>Ga0315906_10006332_pt1 | contig 14664 bp, 34 predicted proteins | sample LakEriMetagenome_4_FD_203526 | JGI IMG/M metagenome (GOLD analysis project Ga0315906, IMG submission 203526) | Freshwater fungal communities from buoy surface, Lake Erie, Ohio, United States - Buoy 2 MA122 | ecosystem: Environmental > Aquatic > Freshwater > Lake > Lake biofilm | place: USA...
CCTTAGAACATTCCTCAAATGGAGCTTGGATATAACTATGATCATTTCTAGGAAGTACAGAAAGACCATTATAGCAATTTCTATTCTCCCACATCCAATCTCCAACTTTATCCCATTCATCATTTCCAACTGAAATAGTAGCAGACACGTTATGAGTATTATCACCTTTTCTATGTCCCGGTTTAACCCACTTCAAAGAAAACCTCTTAACTCTTTCTAGCAATTCAATAGCTGTTTCTGTTCTAAAAATAGCAGTTCTAGGAGCTTTTACTGGAATTCCAATCACAGCTTGTTCGGTTGGCCTAAAGAATTCGTCTTGGACGATCTCGGGACAACTCTTTGCAAGGTGCTTATAGATGGCTTCGTTTTTACCAAATCGTATATTACGAATATAATACTCAGAATGCCAAGCATGAATCCCAGAACTAGAGCCAACAACCAAAGAAGTGGTCCCTGATGGTTTAATGCAAGTTGTCCTAGCAGCCACGTTAATGCCAATAATGGTAGCAACACGTTCATTCTCCTTTTTTACAATTTCAGAAGCATTCTCTAAATTCAAAGGTAAGATAGCACCAGAAGCAATTCCAGTAATACCAACACCAATTAAAGCATCTTTCTCAGTTGTCTTTTGCCATACATCTCTCAAGTAATGGAAGTCCGTGTATCCAGCTTGGAGTGTACCTAAGAATGCTGCGGCTTTAGCTCTAGCATTCAAATCTTCTTGACTCACTATATCACTAGCGTTAATTTCTGTCAAATTACAAAATTGGAATGGCCTTAAAGCAATCTCACAACATGGGTTAGTTCCCCAGTCTGCGTTGTTACTAAAATATAGACCTGGCTCACCTGATCCAGAAGCTTGAATCTTTTTCCATAAGTCCAAGAATGTTTCTTTTGTAACTTTGTGGCGTACCACTACTGCCGAATTGTTGGCCCTACCTCTTTGTGGATTGAGCTCCCACCAATTACCAAATTTACAAGTTAGCATTTCTTCGTCATCAATATCAAATAGAGAGATTAAAGCAGCTCTACGAATACCTCCAGATAATACAGCATCGGCAATGAAACACAACATGTCATGCGCTTCTAGTGTACTGAGCTTTTCTCCAAATTGCTTTCTATCTAAAATTCTTTGCAAATTAAATAAGCAAGTTTTTAAAGGTTCTGGTCCAGGTGCTTTACCTCCAGAAGTAACAAGCTCTTCTCCTTTTTGTCTAATATCAGAAAAATCGAAGATAGGCATTGACTTGCCTTTAAAATAAGCTTCCATAAGCTTTTTAACTGCATTTGCCCATCCTTGGATAGAATCTTCGATTAAGAAACGTCTAGACCTGCCAGGCTTCATAATCTCGCCCATTTTTTCCACATGGTGCTTTTGTACTGAATAGCCTAAACCAGTTCCACCAAGTAGAAGAAACATTGCTTCAGAAAAAATTAAATGATTATCTGCTGGACCATAAGCACAATTAAAAATTCTATTTGGACTAACTTCGATAGGCTTTCCAGCAAACTGCATAGAGCGCATAGAAGGTAGAACTTTCTTAGGAATAATAAAATCAGAATAAACTTGAACAATTTCTTCTGAAAGTTGTGGGTATTTCTTGAGATGCATATCTCTATTTCTTAGACAAATTTCTTCCCAAGTCTCTCGTCTTTTTTTAGTCTTATCATATTTTGCATATTTAGAAAACACTGTAATATCTGACATGATTTTGATGCTCTTATCCATTATATCTCCTGTTTATAACATAGACCTGTAAGATTTATTATAGCAAAATTCTTACAAAATTTAAATCATTTTTTCATGGCAGTCATAACTTTTTTGTAGTAAATAAAACTAGTTGGACGTTTTATCTTTCTGGCTCCTCTGATTCCAAGGTTATAGCAAATAACCCAGGTATTGTTAGCTTTGTGAATGCAATTTTGTTTAGCTTTTTTCAATAACTCCACTCCTCTTTTAATATTGGTACAGCTATTTAGTAACTGCAATTGACTTTCTGGAACAAATTGATGCCTTATCTGCATTAAACCAGAATCCCCATTAGAACCAATTGAAAATGGATTACCATTGCTTTCAACTTTAACAATTGCATCAGTTATAGTTGGATTAATTCCAGATATTAATGAATAAAATAAAACGCATGAATAAAAACTCATAGTAACTCCTTCTCTAAACTAGATACTTGATACCATCCGTAATAATTAAAGCACTCTAGAACAGATTTTATAGTGGCTTTGACATCAGTTGATTGACTATTATCAGGATAATTCCAAGTGAATATAAATTCTTTTTCTGTAATATTGGTACAAGTACCATACAAATCTGGATCTTGAGATGTTTTAAATACCATTCCAATAAATAAATCATCTTTGGTCATTAAATTTCTCCAAAAGATTCTCTAGCATAATTACTGTAAACCCCTTAGTTATAAAAAATACAGTTATTTTTATCAGTAACAATAAAAAGAATAACCTGACAAAGAATTCTCTAGCTCTAAATAAAATCATACTATATCTTCTAGATAAATAACTTTACCAAAATCAGCTGGAGCCGGAGATTTTCTTACACCAACCCACAAAAAAGGCTTGTTTGGATTTTCCGGCTTATCTGCCGTATCAAAATCCCCACAATATAAAATTCCATCCACTTTTAACTCAATTGCTTTTTTTATTGCTGGATTATAAGCAGTCCCACCTCTTCCTTTAAAGTTAGGAGTTTTACCTGCTTCAAAATCGTAAACATTTTGTACAATACAATCTGCTTCGATAACTGTTATCTTAACCCCACAAGCTCCAATTGCTTGCATTTCTGCCCAAAACATAGACAATTCTTCATCACTAACAGATCCAGAAGTATCAACACAAAGGCCTAAATGAAGCTCAGGCTTCTTTTTGTTGCCAGGTTGAAGAATTCCGTACCGCCTATTTCTACGCTTCCTAGTAGGGATTCTAGTGCTTTTAAGAGTATTTACATAGAATTGCCTTAGTTGTTGCTTCCAATTAACCTGACTCTTATTCATTTCATTTACTAGCCCAAGTAGTTCATTTGGTAAATTGCCCACTCCACCAATAGATTTAACAGACTCATTTACAGCTTGCTTGGCAACTTCTTTTTGCATCTCTTCACTTCCTTGAGACTTATCCCAAGTAGAATGATCATCCATAGTCTCACCCATTCCCCCATCACTTGGAAGTATATCAGAGTTTTCTTCAGCAAACTGATTAATTCTATTATAATAATATTCTGCAATCTGTCCTTCTACCATTGGAGTAAAGGTTCGTTTAAGGCCATCTTTAGCATTAGCTTTATCAATCATACCCTTCATCATGTCATTCAAGCTATTTACAGTGACTCCACCAATTTTCTCTACAGTAGCTACTAAATCATGAGTGTTGATTGTAGCATCAGTAGCAATATTAAATCTTTTATGTAGTTCTGGATTAACTACGCCAATTTGTTTCGCTCTTGTTATATGTTCTTGCAAGATATGCCCACACTCATGCTTAAGAACTTTAACAACATCAATCAAATCTAAGCTCTCTATCCATTCTTCATTATAAGTTAGATTAATCTTATCAGTAATAAAAACTCCAGCGGTTGGAATTTTATCTGTCTTTGTAATTTTCATTTTAGAAATTAGATGTCCATAAAATGGCTCTGAAAACAAAAGAGATGTTAGAGCCTGTTGAAATTTATTCATAATTACTCCAATTAATTTATGTATTTTCCCATTTTATCTTTCCACCAAGCTGATCAACATAGAATTCAACTGCTTTACGAAGTTCTTCAATTTTTCCAAAATCTTCTCCAAGAGAAGCTTCATCTCCTCTAACTAGAATAAATTTACTATTAGTTCCTAAAAATCTCCAAACATGATACGGAACTTCAATGTCTTTTTGTAATTTTAATTGTTCTTTTAATTTTTTCATTACTAATCTCCAAAAAGAAAGCGAGAGTTTTACCTCTCGCCCTTGACTTAATTAATGATACAGGAGAGAAATCATTGCGTCAAGTTAAAATGGAACATCGTCTAGTTTTTTCTTAGATTTCTTTTCTCTTTCTTCTTTAGAAGCTTTGAATGCATCTTTAGCAATTCTAGCTTCTTTAATCTTACTTACCAGCTCTTTATTCTCTAGAACATGATTTTTCATATGAGTATTTGTAGTAAACTGAGAAATTGACTTTAAAGGAAGAAGTGTAGCATAGGCATTCTCAATTGGAGTATCCAACAAGAAAGCCACAAAGTTTTTAGCATTACCTTCTGTCAAAGTATTTCCTTTAAGTCTAGAAGTAATTTCTTCTAATGTACTAGAGCAGACTGTGGAAACAATATCAGTTCTAGGATTTTCTAAACTTTCACCTGTCTGAACATTTCTAAAATATTTAAGAAAAGATTCTCTAGATTTATCATAGTTATCCAGGACTTCTTTTCCATCAATAATCTTTATTTGATTCTCTTTCCAAGAACTATAAGCAATCATTGCAGCAGTTCCGACAATACCCATTCCAGCTTCTCTAAATAAATTTTCTGGCATATTTGTCAATTCTAGCTTTTGTAAACGATCCCACGATCTTCGTGATGGTTTAACGAAATCTAGAGTTACGGCTTTTAAATCTGTCTCTTCTAGAAGCTTAGTTTGTTGCCTCAAGAAATCACTGATAGGACTATTTTTATATCTGTTATTCATATATTCATGAAATTCTTCATGAGTTGGGTCAAGATTAATATGCACAAAACGATCTGCAAAAGCTTTATCAGCAAAATCCAAAACTGAATAATCATCGGTTGCTGGATTCATTGCCATGATAATAGCTGAGTCTTCTGGTAGCGAATAGTCATGAAGAGTACCTTCTAAAGCCAACTGAAAAATAGCTTGAAGCAATTCTTTTGATGCTCGGTTAAGTTCATCAAAGAATAGAATTGATCTAGCTTTTTTAGGTAGCTTGCTTGGATGGATAAAGCTAACTGAAGTTGCTTTTCCATTATCATCTCTATTGAATTCTGGTAGACCTAGTAAATCACCATTATCGGACATTTGACCAAGAAAGAATGGGTGGAAAGTGTATCCATTTTCTTTAGCATATTGAGCCACGACTGATGATTTTCCAATGCCATGTTTGCCAATAATATTTGGCACAAGTCCAGATTCAATTAGAAATGGTAATGATTCTTTTAGTTGTGTGATATTCATAGTTTCTCCTGTTATGAGTTTATCAACTTTATAAAGTATAGATTATTTAGATACCTGTGTCAATTTATTTTTATTCTTTTGTTTCCATTTATTTACTTGTTTAACGCAGCATTTTTTACAAGCCGATCTAACTCCTCCCTTGGATGTTCTATGCGGTGAGAACTCACAAAACTCTTTTACAATCTTACATTTACTACACGCTTTAGATTTAAAAGAAACTATCTTATAATTTTTTATAACTCGTTTAACATTGACATTTCTCTGCTTTAAGCATAGCTTAATGAATTCATTTCCAACTTTTATGCGTCTTTCATCGGCAGCGTTTAACTCCAATATCTCAACATCTGGATTACTCCCAACTTCAATTGGAGTAGATTTAAAAATCTTGTTAAATGTTTTTACATCTTGTTTAGGCATATTTTCAAAAACTTCAATTAGATTCATTGTAGCTCCTTTAAAGTTAAAATTTTTTCTTTGCCGTACTTTCTTTGGTTAATATAACCCATTTTTTCTAAATTGTTGGCACTATTTCTTATACTTCTAATAGATAAACAAGTATTATTTACCAAAGTAGTTAATGAATATACTTCTCTTGAATCTCGAATAGCAATATAGATCATAAATTCTGATAATGTAAGTTTTTTAAAATAACCAGGAAGAGATAATTCATTAGCTTTATTGGATATATTATTTAAAGCTCTTTTCTTTTTTAAATAGTATCTTCTATTTCGTCTCTGTTTTCCAATTTGTTTAGTATTCATAACACCTCCTTTATTTATTTTACCATTAAATAATGCAAGTGTCATTACATTAATTGCTCCTCTAATGAAGATAATTCTCTTAAAATATATTCTTTATTAATAGCCAAAGCCCACACACCATTAATCATAATTGCACTATAATGAGGCTTTTCAAATCTATTTAACCTAAACCAAGTACTCCTAAGAAAATCACCATCAAGAATGGTATATAATCCAGGGACAGGGCAATCTTCTATTGCATCTACGACATCCTGTACTCCAAAAGCTTTTGCTACAAATTTTTTGGTTTGCATTTAAAAAATCCCTGCCTAATCATTTTAACTAAATCCTTTCCAACTTTCTCACAATTAGTTTTTTGAGTAAACTTATAGCCATATTCTACTTGACCATGAATCATATTGATTGTGAGTATCCAAATTATCATATAAGTTCCGCTTCTAAAGAAGTTAGTTTATATTTTAAATGTTCTGAGTATTTAATAAAGTTCCATCTAAATGTGTGCTCTAAAAATCCAGGATGAGAATAATGAGCGATTTCATTTTCAATTTGTCTTATTATCATTAAATTAGTGCAGTTTAGTCCCCTATCTTCATAAATTTTATAAACTTCACCAATTTTAGGATTTTGTTGTTGCGTATCCACTTTTTTTGAATTCTTTTTCAAGTTTAACTCCCAATTTTTGAAGTTCACGCCTTACCATACGCCTTAAAACATTCTTATTCTTACTGAATCCTTCCTTGATAACATTCCTACGCTTAGCATTAAATATTCTCCAGCATCCTAATTCAAAGTCAATTCTAGCATAATAAGAAGCTCCAGAGGAAGACGCTATAATCCCACTCTGAAGCTGTCCTGATTCAAGTTTACTGTATTTAATGCGACAAGTCAATTACTATTCTCCCAAAATCACTCTTCTGATAACATCATCAGTCATTTCAACAGTAACCAAAGCTTGTTTAAGCGTTTTACTTGTTATGTCAACATTAGTTCCATGTTCCACTACTTGGAAAGACTCTTTGTTTCTAAGTTTGTCAACTAAATAATTGAGTGTAACATAGCTTTTCATTGTTTTGCTATAAAGCTTGCGATTTTTAAATTTCTTAATTGTTTCCATTTTATTTTTCCTTTTTTTTTAAGTTATTTTTTTCAATATAAACAATTTCTATAAATCTTCTTCTGATATCATAATATTCGATTGCATAATAAGTTAAATCTAATTTAGGATATTCAGTAATGCAAACAACTTTTCCATTCATTACAGATACATCTTCTCCTATTTTTAACTCCATTTTGGCTCCCTTTTATCGCTTTCCCACCTCTCTGATAGGTAAAGTTGATAAGCTAATGTTACATCACTTTCATGCGTAAAGTCAACGCCTTTCGTCAAGTTTCTTGCATTATTTGAAAAAGGCATTTGCTCACCCATTGGGATAAGCCCAATGTTAGCTTCAAAAATAGGCAACAAATTAGAACTAGCGTGATTCTTTCCAGTACGTCGATTATATTCGTTGCATAACGCTCTAAAATGTTCCAGGAGCCATTTGTAATTGCCTTGCGTGGCACGAGTCCAGCGACTACTCGGATGATTAAGGTGAGCAATTTTATAAACGTCATCGCTCTTATAGCCATTGACTCGTAAAGCAGTAGACAACAATTGAGCCGATTCTAAAACCATCTTCTGACAACGCTTGTCATCTAAGAACTTAGCCGACTCAATAGGACAATTTGAAGTGGCGAAAATATTCACATTAATTCCTTTTCAAGACTTGAAAGTTTTTGCATTCTTAATAAAGTATTTCTATGTTCTTGGGAAAAACCTACCTTTCTATCATTACAAAAGACTTCACATTCCACCAAATTTAATGATAAAATTTTTACTATTTTAAAAGTAAAATTTAAACCTGCCTGAAAAGTTTCAAAACAGTCTCCTATTTCTATCATTGCACTGTCAAGTAAATAGTGTTTCCATTTAATTGCTCCACAAGTTCAAAAAGCTTTGCTTCAAGAATTTTTCTTTCAATTTCATCTATAGTAACATCTAACATATCACAAGTATTATCAATTTCAATTTCAAGTTTAGTCATCGCTAAGCTCTCCTGTAAATAAGTTATACACTAGACTTCCTGCAACAATTATAAGCCCAAAGACTCCAACAAGCAATAAAAAATTTTCAATCTTAGACATCTTATAACCTCACTAAGTAATTAGTTAAATAAGACAATGAAAGGCCAACAATTAAATAACCTAAGAATTCTAATTTTCTCATTCTTACCTCTCAATTATAAATTTCTTACCTGTAGTTTTATCCAGGTAATAATCAGATACTTGTCTAGTCCCTACTTGCTTTAATGCACCTAGTCTTTTAAAGCCCAGGTTAGCTTTATTAGTGCCATCGATCACGATTGGCTCAGATACCTTATGCTTTTCTAAAAAGCTTTTTAGACCCCTTTCCTCGGCTTTAGAAGCGCATTCAATTACTAGTACTCGATAAGCTTTATCCGATTTAATAAGATCAATCTTCCTAAAGTTTAAACCTACTGTCAAAATAAAGCCTATAACCTCTCTAAAAGTTTCTGAAGAAAGAGTATCTAAGTCAACAAAAAATGTTTTCATTCATTTACCTTCTTTTCAATACTTTCTACATTATAAAGCTCATTAATAGCCATTTCTACTCGCTGCATATTATCACTCTTAAGCCTAACTTGTACAGTAAATTTATAATTGTCTAGTGCACGCTCCAAAACCTCAATTTCTTTTTTATTTAACTTGACTATTTTTTCCATTGCATTTCCTTTTTAGTTTAATTCATTTTCAAGACTAGAAACAAGTAAAAACTTTTTATTTAATTTACTAAATGGTTGCCATTGTTCGCTTTTAAATCCCCCATCATGTTTAACTATAACGTGGTCCAGGTGAATTGTAGGGACATTTTGTACTTCTTTCATGTTAGTACTTACAAGGCCCTTCACTAAGTCATCAATCTCTTCTGCGTTATAATTCCCATCGTTATAAGGGATATATCCAGCGTGAAAATAATGGCTATCCGATTTTCTGCAGCGTTTTTTAATTCCATCTACGGAAATTCCTACTCTAAAAAATTGTTCCATCTTATTCTCCCTTTATCCTGCCTCTTCAATATGGGCTAGGTTTATTATTCTCTCCATTATTTTTTTATTATTACTGCATTTTAAAGTTTCACCGGCTAAAAATTGAATGATATTTTTATCCTGATTAGTCCAATCTTTTTTAGTTAATTTAAAGATCAATTTATCTATTAATATCCAATGAATGGCAATATGATGATTTTCTAAAGTTCTATCATCATTAAATTTTTTAATCGCTTCAATTCTATTAAAAGAAATAAATCCCCATCCTTTTTCTACGTTATCTTTTTTGAGAATATCTTGTAAATCAAAACGAACTAAATCCTTCGCATCATCATCAACCTCAACACATAAAAAATTTAAGTCTAGTAGATCGTTAATAATTTCTTGAATCATAACTCCTCCTCACAAAGATAATACAGCAAAAGAATCAATGCGTCAAGAATTATTTGCAAACATCCTTACAATAACTGTTTACGCCTTCAGTTATTTGGTTAACACTAGGCACTGACTTAATAGATAAAACAAACGTGATAAAGGCAATTAAAATAATAATACTTTTTAGCATAAAATCTCCTAAGATAAATAATGTATGAGGGCCGTCTTTCCCACTACTTCTTTGCCATTATAGCGCAGAAAAATAAGGTTATTCATATTAATCGTTCGATACTGCTCTTTTTCTACGTCAAAAACCACAATATAGTTATGCGCCTCGGGTGAATATTTAAGCTCTCCACCTTTTAGATGTTTTTTAACCCCAAATCGGGCCGTCATCTCTCGAATTGTTCCATCCTTTTTAATAAAACAAGCTCTAAAAAAATTCCCCTTTACCTCGTCTTTAAAATCTTGAATGTCCATATTAAACCTCTTTTAAAATTTGTTCTATAGATGATTTTAGTAAATTATGATAATCCTCATTTTCGTACTCATAATCTTTATCTTTATCAAGCTCATATTCTAATAATTGGTGAATTAAATTTAATTGATCTAAACTAAATCCAATGTAAATTTTATCACTCAATTTATACCTCGCCAATTTTTTCTAAGTAATCAGTGTAAGTCATCTTTTCGCTTTTTTCCTCATCTTCAATTAATTCCATCTCACTTGATAGATTCTCAAAAAATCCCTTATCAGCTAAGATCTCCAAAATTTTTTGCTCAATACTTGGAGAGTCAACATCATAAGAGCTAAATCCTTTGTCGATTAATTCTTTTGCAATTTCGTCTAGTCTAAGTTTCATTTTGTCCCCTTTTTATGTCCTGCTTCATTTTACTATTTTTATTTCACTGCGTCAAGAAAAAAGTTTACATAAAAGATAGAAAATAAGTATTTTTATCCCCCAGGAAATTAAAATCATACTACTCCTCTAGTTATGAATTACAAAGCCGGATTGATCTTTTTTAGCTTCACCTTTTGCTTTTAAAGCAACAATTTTTCCCTTCTCATCTAAAAATCTTAAATCATGTAAATCGCCGTCAATCGCATTAAGAGCTTGAACGGCTTTATCGACATTCGAGTAAACTGCGGCCACGTTTACGCCCAATTTTAGAAGCTTTTCGGCTTGTATATGATTCGCTCTAGACTCTTTTCTAGAGAATGTCACATGATAATTTCTCCACTTTCCAGTTAATGCGTCAATTCTAGTATGATTAGGAGTGTAATCGTAAAACTGAATTTCTGGGAAAAGCTCAAAAATATTTTTATCACCATTAAGCTTTATTTTTTCCCATTCGATGTCACTAGTACCATTTAAGCGAATCGCTGGGATTAAATTTTTTCTCTTTGCTTCTCTTATAACTGCAGTAATTGACCAAACAAGCGAAGCCATAAAGTGATTTAAGTCATCTCTAAATAGCTCTGTTTTTGCAATACGTGCTTTTTTTACGCTGTTAAACTTACCACGGCCCGCAGAAAATAAACAAGCTTTTTTGCATCCTGCGCTAGCAAAGTGACAAGTATTAATTCCCTCGACGAGATTCGCTGGGGCCATGTAAAGAATTCCAGTAAGGTATCCTAAATCTTCACCTTTTGAAGTTTTCGCATTAGCTGTAGTTAAAAGTTTTTTAAATTTCATAAAACTCCCTTCGTTCGTTTTTGAATTCCCTTACTGAAATAATACAGGAAAATAAACGCTGCGTCAACTAAAAAAAATGGCCCTTCCTTGGGCCGGATAAAATTAGGCAACTAGTTTCATAGCTTCATTATAAAGGGCCGTATTAAGCTCTAAACTAGCATTAACGCCTTTAATCGCTCTTATCCTGGTTGTGGTATTGGCATCCTTATTAAGCGCATAAAATCCTGTCCTCATAACATTTTCTTGAATTACATTAAAGACTGTAAATAAATCTTTCGATTGGTCTTGATAACGCTTTACTTCAAACAAGGGAACGATTTTATCACTAAACTTTTCACCCATTCTAATTTTAGCTGAATTCATTACAAGGGCCTCAAATTCTTCACTTGACAACTTTTTACTTGACATTTTTTCAATGTTATCCATTGCTACGCGTTGCCATTGCATTAATTCGTCGACTGAATCATTAAGCTTCAAAAGGCCATTTTGGGTATGTCTCACTTTAATTTGAGGGATTAGATCATTTCCAATAATAAGGCCATTTGAACAAACTAGGCGAAAAAATCCCATTCTAAAGGTTAATGCGCTTGATCCTTCGTGAGAATTAATAGCCAAAACTTGAAGATTCCCATGAGCATTATTTAGGCCCGTATTAAAGCGCATAACGTGCTTCTGATAACCTAGTCTTTTTTCCTTATCTTTCCTGATCTTACTTTCTACAACATCAGCCAATTTTAGGCCCTGCGCTTCTAGTTGAGTAACTAGGTTAGAAGATGAAATAAAGCCGAATTTTTCCGATCCTCTATGGTTTAATTGATTCAAGCATTGCATAAAATTCTCCCCTTTTTTAGTTTATTTTTTATCGCCAGACTCATGAATTCTTACTTTAACGATCCCTTTTTTTATTCTTTCACTTAAAAGACTCTTTACAAATTTTAAATTGTAATTTCCTTTTTTAGCATAGCACATTTTTTTACACTTTATCATAAATCCCTCCTCATTACTCAATTGTTGCTGTTTTAACACTGTTTTCCTGTTCTTGAGTCATTAGATCAAGAATGCGCGCATTAATTACTTTAAGCTCATTCTGAAGCCTGTCATATGACTCAACATCGCCCATCTCATTAAAATACATAAGAGCTTTATTTTCAATCATTTCAGCTTGTTTTTTTAAAGTTTCTAGCGTTTTCATTTTGTTTCCTTTTGTTAGTTTCTCGGATAAGATAAGTTTACTTTATAACAAAAGATAATTCAAGAAAAAAAATGATGCAGTATAATAAATAATGCAATTTTATGTGAAAATAGTGACTTATCAAATAAAGAGCAAAAAACGCCCTTATTATATGAAGGTGACTCCGTAAAGCGTGAAAAGAGAGCTAAAAAGGACCATCTTCTTAGGAATATTCTCGGCATTGATCCAGGGCAGAAATGAGGTAAATCAACCCGAGAGAGCTCAGAGAGCGAGGCCAATAAACTCGCCACAAACTACGAAAAGGAAGTAAAAACTTCCCTTATTTAGTCAACCAAACAAAATAAGTTGAGGGAATGGAAATGCCTTCTCTCCAATATTCTTAAGACGTGACGGCCAAAAGGTTAGCTGTCTTTTGTTTAACTTCATGCCGATTAAGTTAGACGAGAATATCGGTACTCTTAAGACTTGTCATGTCTAAAATCAATAAAATAAGCTAAAAAGAAAAGCCCGAGCGTGTATAGCTCAGGCCCTTTAAGAAAGGTAAATGAGTGAAAATTGAGCGTTTTGACGACTTGATTAAGTCTCTCAAGCTTCACTCGATAAGTTAACTCTAAGATACTATGTCTTGCATCATTAGTCAATGCCTAACAAAAAAATACTTTGTCAAGCTATTTATCCCCAATCTGGAAAATAATTCCCTTGACAAGGCTTGGCACGAGTTTTGCATTAGCAAGACGAGTAACCGGCGTATATTCCAGTAAAGAAAATGTTTTGGCATAGCTTTTGCGTTATTGCAAAGCTTTCTGGATATGCTACAATGAAGGTAACAAAGCGATAAGACTAGCTTAGGGATACCTGAAGTCAACAAGTGAAAAATCTGGGAAGGAGCGAGCTAAAAAAAAGGCATAACTTTTGCATCTGCAAAGTCCATGCCAAGCCAAAAAAAGCTCCCCAAAGGGAGCGAAGCGTTGGAGAGTTATACTTTGGTCATGTATCCCTCAGCTATGTTTAAGACAGTCTTAAGGCCCTGGCTATAGCCTGTTTTTACCAGGAGCCAATTATAACCGTCAGTTATCCTAAAATGGAATTTTCCAGCTTCCCTAATGATATGCACCTCCCTATATTCCTTAGATCCTATTTTTCCCTTGGAGCCAACCAGCATGGTTCGCCTATTTGTCAGTAATGTTTTATAGATTGAAAGTTTCATAGGGCCTCCCTGATGTCTTTAAAGGATACTTCCTTAAGGTTTAAGTGATCTTCCTGGCATCCTGATAGCTCTAGAGCTTCCTTAAGGATTGCTTCCAAGTCCTCATGATTCATGGCCTTAACATAGGTGTTCTCGTATGCAGTAATTAAGTTATAAGCTTCCCAAGTCTCCCAATTAGTCCAGCCGTTCATAAAGTCCCCTTTGTTGTTGTCTTGATTCATTATATCACATTGACAGTCTGTGTCAAGCTTTATCTTTAACTATCTCCTCGAATCGTTCCCATGCTTTATCTGCAACTTCTGTGCCATAATACTGTGCCTTCATTAGTAGGCAGTTTTCGTTATGCTCCAGTCTGAACCAAGTATGGCATAGTTCGTGCAAGACAACGTGGACTAGTGCCTCGTCTGCAACATCCTCGCCAATTGCTATGATGTTTTGCCCAAGCCAAGCCAAGCCGCCTTCCTTGGTCATTATCTTTACTTCCACCCTAGGCGCATCTCTGTAGATCCTACGGGCTTTGTAAATAATATCCATTACTTGTCTACGCTTGTCAAAGTAACCTTCTGATTTTACTCTCCAATCTTTGTGAACCACTTGATTTTTTCTTAGCTTATTCATTTTGTTTTCCTTTTGATATAACCATTGTAACACTATTGATTCACTGTGTCAACACTTATTTTCTTTTTTTATCTCATAAAATAATGCTTGACTCCTATGATTCACTGTGTTATAATGAGGGTAAGAAACAAGGGGGAAAGAAAATGACTGCAGATATCTTAGGAGAAATGAATCAAACAACAGACACAAGTGAATGGGAAAGTGGAGAAGAAGAAAAAAACAGGGAGCAACTAGAGGAGATGTTCGGACCTCAGTAGCAAAGCCGGTGCCAACGGAAGGCACAGCTATGGCATAAGGCTTGCAGGTGCAAGATCCATGCCAGGCCAGAGCTCGGCTAGCCAAGGGCTAGGGGGGGGGTATGAGGGGATGAGAGTGTGGAGTTGGATGTGAATATACCTCACAATATATTTCCCACTTTATAGTTAGTCTGTCACAGCAGTTCTTGCTCTAAACTACTTACTTCTTCAATAGATGGCCAATCCACAGGATATACATAAAGCATTAAACCTTCAAT
>Ga0315906_10006335_pt1 | contig 14658 bp, 23 predicted proteins | sample LakEriMetagenome_4_FD_203526 | JGI IMG/M metagenome (GOLD analysis project Ga0315906, IMG submission 203526) | Freshwater fungal communities from buoy surface, Lake Erie, Ohio, United States - Buoy 2 MA122 | ecosystem: Environmental > Aquatic > Freshwater > Lake > Lake biofilm | place: USA...
TCTTGGATAGAATTAAAAAAGATACTGATATTCAAAAACAAATAAATTTTATTAGAAATTTTATGTTTGTGTTGCTTTCAGTATCAACATTAAATTTAATTCGCGGTACATATGACTTTTATCAAACTTTTGTAAATCCTTACAATGGTTGGGGTCCCAATAAAGTAGAAATTATACAAAATAAATGATTCAAACTATGAATTGGAAAGATGTTGAAGGTTATTTTTCATATACTAACCTTTATGATATAGCACTTAAGCACTGCCCAGACAATGCAACCTTTGTAGAGGTTGGTTCTTGGATGGGTAGGTCTACTTGTTATATGGGAGAACAAATTAAAAAGTCTTCCAAGAACATTAAGTTTTATGCTGTTGATACTTGGGCTGGCAGTGAAGAACTCGATCACAAAAATGCCATAGATAGATTAAAAAAATATGATTTTACTTTATTTGAAGTCTTTAAATATCATCTATCAGAATGTGGTGTAGGCAATTATGTAACTCCACTCCAAACAACAAGCCTAGAAGCAGCGAAACAATTTGAAGATAATAGTCTTGATTTCGTTCACATTGATGCTTCCCACGATTATGACAATGTTCTAGCAGATATTCGTGCTTGGTATCCAAAAGTTAAACCAGGTGGATTTATCACTGGCGATGATTATGTTTCATGTTGGGGTGGAGTTATTCAGGCAGTTAAAGAATATTTTACGGGAAAATCGGTTGTATTATTAGATCGTCAAGATGGTACGATTTCTAAAGTATGGTTACATCAAAAACAAGGAGAAAAAATGGAAGTAACACTTTATGCTATTGCAAAAAATGAAGGGAAGAATGTAGAGAAGTTTATTGAAACTTCAAAGAAGTTTTCTCATACCGTTGTAGTTGATACTGGAAGCACTGATAGAACAGTAGAACTACTTAAAGAAGCAGGTATTGAAGTTCACGAACATCCTCAAACCAGAGATGAGTTTGATTTTTCAGTAGCAAGAAATCAATCACTCTCTTATGTAAAAACTGATTGGGCTTTCTCCCTAGATTTTAATGAAGAAGTAGATGAGTTCTTTCCAGAAGGTCTTGAAGTAATCTCTGGAGAGTTTGTTGCATTTAATCACGAACGATATGATAAAGTTGGAGAGGAAGAACCAACTCTAGGACAAGCATCATATGTTCGTTTTCATAGAACTAAAAACTATACTTGGGTAAATGCGGTTCATGAAACTCCAGTGTTTCTTCCAACAGAAGAGCATCTTGAAGAGGTTGCGGTAGATACAACAATTAAGATTACAAAAACTATTCAACCGAGTATTGATAAGCAACTATTCTATCTCTCAATTTGTGAAAGAGAGTATCAAAACAATCCAGAAAATTCATATTATATCTGGTTTATCTTCAAGCATTATTTTGAGGTAAAGAACTTCCAAAAAGCATTAGAGATGGGTCAAGAGTATCTTAATGTTTCTAAAGCATACCTTGACCCCCAGAGAATTGATGTGTTTATTATGTCTAGTATTGCTTTAGTGAATCTTCAAAATATTCAACAAGCATCCAATTATGCTTTCCATGCTGTAAGTGAGGCAATGAATATTGGCGGAAATGCCATGGGTAATGCATTCACTCACCTTTTAAAAATCGGCCAACTCACACAAAATCCAAATATTATTGTGTTTGCATCGGGATTTAATCCAGATACATTAAGATTAAAGGAAAGAACTGATGCTATTGACAATCTTTTCTTGAATAATCTTGATGACACACCAGCAACAGCTTGGTCGGGTCATCGTAATTTTGCTGAATGGATAGTTAAGTTTCTAAATCCTAAAGTGATTGTAGATTTGGGAGTTGATTGGGGTTACTCAACTTTCTCTTTTGCAATTCCAAGAATCGGACATGTCTTTGGTATTGATAATTTTGTTGGAGATGATTTTGTTGATAGAAATTCTGGAAATGAAAAGTATAACTTTGTCTCAATGAAACGAGAAAAACTTCATCTTCAAGATAATACCACTCTTATTAAAGGTGATTTTAATGAAGTAGCAGAAACTTGGGATAAGAAAATTGATATTCTTCACATTGATGGAAGTCATCATTATGAAGATGTCAAAAAAGACTTTGAAACTTGGAGTAAGTTTGTTTCTGATGATGGCATTATTCTAATGCACGATACTGCAATAGAGCAATACGAAGGAAAAGGATACGGAGTTAAAAAGTTCTTTGATGAACTTGATATGCCTAAATTTACTTTTACCCACTCTTTTGGTTTGGGTGTTGTATCCAAAAATCCAGCAGTTATTAATGAAATTAAAAATAATCTGGGAATAGAATGAAGATTATAATTCCAGTATCACTCAAATAAATATTGATGAATCAAAAAATTTAAAAGATGGAATACAATTGGAAAATAAAAGAAATAATAAAAAAGGACGTTGAAGATAAAAAAAATGTAATTTATAAAGTGTTTTGGGAAAAAATTGGCATCGATGAAAATGGGAACGTTGGATCGGCACACGGTTCAAGCCTTTTCAATACGGATAAAATAGGTTATGATGGGTTTGTAGAGTATGATAATTTGACTGAAGAACTTGTATTGGAATGGATTTTAGATACAATAACTGAATCCTATGATAAGAGATTGAATAAAAAGATTTTAAATAGAATAGAACAAACTAAAAATCCTTCCACTAAAGTTTCTGAATTTCCTTGGAGTAATTGAATTTTAAAAACATGAGTAATTTTGTAAAACTTGCACTAGAGAATGGTGGATCAATTTATCCTCTTATTATTCCTCATTCTGATTTAAAAGGACCTGCATTAACAAATCCTTCAATTTACAATGATAATGGAAAATTGTTATTGAATTTGAGAAATATTAATTATACTCTATATCATTCCGAAAAAAAGAAATTCCAACATCATTGGGGACCACTGGTTTATATTCATCCAGAAAATGATCAACATCTTCGCACCTGGAATTATATGTGCGAGGTTGATGACAATATGAGAATTAAAAGATATAATAAAATAGACACCACAAAGTTTCCAGATAAAGAACTCTGGGAATTCGTTGGATTAGAGGATGCAAGAATTGTTCGTTGGGATGAAAAACTCTACATTTGTGGAGTTCGTAGAGACCTCGATGAAATTGGAACGGGTCGTATGGAACTTTCTGAAATTGAGATTACAGAAAGTGGTGTTAAAGAAGTAAAACAATATAGAATTCCTGCACCCGGAAATGATGATTCTTATTGTGAAAAGAATTGGATGCCTATTCTTGATATGCCGTTCCATTTTGTAAAATGGACTAACGGAACTGAAATTGTTAAGTATGATATTTCTACAGGAAAAACTGAGCAAGTATTAGTTACTCAGTGGAGAGATCTTGGGTGTATAGATCTTCGTGGAGGGTCTCAGATCATCAGAATGAATGATCAGTATAGATTTGCATTAAATCACGAAACATACCTGTTTAAGAGTGAGCAAGGAAGAAAAGATGGAACCTATAGGCATAGATTCGTCATCTGGGATAATGATTGGAATATCGTAAAAGTTTCCAAGCAATTTGCATTTTTGAATGCAGAAGTTGAATTTGCAGTTGGTATGTGTAAGTATAAAGATGATTATCTAATGACCTTTGGTTTCCAAGATAATGCTGCATATCTTCTAAGACTTTCTCAAGATTTCGTTAATAAATTTGTTTTTGAGTAGTTATGGATTTAATTTTTTATCAATAGTGGTTATGGGATTATATCTACAGACCAATTCTGACGGAGAAAAAAGTCCAGGATATATAAACTCAGGACGAAAAGAAGGTATTGGTGCGATTGCACAATATCAACTACTTCTCTATGCTATTTGCAAAAAATTGGGAGTTAATTTTTATAATTCTGGATTTAAGAATATAGGACATTCATCATACACAAATTACTCTGAAGATGAATGGTCTAATTCATTCACTAATTTTTTTAATTTTTCTTCTGATTTTAGTATAGAAAATAAATTTCATTTTTCAAAAATAAATGAAGAGTTTTTTTCTTTCATACAAGAAAATAAAAACTCATCTTCAAAAATTCTTATTTACATAGAACCAGAAAGTGTGTTAGAATATGGTCAATTGATTATTGAGGAAATATATAAAAACAAATATTTGAATGATCTTAAAAACAATCTATGTTTTAAGGAAAAATATTTTTCAAGTGATTTCTTAAACATTTCATTTCATATTAGAAATATAAATTCAGAAGATAATTCTTTTCAAGATTTTAGAGAACTGTATAATAAAAATAACTCTAATTATATTAATATTGTTGAGCAATTAAAAATAGTTTGTAATGAAAAGGTAAAACTTCATATTCATTCTCAAGGAGATCAAAAAGATTTTGAAGAATTTTTAAATTACCAACAAGAAAGTTTTAATATTGAGTTGCATATAAATGACCATCCAATCAATGACATATATCATATGTCGCACGCAGATCTTTTAATTATGGCAAATAGTTCGTTTAGTTGGATTTCTCATTTAATGAATTACAATACAACTCTTGTAAGAGATAATTTTTGGCACACTACATATCCAAATACAATTAAATTAGATAAAAATTATTCATTTATTACTAAAAAGTTGCAAATAAAATGACAGTATCTTTTAATTATCTTGGGCAATATGGTAGATTGGGAAATCAAATGTTCCAATATGCTTTCTTGTTGGGTCTTCACTCAAAATATGGATATGAAATTTCTATTCCGCCAAGTGATTTTAAGAATGCATGGGTAAATCATCAATTATTTCAAGCATTTAAACTCAAATCTCTAAAGAAAGAAAATGTTTCTTATAATGATTATCTAAACATTTATTCAGATTCGTGTATAAAAGAAAAGCAATTTCATTTTGATGAAGTTCTTTTTAACAATGCAAAAGATAATGTTGATTACTATGGATATTTTTCTAGTGAAAAATACTTTGAACATTGTAAAGATTTGGTGAGAGAAAACTTTGAGTTTCTAGATCATATAAAATCTAAGTGCTCTAAATTTATGGAGCAATTTAAAGGTAAAAAAGTCCTATCAATACATGTAAGAAGAGGTGATTATATAGGAAGAAAATCAGAATTTCCTACAACAAATGGAGAGTATTTTCAAAAATCCTTTGATGTAATAGGTGATTATGATTATGCAATAGTCTTTTCTGATGACTATGAATGGTGTAAAGAACAGAAAATATTTTCTGAAGACAATATTATATTTTCAAAAACACATGATCCAGTAAATTATAATAAAGATACTAATTTAGTATCTAATAATTCTAATCTATATGATTTGTGTTTAATGTCTATGTGTGATAAGCATATCATTAGTAATAGTACCTTTGGTTGGTGGGGGGCGTGGTTGTCAAATAGTAATACTGTTTGTTATCCAGATCCTTGGTTTGGGGAACATATTATGAATAATATTACTCTCCTGTTTCATGAAACTACTCCAAATTTAAATGATTTTTTCCCAAGTCACTGGACGAAAGTTCAGTATTCTATAGACAAATAAATATATAAAATCATTTAATATTGATAATGAGTATATTAATAAATTTTGATTATATCAATCAAAAATTGAAATCTGGATTTAAATTAAGATTTGATATTGGACTTTCAAATGATATGCCAAATTCTTTAGAATGGTTGGAAAAAGATGAAGATGTTTTCGTAGTAGGAATTGAACCACATCCAAATAATTTTCAATGTTGTAAGAAACTAATAGATAATAGTAAATTTAAAGACAGGTGCTGCTTAATTGAATCTGCGATTGATGATGTAGAAAATACAACCAAAAAAGTTTTTTATGGATTGGGAGGACCAGAAACAAATTATGATGCAGGCACTTCCTCTCTAAGAAAACCAATAGGAAGATTTAAAAACTCAATTGAAGAAGTTTATAATGTTAATGTTATTTCTTTAAATTATATTCTAGATAATTTGGAGTATCATCTTATAGATTTAATTAAAACTGATACCCAAGGAAATGATCTAAATGTTTTAAAAAGTCTTAAAGATCATATTAAGAAAGTAATTTATATTCATTCTGAGTATGATGAATCCTCTGATTATAAAAATGCAAATACTGGAAGCGAACTTGATGACTTTTTACTAAAAAATAATTTTGAAAAATATGATGTTGTACATCAACCTTTGAGAGAAAATAAAATAGAGGATTGTAAATATAAAAATTTAAATTATATATCTTAGATATAATTTAAATATTTTTTAGTAACAAGATAATAATATCTTTGTTTAATAAAAATTAATCTAAAAAGAGTGACTGTTATGAATGTATCAATTATTACTGCGTGCAAAAATAGAAGAAAAGCACTTGAAATTTCTCTTCGTTCATGGTTAATGTTCGAAGAAGTTAAAGAAGTTATTATTACTGATTGGAGCTCAGACGAATCTTTGAGTGATTTTGCTGACTTAGATCCTAGGGTAAAAATTATTACCGTATCGGATAAGCAATATTTTAATCAACCTCAACCACTTAATCTTGCAGCAAGTATTGCTACAGGAGATTATATACTTAAATTTGATGTCGATCATGTATTGAATCCATACTACAATTTTTTTGAAACTTATTCAATTGATGATAATAATTTTCTTTCTGGGTCTCCTGATTGGGAGAGTCCAGAGTATGCTGATGAAAATGGATGTGCAGTCGCAGATCCTTCAAATATGAGTTTTGATCAAATTAAAGAATGGTGTAGTGTTTATAGTCCTTACTTCAAATCTTTATTTGGTGTAATTTTTGTAAAAAGAGAAAACTTCTTCAAATGTGGTGGTTTTAATGAAAACCTAGGGCATTATTATGGATTTGAAGATGAAGAATTGCAGAAACGATTTGAAAAACTTGGACTTACTCACAAGAAATTAAATCCTCAAGGAACTTCAATTTTCCATCTACCTCACCCAGATATAAAAAGAGTAGAAAATTTTAAAGGGAATGATACAGATTCGCATATTCCTGAGCAAGTTAGGAATAATCTATCTCAACATTATTCTGGCGATGCTCTTAAGTATCAAGTAGAATATGTTCTTCCAATGTATCATGTTGGAAAAAATAAAGAAGTTTTTTCAAATCCAGAACATTATTATGTTCCGTTGAAAACAAAATGGAATCTTAAACAAGTTTCTGATCAAACTTATAGTGCAGAAGAAAAAACTTTTAATCCACTAGAGAACTTCCCTCCTGCTTATTATGTAACTCTTGAAGAATCTGTTGATAGGCAAAATCTTTTAGAAAGTCAATTCCAAAAATATGGAATTACTCCAACAGCAATTAAATCAAAAAGATTTTCAGAATCTGATGATATTATTACTGGAAAATATCTTTATCAACTTACAGGACCTACACAGGGGTGTATTGTTTCTCATTTGAAAGCAATTAAAAAATGGTATGAAAGTGAAGAATCTGATTATGCTTTCTTTTGTGAAGATGATCTAAGTCTTAAAACAGTAGAACATTGGAATTTTACTTGGGAAGAGTTTATTAGTTTGCTTCCTGACGATTGTGAATGTGTTCAGTTAATGACTGTTCGTGGAGACTTTGAAGATATTAAATTTAGAGATAGGATTTGGAATGATTGGTCAGAAACTGCATATATCATGACCCGCGATTATGCTAAAAAAATCATTGATAATTATTGTATTGGCGATTCTTTTCATTTAGAACTTAAGAATTTAAATATTATGCCAATTGGGGAAAATATATTATTTACTAATGTTGGAAAAGTATATACATTTCCTTTATTTACTGAAAATGTTGAGATTCCAACGACTGATGTAAATGATTTGGAACTTGAAAATGGACAAAAACCAAATCATATGTATTCATCAGAATACGTTTATCATTGGTGGAAAAACAATGGAAAAAATAAATCCATTTATGATTTGATGGGTAAAGAAAAGATTAAAAAAACATTTGTAATTTTAGATGAAGACGAACTTCCAGTAGAAAAAACTGAATTAGAAGAACTAATCTATCAATATTCTTTGAATACAGAAGATCCTTTAAATAATTTTGATATTGCATTTTGGTATGAAAAAGAAGAGCATACTGCACCTGCACTATCTTATTACTTAAGATGTGCAGAAAGAGCAGTAGATTCTGATCCTGATCTGGCATATGAAGCACTTATTCGTGGTTCATATTGCTATGAAAAACAAGGGACAAGAGATGGAAGTTCAAGATCATTGCTATGGCAGGCACAGATGTTCCTGCCACATAGACCTGAGGCATATTATTTGCTAGCAAGATTCTCAGAGCGTAAAGAGTGGTGGCAAGATTGCTACACTACCTGCGATCTTGCACTAAAACACTGTGATTTTGATGGGGTTCCTTTAAAAACTAATGTAGAATATCCAGGAAAGCACGGTATTTTGTTCTTGAAAGGTATTTCTGGATGGTGGTGGGGTAAAGGAGAGGAATCTAGAATTTTGTTTAAAGATATTCTAACTAACTATGACTTAGATGAAAGGTCTTATAATTTAGTTTATGATCGTCTGAAGAAAGTGAGCGGAGAACTATAACTCTGTATGCGTGTGGCACCTTGAAAACTGTCCTAGAGACCCCTGAGACTCCCCTCAGGGGTCTTATAGTTCCTGTATCACTTGACGACCCACTCAAACTTTTATACAATGACTAAAGTAAAACGAAAGTTTGTGAATGTTACGCCCAAATCAAAGAAAGCAGTTAATCGCTTTAAAAACATTATGAATTCTTTTCACGCTTGTGAAGTAGAGCAAGAGACTGATGATAAATTTTTTCTAGTGTCCATCAATCGAATGTATTGTTTTTGGATTCAGAAGACTGGAAATGAGCATTGGGAAATTGGTAAATAGTATCATCAGTAAAGGAAGCATATGGTTGAGTTATTTGCTGTGACCATTATCAGTTGTTCAGATGCAATTCGTATTACCAATCGTCTTGCAAATGTAATTGGACTTTCCTATCAACAAAAAATTGAATTACTTGAAGTTATAAGTCATTCAATTCCAACCTGTCCTATAAAGATTATTCCTGATGAAAGACCAAAACTCAGTAATTGATTGTGAATCCAAAGATGTTAAATGGAATCGCGGACTTGATTTGTTTATTGAATCAGTACTAAAACCAGATCAAGAACTTCGACAATGTTCTCATAATCAAAAGTGTCACAATGAATTGATGGAGGTTCGTCAGACTGTGTTAGAATATCTTCAAACATTAAGGCGATGACTTCACAATACATTTACTTTATAATCTTTTTTTGTATTGCATATTTAATTCTTACAGACCAATCGGTTGCAAAAGGAGTTTATTTACTAACTCAATTTGCAAGAATTCAGTATGAAAAACTTAAGTGGTGGATTTTTTATAATCCCAAAAATCCAATTGTAAAGTATTTAATGTGGAGAAATTCTATGAAAATTGCTAAAGAATTGATGAAAGAGTTTGAAAATAAAAATAAATAAACAATATCAGAGTAATCGCAAATGCTTTCTACACAATACAGGTTGAAATTGGAAAATATTTGTAATAAGATTGTAAAAGGAGAAACAGTAGAACTAACTGAAATGATTTGGGCAGAAAAGCTTGCAAAGTCAAACCGAAGTGCTGCAACAATTCTGAGGCAAGCAAGACGCCGTGCTGCAAATCCAGATATGCAAGAAGGAGATATGGATGATTTTTTAAATCAACTTGATCTTGGTCACCCAGATCCATCAAGTCATCGCACTGGATTTGATGGTGTTGATGATATTATTGATTTCTTTAGTCGTGATAATGAAGGTGATTGGAGAACTCGTGATTAATTAAATGAAGTGTCTTCCTTTGTTATTGTTATTTTTTACTCTTCCTGCAAAAGCTATTACTTGGAATCAATTTTGGAGACCATTTGAAAATGGAGCATACTATCGTAGTCCTGTGTATTATGTTCCAATGTGTAATAGAATTGTTTATCGCGAAGAATACATTTCTGGGACTGAATGGAGACCTGGATATGTAAGATATTGGAAGGAAAGAATTCGTGTTCCTTGCAATAGTTATTAAACCTAGATAATGTGAATCCAATGTAATGGTATGACTAAACTTAAAATTCAACCAAATACAACGGTTTTAGTACTTAACTCTTCTTATGAGCCCCTGAACATCACATCGTGGAAAAGGGCAATTGTTTTACTCCTGAAAGAAAAAGCACAAGTTCTTTCTGATCGTGTAATTCGACTTTTGAGTTATATAAAACTACCAGTATCCCGTATTGTATCTCATAAACCCTCAAAGGCAATGGTATATAAAAGGGATGAGAATAAATGCCAGTATTGTGGATCTACAAGGCATCTTACGATCGATCACGTCATTCCAAAATCTAAGGGTGGTAGTGAAGATTGGACGAATCTTGTTGTAGCTTGTAGTTCTTGTAATACTAAAAAGGGAGATAAACTTCTATCACAAACTGATATGAAACTTGTCAAGCAACCAAAAGCACCATATAACACAATGCACATTAAATTAAATCAATGTGGTGTGGAAGAGTGGGAAGAGTATATCATTTAGATCTATCCACTTTAGAAACTGGCACAGGACCCCTTGATTTTTCTTTCTTGGGGTCTTATAGTATGTGTATTGAAACGTTTCTGTAATGAAAGTTAAACCATCTTTGGGACTTTTTATAAATAGTATGCCTGCAATTGACTTGCATCTTTTCAGGTTGGGGAGTACTCTTACTCCCCTCAAAAATTATTATCTTTTATAAATAGTGCTGCAAGTCAATTTATAGAGCAGATGGTAAATCCTAATGGGTTTTACACTTACGCATATTTGCGTGAAGATAGAACTCCTTATTATATTGGTAAAGGAAGTAGTGATAGAGTGTATAAGAGGAGTAAAAAATGTATAAAACCTCCAAAAGATAAAACCAGAATAATCTTTCTCAAACAAAACCTAACTGAAGAAAATGCATTCAATCACGAAAAGTATATGATTGCGGTTTTTGGTAGAAAAGATTTGGGAACAGGTATTCTTCATAATAGAACTGATGGAGGAGATGGTGCTTCTGGACGCATCATAACTCAAGAGACTAAAAGTAAATTTATTGGTAATAATTATGCAAAAGGAAATAAAATATCCAGAAATATTGTAGATAGACTTACTAATCAAAAAAAGAAAAACAAATGGTGGAATAATGGAATAGAGCAAAAATTTTGTTGTGAGTGTCCTTATGGATGGGTTTCTGGAAGACTCCCCCTAAAAGGTGGAAATTATTCTAAACCTGGGGATAAAAATCCAAGAGCAAAAATATGGGAAATAACTTATGATGATGGAACTATTGAAATAATAAAATGTATAAAAAAATGGTGTAGAGAAAATAATTATAATTTTTATGCCATTAGATATGCCATAGAGAAGAAAAAACCATATAAAAATATCATAAAAATAATTTCAATTGGTGGAGTTTATCAAAAATGAGGGTGAAAGTCTGCAGTGATTTGCATTTGGAAACGTGTGAGCAAGGTCACGGTGTTCCTGATCTTGGAGAAGGGGATGTTCTCATTCTTGGTGGGGATATTCTTTGTGCTCGCCATTTCAAAACCAACGGAAAACTTCGTCAGGTTTATAATGACTTTTTGCAGAAATGTGCTGACAACTTTGACTATGTTTTGTATATCGCAGGAAACCACGAAGCATATGGATACAACTATGAAGGTACTTGGAATGTTCTGAAGGAGCAAATGCCTGTAGGTGTTCATTTGCTAGAGAATGATTACGTTGAGATTGGTGATTGGATTTTTATTGGTTCCACATTCTGGACGGACTTTCATAATGAAAATCCTTTGGAGATGATGGAAGCAGGTCATCTTATGAATGATTACAAAACCATTCGTATCACTTCCAATTATCGGAAGATGAATCCGAATGACACGCTCGGATTTCATAAAGAGTCCAAAAAATATCTAACTAAAAAGTTGGAACAGTTTAAAGATAAAAAGGTCTGGGTTCTTACTCATCATGGACCATCTTATCAATCCGTTCATAAAAAGTATAGAACAGAAACTATTAATGGTGCTTATGTAAGTGATTTGGATGATTTGATTCTGAGTCATCCTCAAATTAAATACTGGAGTCACGGTCATACCCATGAAAGTATGGACTATATGATTAGTGATTGTAGAGTTGTATGTAATCCTCGCGGATACTACAATGGATATAATAATGAAGGATTGAACCTTGATTTTAATCCAAACTTTGAGGTAGAATTGTGATTTGGAGATTGTACAATGAGTGAAAGATCACAAGCATTTATGAATGCCATTTGGGAAGCACGAAACGCTGGTGCTGATACTGAAGAGAAGTTGGTTTCTGCAGTTTTAAAGATTGCTGCAGAAAATATTCAGTTTTATAATGCTCAAAACAACTTGATTGTTTTGGACAAAAATGATATGCTGCAATTAGCACAAGAACTAGAACAATGAAAATCTTTCAAATTGCAAAATTTTATACAAGAGAAGACTATGGTAAAGAATATTGCCTAACTCTTTTCTTTAATGAAAGAAAAGCACTTCTTCAAGTTGCAATTGACATTGGGGATTATGGTTCTTGGTTTGACTGGCCTTATCTACAAATCTCTATGGGATATGGAAGGTTGTTTTCATTCCTATTTTCTCTTGGTAAAATAGGTTTTACTTTCGACATTGCTGGTCGAAACTGGCGAGACGAACTTTTTTATACTCAACCGAACGAAATTACTAACGATTAAACACTATGAGTTTCTCTAAAACTATTTCTGTCGTTGCTGCACTTGGTAGTATTTTCAGTGTTGGTCTTGCAAGTTGGAAGATTTCCGAAGACATCAAAAACGAACAGACTGCACCTCTGGAACAGAAAATCCAAGAACTTGAAAAGAAACTAGAAGAACCAGCACAACCAGCACAACCAGTTGAGCAAGTGGCACAACCTCAAGTCCAAGCAGTCCAACAACCTGTTATACTACCTCCAGTAGCACCTCCACCCCCCGTTCCTCCTGCACCTCCTGAACTATGAGTTTACTAGACACTCTAAACTATTTCATTCAAGACCAAGAAGGACATCTTCAGTGTTGTGAATGGGACATCCGTGAGGAAACAAATCAAGAAAATCCTGATCTTGATTTGTATTGTGAGCAGTATGATCTGTGTAAAGAACGCATAGAAGATCTTCAACAAATTAAATCAGAACTTGCTCGTCTTCAACGCTATGATGATGAACTATCTTCTGTAATGCCAGAAGATTACAAAGATTGGTGGCAGAATAGTCCAGAAGAATGGCCAATCGTTGCTAAATCTTCTATTGAAAGTTTGAGAGAACGTGAAGAACTTGCTTGGGAGCACCTTGAACGTGCTACAATGAATGGACCCACTGGATTGATTGGAGACCCACAATGAGCGGCGGACATTTTGGCAACTGCGGTTACGATTACTACAAGGTAGCACAGTTTGCTGATGAGTTGGAAGTAGAAATCCAAAACAACAACAAAAAACTAGATGAGTATGAGTATGCTCCCAATTTTTCACCAGAAACTATCAGGTATTTGAGGAAGCAACTTCGTCAGATGCGTAAGGTATCAGAAATCATGCGTCATATTGATTATCTGTATTCTGGTGATCATGGTGAAGATAGTTTTATGTTGCGTGTGAAAGAAGTTGAGAAACACTGGAAAGAGTGTGAAGACCTTGCTACTCGTATGGATAAATGGAATGAGGAAGACGGAGTATGAAACTCTTTGATTATGAAACCTATGAGGACTATGGAAAGGAGTTCTTCTTCCAAGTTCTCTCATGCCGCAGATTTGCTCTGTTGGACATTACAGTTCAATGGGATGATTATGGATGTGATGAAATCTTTCCTGCAATTTCATTCAGTATTGGTTCCAGTCAGTTGTTTGGATTTTATATCCGTTACAAACGATTTTTATTTGATTGTGATATAATTAATACAAAACCAAGAGATTTGCGATGGTATCGGAAAGAACACAATGACTGACATTTCTAAACTTTCTTTCAAGCAACTTCAAGCACTTGAAAAACAAATTGAAGAACGCAAAGAGACACTGCGTAAGTCAAAAGAATGTTTTGAGGGATATAAAGTGACTTTCTGTGTAAAGTTCAATCCTGCCACCAACCCATATAGTGACTTGAGAAGTCCAGAAGACTTTGGTGATTACTTGGCAAATGATATTGCTAATGTACTTGTTAATGATTTTGGTCTCCGTCAATCCGATGTGAGTGGTTTTGCTGTTTTTGAAATGGATGAAGATGATAAGGATGATTGGAAAGGTTTCTGGGAAGGTGAAGAATGACGACTAGAGCACAAGAACTCCTAGATGCTTCTATGGAACTCACACTACGACCACAGAAGGATGACCGTAAGAAACTGATTGCTTTTATCATCAACGAAGCAGCAGCACGACTTTGTACTGATTGTGGAGAACTTCAAAATCCTGTTGATGTATTGTACGAACTTGCCAATGAAGTGGAGGCATTGTGACTGACCTTGATAAAATGTTTGAACCAACAAATAAGTTTGTTGTTCCTGTATCGGTTCAACTTTCTGCTACAGACCAAGTAAAACTACGAAAGTTCATCAACCTCCACTATCTTGGTGATGAGGA
>Ga0315906_10006338_pt1 | contig 14652 bp, 12 predicted proteins | sample LakEriMetagenome_4_FD_203526 | JGI IMG/M metagenome (GOLD analysis project Ga0315906, IMG submission 203526) | Freshwater fungal communities from buoy surface, Lake Erie, Ohio, United States - Buoy 2 MA122 | ecosystem: Environmental > Aquatic > Freshwater > Lake > Lake biofilm | place: USA...
CTGCCTCGGCGTTCGGCCAGGGGGCGGGCGGATTCGGCGGCGCGCCGCACCAGGGCGACGAGGTCGACGTTCTCCAGGTCCAGCACCGCGGCGCCGGCGTCGTAGCGGGAGATCTCCAGGAGGTCGCCGAGGAGGTTCTCGAAGCGATCGAGTTGGTTCTGGAGCAGTTCGGCGGATCGCGCGGTGGGCGGATCGAGCTCACCGCGGCTCTCGAAGATGAGGTCCGCGGCCATACGAATCGTGGTGAGGGGCGTGCGCAACTCGTGTGACACGTCGGAGACGAAGCGCTGCTGTACGGCGGAGAGTTCCTCGAGGCGATGGATCTGCTGTTCCAGGCTTGCCGCCATGTCGTTGAAGGCCATGGCCAATCGGGCGAGATCATCTTCGCCGCGCACCGACATGCGCTCGCGCAGGTGACCTTCGGAGAATTGCTCCGCCACGCGTGCGGCTGAGCGGACCGGGGTCACGACCTGCCGGGTGACGATGGCTGCGACGGCTCCGAGGAGGATGACGAGCAGCACACCCGTGCCGATGACGGTGCTGCGCACGAGGTCGAGCGTGCTCGCCTCGTTGGTGAGGGGGAAGAGGTAGTACAACTCGTAGGTGCCCACGTCCGTGACCGCAAGCGGTGCGCCGACGATGATGCCCGGTGCACTGCGCCCGTCGAGGTAGCGGATCTCGGTGTAGGTCCAGGATTGGCGCTCGGTGAGGAGCACCGTCTCGCGCAACTCGGGCGGCACGCTGGCGTCGGAGACGAGGTTGGTGCCGCGCTCGGGTGCGGTGCCCTCCGTCTCACCTGCGAGGAGCAGTACGTCGTACTGGGGAGGGCTGCCCGCGCGGGCAGCGAGCGATGCCACGATCGTGTCGACCACGCTGGCCGGCGATGCCGCACTCGTGCCGGATGCCGCGGCAGCCGAGATGCGCTGAGCATCGGCGAGGCCCACGCTCGCCTCGGTCACCGCCGTCCGCTCAGCAGAGTCCAGTAGGCCCGACGTCACGCGCGACAGGAGGAGGAAGCCGAGGATGGTCATGACCACGATGGAGAGGACGAGTGTGGTTGCGGTGACCCGCAGGAGCAGGGATCGACGCCACAGGGTGATGAGGGATATCGGGGCCGAGGGAGCCCTCGGAGTCGGCGGACTCGTCGGGCCGCTCGTCATGGCGGGCCGGCCTTGTATCCCACGCCACGCACGGTAAGGACGATCTCGGGATGTTCGGGGTCGTGCTCGACCTTGGCCCGCAGTCGCTGCACGTGCACGTTGACGAGGCGGGTGTCGGCAGCGTGGCGATAGCCCCACACCTCCTGCAAGAGCACTTCGCGCGTGAACACCTGCCACGGCTTGCGCGCGAGGCACACGAGCAGGTCGAACTCCAGCGGGGTCAGCGGGATGATCCTGTCCGCCCGACGCACGACGTGTCCGGCGACATCGATGGTGACATCGCCGATCTCGAGCGTGCCTGTCGATGGCTCATCACTGCGACGCACGCGCGCGCGAAGGCGGGCGACGAGCTCCTTGGGCTTGAATGGCTTGACGACGTAGTCGTCGGCTCCCGACTCGAGCCCTAGGACGACGTCGATGGTGTCGTTCTTGGCGGTGAGCATGACGATGGGAACGCCGGATTCCAGGCGGATGGCGCGACACACGTCGATGCCGTCCATGCCGGGGAGCATGAGATCGAGCAAGATGATGTCCGGTCGGGAGTCGCGGAAGGCCTGGAGCGCCTCGCCCCCGTCAGTGCAGAACACCGGGTCGAAGCCCTCGCCACGCAGCACGATGCCGAGCATCTCGGCCAGTGCCACGTCGTCATCGACGACCAGGACGCGTCCCCTCACAGGCCCATCGTGTCATCCCAGGAGCAGGAATGCTGCCCCTGGCAGGTTGTTGACCGCGTGCGCCACGATTGGCGCCCCGAGGCTGCGGGTCCTCCACCTCAGGATCCCGAGCACGAGGCCGCTCGCCAGGAGGATGGGAGCGCGCTGCGGCTCGAGGTGGAAGAGGCTGAAGGCGACCGACGTGATCGCGATCACCCAGGCGGCGTTGAGCCCGAGCTTGGCCAGAGCGTTGTACGCCATGCCGCGGAAGGCGATCTCCTCGGCGATGGGCGCGCCAATTGCCACGCACAGGGCGAAGGCCACCACGGCGAGCATGGGCCCTTCCTTGCTGAGCTCCTCGCCCACCTCGCCGGCTGCCGATGTGAACTCGCCGAAGATGGCCTGGATGATGAGGGCGATGGTGCCGCCGGCCACGAGGGCCGCGACTCCCCCGATGAGCCCCCAGCCCACATCGCGCCAGGTGAGGCGCAGGCCCAGGTCGATGCGTGGGCCGTTGCCCTGGAAGGCAGTGGTGAGCAAGGGCCAGCCGGCGAGCGCGATCCAGGGGAGCGTGGTGCCGAGGAGCAGCAGCCATACCAGGGGCAGGCCCAGTGCCTCACCGCCCAGGGCGACGGCCAACGAGATTATGACGAATCCGAGCAGGGGGATGATCGCGTCTGGGATGCCCCAGCGGGGGGCGACGAGGACGCGGCCCTCCGCGAGGGCGATGTCGACCGTGACGGGACAACCGGGGTAGTCCGCGGGAGTGCGAGAGCGCAGGACCGGAGACTGCGACATCATCCGGTCCTGCGCTCTGTATGCATGCTTGTCGATTAGTAGCGGTAGTGCTCGGGCTTGTACGGCCCGGCGACATCCACGCCCATGTACTCCGCCTGGTCCTTGGAGAGCTCGGTCAGGTGCACGCCGAGGGCGTCGAGGTGCAGGCGCGCGACCTTCTCGTCGAGGTGCTTGGGGAGGGTGAAGACCCCGATGGGGTACTCCTCAGGGCGCGTGAAGATCTCGAGCTGGGCGAGAACCTGGTTGGTGAAGGAATTCGACATGACGAAGGACGGATGACCTGTCGCGTTGCCCAGGTTGAGCAGGCGTCCCTCGGACAGCACGATGATCGAGTGGCCGTCAGGGAATGCCCACTCGTCGACCTGGGGCTTGATGGTGCGACGTTCGATACCGGGCACGCGAGCCAGGCCGGTCATGTCGATCTCGTTATCGAAGTGCCCGATGTTGCCGACGATCGCCTGGTGCTTCATGTGTGCCATGTGGTCGGCGGTGAGGACGTCCTTGCACCCGGTCGCGGTGATGAAGATGTCCGCGCTGTCGAGGACGTCCTCGATCGTCGCGACCTGGTAACCGTCCATGGCGGCCTGCAGTGCGCAGATGGGATCGACCTCGGTGACGATCACGCGCGCACCTTGGCCACGTAGCGAGTCAGCGCTGCCCTTGCCGACGTCGCCGTAGCCGCAGATCACGGCCACCTTGCCGCCGATGAGCACGTCGGTGGCCCTGTTGATCCCGTCCACGAGCGAGTGTCGGCATCCGTACTTGTTGTCGAACTTCGACTTGGTGACGGAGTCGTTGACATTGATCGCCGGGAAGAGCAGGCGACCTTCCTTGTGCATCTCGTAGAGGCGGTGCACGCCGGTGGTGGTCTCCTCGGTGACCCCGCGGATGCCCTCGCCAATGCGCGTCCACCGCTGCGGGTCCTCGGTGAGTGAGCGCCGCAGCACCTCGAGGATGACGGCGTACTCCTCGGAGTCGGTCGGATCGGTGCTCGGGACCACTCCGGCAGCCTCGAACTCGGTGCCCTTGTGGACGAGCAGCGTGGCGTCGCCACCGTCGTCAAGGATCATGTTGGGGCCGGCGCCGTCGGGCCACAGGAGCACCTTCTCGGTGCACCACCAGTACTCATCCAGCGTCTCGCCCTTCCAGGCGTAGACGGGGACCCCGCGCGGATCCTCGGGCGTGCCGTCGGGTCCGACGACAACGGCTGCGGCCGCGTGGTCCTGGGTCGAGAAGATGTTGCAGGAGGCCCAGCGCACCTCGGCGCCGAGCGCCACAAGGGTCTCGATGAGGACCGCCGTCTGCACGGTCATGTGGAGGGAGCCGGTGATGCGTGCACCCTTGAGCGGCTGACGCGGGCCGAACTCCTCGCGCATGGCCATGAGGCCGGGCATCTCGTGCTCAGCGAGCCGGATCTCATCGCGGCCGAAGGCGGCGAGGGAGAGATCGGCGACCTTGTAGTCGGGGGCTTGGGAAACAGACATGGAAGTGCACCTCGAAAAAGTGGAGTGGCCGGCGGACGGCACGAGGCTTCGATGGTCCGGCGGGCGTGGGAACAGACTACTCCTCCTTCCGGGGTTTGCGCACAGGCGCGGTCCGCGCCCCTCATCCACGAGCCTCCGGAGGGCCGGTCGCTGGCTCGGCATCCCGTGGCCCACTGGGGGGATGGGATTCACACGCGACTCAGGACTCGCACGCGTCCGCTGGGCCCCTGTGGCACGCCTCGTCGGCACCGCCCTCGGAGATGTCGTCTCGCTCGGCGCGCCGGGGACGTGCGCGGGTTGCCAGCGTCCTGGGTCGGCAGTGTGTGCGCCCTGCGAGGCGCATCTCCTCGGTCCCGCGCGCCCGCATGCTCCTGCGCCTACTCCGCATGGGTGGATGCCGACGTACGTGGCATCGGACTACGAAGGCATCACGCGCGCGATCATCACCGCGTGGAAGGAGCGCGGGCGCCGCGATGTGGCCGTGCACCTGGCGCACGCGCTCTCCGTCGCGATGCGTGCGGTCATCTCGGATGAGGATGCACGCGCTGAGCACAATGCCCCGCACCTGACCGTCGTACCCATCCCGTCATCCCCCGCCGCCCGCAGGCGTCGGGGTGAGGACGCATGGGACCGAGTAGTGCGGCTCGCGATCGCGGAGGTCTCCCGAGACTGCCGGATCGACGTCGCGCGCTGCCTGCACCTCACGCGGCAACCCCGCGATCAGGCCGGCCTGTCTGCGCAGGAGCGCAGGGCGAATCTCGCGGGGGCACTTGCCTGCAGGACTGCGCCGAGGACTCCCATCGTCCTCGTCGACGACATCGTGACGACCGGCGCCACGCTTGCAGAGGGTGCCCGAGCCCTGCGTGCGGCAGGGGGCGAGGTCCGGTGGGCTGCGGCGATGGCGGCTACCTCGCGCTCCATCGGGTAGCCGGCTCCACCAGACTGGTGGGGTGCCTGCTTCACGCGAGACAGATCTCATCGCCGCTGTCGTGGCAGCGACGCCGGTAGTGCGCCGCGGCCTAGGAGCAATGCTGGTCGACGCCGGATGGGACGTCATCGAGGAGCCCGCGGGCACCAACATCCGACCGAGCGTCGTGGTGTGGGAACTCCCGGGTCTGGCCACGTCCGCGGACGTGACCCGCATGCGCGACACGTGGGGTGGTGTGCCCCTGCTGGTCGTCGTCGGGGCGGCCACGCCGGATCTCCTGGGTGGGCTTGTGTCCGCGGGCGCGCGCGGAGCCGTGGAGCGCGACGTCGACGAGGCCGCACTCGTGCAGGCAGCCCGCGCGGTGGCGGAGGGTCGCACGGTGGTCAATGCGGGCGCGCGTGCTGACGGTGCGGGTGGCCGACCGCCGGCTCTGACCCGACGCGAGGCCCAGGTGCTGTCGCTGCTGTGCTCCGGGAGCACCAATCGGGAGATCGCCGAGGCCCTCGTGATCAGTGACAACACGGTCAAGAACCATGTGCGGCGTCTCTACGAGAAGCTCCAGGTGCGTTCGCGCACCGAGGCCGTGGTGCGCGCAGCTCGCTGGGGGTTGGTGCGCATCGACGGTGAGGGCTCGCTCTCAGGCACCTCTGCACCTGCCGGGACGGGCTAGGGGGATCGGACTGTCTAGGATGACCTGGTGGGCATCCTGGACAAGATCCTCCGCGCGGGCGAGGGAAAGACGCTCCGCACCCTCGAGGGCATCGCCCAACAGGTCAACGCCATCGAGGACGACTTCGTCGCCATGACCGACGAGGAGTTGCGGGGCCTCACGGCTGAGTACCGTACCCGGCTGGACAACGGTGAGACCCTTGACGACCTCCTCCCCGAGGCCTTCGCCACGGTGCGCGAGGCGGCACGCCGCACCCTTGGCCAGCGCCATTACGACGTCCAGCTCATGGGTGGCGGGGCGCTGCATCTGGGCAACATCGCCGAGATGCGCACGGGTGAGGGCAAGACCCTCGTCGCCACGTTGCCCTCATATCTCAATGCACTCTCCGGCAAGGGCGTGCATGTCGTCACCGTCAACGACTACCTTGCCGAGCGTGATGCCGAGTGGATGGGCCGCATCCATCGCTTCCTGGGCCTGAATGTCGGAGTCATCCTGGCGCACATGACGCCCGCGGAGCGTCGTGAGGCCTACGCGGCGGACATCACCTACGGGACCAATAACGAGTTCGGCTTCGACTATCTGCGCGACAACATGGCCTGGTCCACCACCGAGATGGTCCAGCGCGGACACAACTTCGCGGTGGTCGATGAGGTCGACTCCATCCTCGTCGACGAGGCTCGGACTCCGCTCATCATTAGCGGACCTGCCGACCAGCCCACCAAGTGGTACTCCGAGTTTGCGCGAATCGCCCGTCTCCTCAAGATCGATGAGGACTACGAGGTGGACGAGAAGAAGAAGACGATCGGTGTGCTGGAATCCGCGATCGACAAGGTCGAGGACCAGCTCGGCATCGACAATCTCTACGACATGGTCAACACTCCGCTCGTCGGATTCCTCAACAACGCCGTTCGAGCCAAGGAACTCTTCAAGAAGGACCGCGACTACGTCATTCTCGACGGCGAGATCCTCATCGTCGACGAGCACACCGGTCGCCTCCTCAAGGGTCGGCGCTACAACGAGGGACTCCACCAGGCCATCGAGGCCAAGGAAGGCGTGGAGATCAAGGCGGAGAACCAGACCCTGGCAACGATCACACTCCAGAACTACTTCCGCCTCTACGACAAGCTCTCGGGCATGACCGGCACGGCGATGACCGAGGCCAACGAGTTCCAGCAGATCTACTCGCTGGGCGTGGTGCCTATTCCGACCAATCGACCGATGGTGCGTCTGGACGAGCCTGATCTCGTCTACCGCACCGAGGACGCCAAGTACGCCGCCGTCATCGATGACATCGAGGAGCGCCACGAGGCGGGGCAACCCGTGCTCATCGGCACCACGAGCGTGCAAAAGAGCGAGGTCATCTCCCAGGAGCTCAAGAAGCGTGGCGTGCGCCACGAGGTCCTCAATGCAAAGAACCACGAGCGCGAGGCCTCGATCATCGCTGAGGCGGGTCGCAAGCAAGCGGTGACCGTCGCCACCAACATGGCTGGTCGAGGCACCGACATCATGCTCGGTGGCAACCCCGAGTTCCGTGCCGCGCAAGAGCTCGAGCGTCGCGGGCTCGACCCCGTCGAGGATCCCGAGGCCTATGAGAAGGCCTGGCCTGAGGCCCTGGCTGCAGCGCAGGCGTCCGTGGAGAGTGAGCACGAGGAGGTCATCGCGCTCGGTGGCCTGTATGTGCTTGGCACCGAGCGTCATGAGTCGCGACGTATCGACAACCAGCTCCGCGGCCGCTCCGGCCGCCAGGGTGACCCTGGTGAGACTCGCTTCTACCTCTCGCTCGAGGACGATCTCATGCGCCTCTTCAAGGCGGAAATGGTCGACGCCTTCCTGCGCAGGTTCAACGTGCCGGACGATGTGCCCATCGAGGCCAAGATGGTCACCAACGCCATCCGGTCCGCGCAGACCTCTGTGGAAGCCCAGAACTTCGAGATCCGCAAGGACGTCCTGAAGTACGACGATGTGCTTAATCGTCAGCGCCTGGTGATCTACGACGAGCGTCGTCAGGTCCTCGAGGGTGCCGACATTCACGATCAGGTGCGTACCTTCCTCGATGAGGTCGTCGCCGAGTACGTCACCTCCGCCACGGCCGAGGGCTATCCCGAGGATTGGGACCTGGACCAGTTGTGGACGGCGCTCAAGCAGCTCTACCCGGTGGGCATCACCGTCGAGGAGCTCGAGGAGCAGTCCGGTTCCGGGCGGGCGGGCCTCTCGGCAGAGTTCCTCACCGAGGAGCTGACCAATGACATCCACCTTGCCTACGACCGGCGGGAAGCCGAGCTGGGCGAGGAGGTGACTCGCGAGCTGGAGCGCCGCGTCATCCTCTCGGTCCTCGACCGCAAGTGGCGCGAGCACCTCTACGAGATGGACTACCTCCGCGATGGCATCGGCTTGCGCGCCATGGCCCAGCGAGATCCCCTGATCGAGTACCAGCGCGAGGGCTACGAGCTCTTCACCGCGATGATGGAGGCCATCAAGGAAGAGACGGTCGGCTACCTCTTCAATGTCGAGGTCCAGGCACCTCCCACGGTCAGCGAGGAAGCGGCCCAGGCCGCGGCCGTCGTCACGGAGGCGCCCGCGTCGGCTGCCGTGCAGGCGATCGCGGCTGCTGCCAACTCCGCGAAGGCAGCCAAGGCGGCACCCGAGATCACCGCCAAGGGGCTCGGCCCCGCGCGCCCGCAGGTGCTTGAGTATTCCGCGCCCTCGGCCGATGGAGGCGTGGCTCACGAGACCCTTCAGGCCGACGGCGAGGAGATCGAGGTCGATCCCAACGCCAGCCGGGCCGAGCGCCGTCGTGCGGAGCGGGCTAATCGCAAGCGCAAGTGAGTTACCTTCCATGACCGAGTGGCTCGTGCCCGAGAGGCCTGTCTTCGTGGGCGGCACGGGGCGCAGCGGCACCACGATCGCGGGGCGCCTCCTCGGTCGACACCATGACTTGCGCGCGACCAACCCGCGTGAGCTCCGCTTCATCGCCTCGCGTGGCGGTGTCGCCGACGCCTTTGCGGGCCAGGTTGCGCCACAGCAGGTCGTGGATGCGCTCTGGGAGCACTGGTATGTGCGCATCAAGCCATCGGGTGCGCGCTCGGGGCTTTTCCGCCGACTCGGTGAGCAGGAGATGCGGGCTGCCTGCGACGCTTACGTGGCGGGATTCGTGGACGATCCGGCGCGTGCATCGCGCCACTTCGCAGAGTCGATCGTCTCTTCGGGGAAGTGGGCGGATGCCCAGGCTCGCGGCGAGGGCAAGGCCCGGTGGGTCGACACCACCCCGGCCAATGCCCGCGCTGCCGACCGAGTGCTGGCACTCTTCCCCGACGCCGTCGTGGTCCACATGATGCGCGATGGCCGTGATGTGGCCGCCTCCTTCGTCTCCAAGCCCTTCGGTCCGACGGACGTCTTCACTGCGCTGGAGGAGTGGCGCGAGCGGATGATCGATGCCGCGCGGGCTGAGCAGGCGTGTCCTCCCGGGCGATTCCTCCGCGTCGACCTGCACGAACTGACGGTTACCGATCGCGAGGCCACGCTCGCGGCCCTTCTCGAGGGGATCGGCGTCGGACCAGATCGTCGTCTGTCGCAGTGGTTCGACGCCAACGTCCTGCCCCAGCAGGCGCACATCGGCAGGTGGCGTCGCGACTACGACGACGCCACGGCTGCCCGGATCGATGCCCGCTACGACGAGATCCTGGCGGAGTTCGAGGCTTCGGACGTGCCCTATCCGCAGGCTTAGGTGATGGGCCGGGTCTCCGGCCGCCCGAGCAGCCACCACGCGAGTGCTGCCGCAATTGCGGAGGCGAGGCCGCCGAGCAGCCCCCACCAGGTCGAGGTCAGCAAGAGTGCCAGCCCCGCGCCGACGATCGCGTAGCAGATGGCGACCACGCGCGCGGCGGTCCGGCGATGGGCAAGCGATGCGGGGCGGGTGAGCGCGAGGACCACGATGAAGGCGAGCGTGGCAATGGCGGCAATCGGGCCGAAGAAGAACACCGCGGTCTGCAGCGTCGCGATCCCCGCGACTTCATCGGGAGTCGATGCGCCCGCAGAAAAGACCGCGAGCACCAGGCCGACGAGGGTGGCCGCGACTCCAAAGGCCGCGAGGCGCAGCAGTGCTACCCCGGCCTGGGTGCTCATGCCGGGATACTCACGTCGAGGGCGGCCCGTAGAGCTTCAATGACACGGGCACGCAGCCGCCCACCGTGCTCGGCGAAGTCGCGTTGATGCTCGACGTACTCTGCGCGTCCCTCGGGACTCTCGATGGGGATCGGGGCGTAGCCCAGTTCGCGGAAGTCATAGGGAGATGCGCGCATATCGACGGCGCGCACCTCGCGTGCGAGCGCGAAGCAGTCCGCCGTGAGCTCGGAGCCGATGACGGGGTAGGAGCGGAAGCACCACTTGTAGAGGTCCATGGTGGCGTGGAGGCAGCCGGGCTGCTCGTCATCGGACTGACTGGATCGCGTGGGCTGGATGACGTTGAGCGGTTTCGCCTCGGCGGTGTAGAAGCGGAAGGCGTCGATGTGCGTGCAGCGGAGAGGGGTGGACTCGACAACCTCGGCGATCGCGTCAGGCGACAGGCGGAGTGGCCAGGAGGCGTGGCGCACGGCGTCGGCGGGCTGGCGGTAGACCATGGCCCACTCATGCCTGCCGAAGCACGCGTAGGCCGGCGGTCGCGATGCTGTCCCTTCCATCAAGCGCAGACAGGCACGTATCACCTCGGTCGGCAGCGCCGCGGGGTCCACCCGGGCGCCCACGTCGTCGACCTGGTAGCCCCGGAGGTCACCGAACTGCACCACGTCGCCGGTGAGGAGTACGCCAGCCCCGGGATGCCAGCGGGCGAGTTGTGCGGGACGCCACGAGTAGTAGTCGAAGAGGAAATCATCGACAGGGTGTCGCTCACCCTGCCGGCGGCGCTCCAGGCGCGGAGTGATCCACGGATCGACGCGCGCGGCATGGACCGCCTGGCGTTCGCGCCAGGTGACCTCGGGCATCGTCGTCTGGGTCATTGTCGTCTGGGTCATTGTCGTCTGGGTCATGGACGTCTCGGTCAATCGCGCACCCCTAGGTGACCGCGATGAGTCCCATATCGGCGCAGCCACGCTCGAGCGCATCGAGGCCGAAGGCGTCGACAGGTCCGTGGGCACCGGGCGTGACCGCCCGCGTGGCCGCCATGGCGGCACCCCACGCGAGGAGTTCGGCCGTGAGGTCATACGGCGAGGGGCCCTCGACACGCACTGTCGTGAGCGGGCGACCTACGGCATCGAAGGCTTCGGCCTGCACGACGGTGCGCGCGGCGGCACGACCTGCGGCGTCCGGGCCCTCGCCGGTCGTGCGTCCGAGCCGCTGACGCAGTGCGCGCATCGTCCGCTCACCCGCGCCGGGCACGGCCGCGACCGCGCCAAGCGCGGTGCCGGCGTACGCCGCTGCCGGGGTCCACCGACCGGCCCAACCCAGCCAGACCTCGATATCGGTGACGTCAGGGTCGGTGAGCGGGAGAGCGAGGTGCTCCGACCCGGCCACGGGCAGGCCCTTCCAGGTCCGGCCGCGACCGAGATCGAACTCGCGCGTGCGACCCCCCGTCGAGCGCCGCTCGATCAGCGTGCCTCCCCGGCGGGCATAGCTGGGCGCGAGCAAGACGCCCGCCGCACTGGCGCGCGTGCCGGAACTGATGCCGAAGGCGCCCTCGATGAAATAGCCGATGTCGAGTCGCGTGGCGGGCCGGTCGGCGCGCCGGCATCGACGCAGGGCCAGTGCACCCGCGAGGTTGCCTGGCACGTAGTCATATCCGAATGCGGTGATGAGCCGTGCGCCACTGGCAGCGGCGCGAGGGCCGAAGACCTCGAAGATGCGCCGGATGAAGGGCGGCTCACCCGTCGAGTCGAGGTACGCCGCACCGGCATCGACCGCAGCCTCGACGGCGGCATCGCCCCATTCGACAAAGGGCCCCACCGTCGACACCAGCACGTCGTCGGGGGACTCGATCAGGCGTCGTACCGAAGTGGGGTCACCGGCGTCCGCCACCGCGATGCCGGGCTCGGTCGAAGGTCGCGGCGCCAGGGGTGCGAGCCGATCGGCGAGTCGGACGACGGCGTCGTGGCGGCGCCCTGCGAGCACGGGGGCTAGGCCTGCGCGGACCATCGCCTCAGCGGTGAGGCGTCCGGTGTAGCCGGTGGCTCCGAGCAGGATGATGCGCACGGGTGCCACGCTAGCCTGCGCCCGTGGAGCAAGCGAGATCCGCTCAGGAGTCGGGTACCCGCCTCTGGCATCCCTTCGCCGACATGGCCGCCGTCGCCGCAGCGGGAGAGTTGGTCATCGACCATGGTGAAGGTGCCTATGTCGTCGACGAGCAGGGACGTCGGTTCCTCGATGCCGCTGCGGGACTGTGGTACTGCAATGTCGGTCATGGACGGGCGGAACTCGCCGAGGCAGCGGCGGTGCAGATGCGTCGTCTGGCGTCGTACTCCGCCTTCGGTGACCTTGCGACGCGGCCGGCCCTGGACCTCGCGCAGAGGCTCTCCGCCATGGCGCCGATGGCCGATGCGCGGATCTTCCTCACGAGCGGGGGAAGCGACTCCGTCGACACGGCCGTCAAGCTCGTGCGCCGCTACTGGGCCGAGGTTGGAGAGCCAGCGCGAAGTCTCATCGTCACGCGCGAACACGCTTATCACGGCATGCACCTCGCGGGCACGAGCCTGGCGGGCATCGAGGCCAATCGCGCGGGCCACGGCGACCTTGATCCCGCAGTGGTGCAGGTGCCATGGGATGACGCCGATGCCCTCGAGGCGGTCCTCGCGTCGCGATCGGATGTGGCGGCGTTCTTCTGCGAGCCGATCATCGGCGCAGGAGGTGTCTACGCGCCGCCGGAGGGCTACCTCTCTCGCGTGCGCGAGATCTGCCGCACGCACGGAGTGCTCTTCGTGGCGGACGAGGTGATCTGCGGCTACGGACGCGCCGGCGCGATGTTCGCCAGTGAGCGCTGGTCCCTCGATCCCGATGTGATGCTCACCGCCAAGGGCATCACCTCGGGCTACATCCCACTGGGTGCGGTGCTCGTCGCGGGTCGCGTCGCCGCCCCCTTCTGGACACCCGGCCCCGAGCCCGTGATGTGGCGGCATGGCTACACCTACTCCGCTCATGCCACGGCGTGCGCGGTCGCCCTGGCGAACCTCGACGTCCTCGAGCGCGAGGGCCTCGTCGCGCGGGTCGACCTCCTCCAGCATCAGTTGGCTGCGGCCCTGCAGCCGCTTGCGACGTACGACGTGGTGAGTGAGGTGCGTGCTGGGGTAGGCCTTCTCGCAGCGGTCGACTACACGCCCGAGGCCAAGGCCGTGGGAGTGCCGGCGCGGGTGCTCGCGGGCCTGCGCGAGCGCGGCGTGCTCACCCGCAATCTCGCCTCGGGTGCCCTTCAGGTCTCACCGTCCTTCGTCATCGACGAGGCCGATATCGCGCTGTTGGGTCGAGCCATCGGCGAGTCACTCGTCGCGGCGGGAGCAGTGAGACCGAGAGTGCCGGCGAGCGAGCTGCTCCCGGACATCACTTCGGATGAGGGTGTGGACTCCTACGACGACCGCCACTACCTGGAGCAGCGGCCGCCCCACTACTAACGCTCGCGTGGTCGGGTTTCCCGACTTCTTCGCCATGGGGGCAGAGAAGGCCTTAGTCTCCCGCGGGGGAGCCTGACAGGGGCGGCCTTGCCGGCGTGCCAGGCCTGAGCGAGGGGAGCTCCTATGGACCAGGGCACCGTCAAGGAATTCGTCCGTCCTACGGGCGATGACCCGACGTCGGTGTGGCAACCCGGCGATGCCTGGCTTGCCGGTGGCACATTCCTCTTCTCCACGCCGTTGCCCGACATGCGACGCCTGATCGACCTGACCGCCTTGGGCTGGCCCAATCTCGTGGTGGGCCCGCAGAGCCTGCAGATCGCTGCCACCTGCCGCGTGGTCGACCTCTACAACTTCGCTCCTCCGCCGGACTGGTCGGCGGGCCCCTTCCTGCGTGAGGCCGTCGATTCCTTCCTTGCTGGCTTCAAGATCTGGAACAGCGCCACCGTGGGCGGCAACATCTGCACCTCTCTGCCCGCCTCGCCCATGACCACCATGGCGGCCGCGCTCGACGCGACCCTGGAGATCTGGGGCCCCGGTGGAGCGCGCCGCACCATGACCGTTCCCGACTTCATCCTCGGCAACCACGTCAATGCCCTGCAGCCCGGCGAGATCCTGCGCTCGATCGATATTCCCCTCGAGTCGCTCAAGCGTCGCTACTCCTATCAGCGGTTTACGCTCACCAAGCACGGTCGGTCGAGCGAGTTCTTGGTCGGTACGTCGGATCCGGCCAAGGGTGACTTCATCCTCACCATCACGGCTGCCACGTCGCGCCCGTTCATCCTGCGGTTCGGCGCGATCCCCACGGCCGACGAGTTGCGCGCGGCAATCGACAACGGAGTCCGCGACGGCGACTACTTCGACGATCCGAACGGCAGTCCCGCACATCGCAAGCACATGACCTACCACTTGGCCGAAGTCATTCGCGCCGACCTCGCCGGGGAGGCGTGATGTCCTTCATCGTCAACGACCGGGAATTCACCAGCTCCCCGGCCCCGGGCCAGTGCCTGCGGACCTTCTTGCGCGACCTCGGCCACACCGGTGTGAAGAAAGGTTGCGACAGCGGCGACTGCGGCGCCTGCACCGTCTGGATCGACGGGCACCCCGTGCACAGCTGCATTACCTCCGCGGAGCAGATGCGAGGGCGCAGCGTCACGACCATCGAGGGACTTGCTGATGGAGACTCGCTCCACCCCATGCAGGATGCCTTTTTGAATTCACCCGGATTCCAGTGCGGATTCTGCACGGCCGGCATGATCATGACGTGCGCGTCACTCAACGACGAGCAGCGCGCCGATCTGCCGGCTTCCCTGCGCGGCAGCCTCTGTCGATGCACGGGCTTCCGGGCGATCCACGACGCCATCGACGGGATC
>Ga0315906_10006340_pt1 | contig 14650 bp, 11 predicted proteins | sample LakEriMetagenome_4_FD_203526 | JGI IMG/M metagenome (GOLD analysis project Ga0315906, IMG submission 203526) | Freshwater fungal communities from buoy surface, Lake Erie, Ohio, United States - Buoy 2 MA122 | ecosystem: Environmental > Aquatic > Freshwater > Lake > Lake biofilm | place: USA...
ATTGACTTCAATAGTTTTAACGGAGATTATTAGACAAAAGGATGATGATGTTTTAAAACAAATTCTTGAGGAAATTAGAAATGAGAAATTAAGTGATAATTCTCTTGATATCCTCAAAAATCTCGTAATTACTGATAAAATTGAAGGTGATATAAAACCAACCCGATTATATCCTATTAATATCAATGTTGATAAAATTAATGATTATGAATATAAGAAATTATTGAAGATTAATAAAGGGGTTCAAGTGTTATATAAAGCTAGAAGTTTGGATATGAAGGAAAGTGAATTGAGTAAATATGATGTTAATTTGACGGTTAATGCGCAGATTATGATAATTAGGAATATTTGTATGGAAAAGAAGTTGGTGAATGGAACACGTGGAATAGTGGTAGAATTGGAAGAATTTGGAATAATTATGAAAGATATGGATGGAAATTTACATAGAATTGAATATTATATGGATATTAAAACGAATGGAAAGAAGAAAGTAGAAATTAGGTTTTTACCGGTGAAACTAGCATATGCTATTTCTATTCATAAATCTCAAGGTGCGTCAATTGATAATCTAGAAATAGATTTAGGAGATGACATCTTTATAAGCGGTCAATTATATACCGCGCTATCTCGCGCTACTAATATTAATAACTTAAGATTAAGCAATTTTTCAAGAAGTTCTTTAATTAAAAATAAAAAAATAAAAAAATTTTATGAAAATTTATAAAAAAATCTATATATATAATAGAAATAACTATTTTATTTATGCCGAATAACGATTACGAACAACTATTTAGCTCTTTTGTTACTGGTGGTGGCTTTCAACAACAACAATATGAAGATTTTGAGGATGGTGATGATTTCTACGAAGGTGGTGGCCGACGTAAGAAGGCCTCTCCTAAAAAGGCCTCTCCCAAGAAACGTGCTCCTCGTGCTCCCAAGGCCAATAAAATGATGGGTGATGTTAAAATTGTAGAAGTTGATGTATTCACTGTTATTCGTTCAAGTGTAGGAGAAACCGGAGGTTCATACAAATCTCGCACTCCACGAAGTGCCGCTCTCAAGGCTGCCGGTGCTCTATTTAAGGCTCATCCCTCAAAGCGAACTCTTCAATTCACTCTTCAAAAAGTAACTCCCCGTTCAAATAAACGTGTTTATGCTTATGAAGCTCAACTCGAAGTTTTTTCAAGTCCTCAAGTCGTTGTAAAACACGATAAGGAAGGTAATGAACTTCGTATTCCCATCAAACGCTCTGTTTCAATCAAGAAAATAGAAGTCGATCCCGCTATTCGCCAACAACAAAAGGATGACCTCAAAGCTGAACGCAAAGCCCTTCGTGAGAAGGAACGTGCTAAGGCCAAGAAAGCCGAAAAGAAAGAGAAGAAACCCAAGGCCGAAAAGAAGGCTAAGAAAGAGAAGAAACCCAAGGCTGAAAAGAAAGGCAAAGCCCTTAAAATGAATGCTGATGAGAAGAAAGCTCTAGCTGCACTTAAAAAGGCTGAGAAGGAAGAAGCAAGACTTCTTGCCAAAGCTGATAAACTTCTAACCGAATATTCCAAGAAAGAAATGGGTGCCAGAAAGGCCAAGGCTCCTAAAAAGGCCAAGGCTCCTAAGGCTAAGGCTCCTAAGGCTCCTAAGGCTCCCAAGGCTCCTAAGGCTCCCAAGGCTCCTAAGGCAACAGCCAAGAAAGCTCCTGTCAAGAAAGGTCGCGGTAAGAAAGCTAACCCATTTTTCTGGGGAGGAAGTTGTTCCGCTATGTCTAACACCTATTAAATAATTTTTTATATAAGAAATTGAATTTATTTTTATTTAATTATGAAACTCAAACATTTTTGGATTAATATTGATAATTCCATAAAAAGAAAAGAATTTATGGAAAATCAATTTCAAAAATTAAATATAGATAATAAAAGAATTAGTGCTATTACTCCTGAAGATTTTCCTGATGTTTTAAATGAAGAACCTCCCTATTTTTGTGGTAATTCATCTTGTTTAGAAAATGAATGTAGTCATTGTAAATTTGAATATGCCTGTAATTGTTCTCATTTAAAAGCAATTAAAGAAGGTTATGATGAAGGTTTAGATTATTTTATAATTTGTGAAGATGACATATTTTTACCATTTGAAATTGATTTTGAAAAAATAATTAAACAACTACCAGAAGATTTTGATATATTTCAAATGATGGTTCTTGATGAAAACGCAAATATTATATTATTCAATCATTTTCATAATACTAAAGATATTTATGTGAAATTTTCCCAATTTCTACATTTTTTCTCAACGGGTATGTATATAATTACTCGCAATGGTGCTAAAAAAATATTAGAAAAATTCATAATTAATTCTAAATATGATTTTTCAAATTATAATGGTATTAAACAAGCCGATTTCTTATTATATCTTAATACTAATACTTATACATCCACATTTCCATTATGTGTCCCTAATATCAATCTTTTAAGTGAAATTCATCCATCTCATTTTCTAATTCATAAAAAAGCTATTATGAAAATACTTGAAATTATGAATTATAATCAATTATATCCTCATATCAGTAATTTTACTTTTATGAAAAATAATGATGAAATTAAGTTTTATTGGATTAATCTCGAAAAAGCGATTGAACGCAGAAAATTTATGGAAAATCAATTTAATAATTATAATATTAACAATCAAAGAATTAATGCTTCAACTCCTAAAGATTTAATTGATATATTAGAAGAAAATCCTCCATATTTCTGTGGTTATCAAGAATGTCTAAATAAGAAATGTAAAAGTTGTCCGGTTGAATTTGCCACAGTTTGTTCTCATTTGAATGCTATTAGAGAAGGTTATAATTCTGGAAATGAATATTTCGTTGTTTGTGAAGATGATATCATTCTAGATTTTAAAATAGATTTTCAAAAAATTATCCTCAATTTTCCAAATAATTATGAAATACTCCAAATGATGATTATTAGCAAAAGTCATACAGAATTCTTTTATGAAAATATGTATAAGAGTAATAATTTATTTGTTAAATATACTCCTATAACTCCTTCGGCTGCATTTTATTTAATCTCAAAAAATGGAGCAAAACAAATCATTGATAAATATCTAAATAAAGAAACTAATAAATGGGATATAAGTTCATTTGATGGTATTAAAGTAGCAGATGTTCTTATCTATCAATCCGTTAATACCTGTGTTTTAACATTTCCATTATGTTCCTTTAATATCAATTTTAAATCACAAATTCACGACCATCATTTTGAAGCTCATAATGAAGCTTATGAAAAAATAAAAGAAATTCACAAGGATTATAAATCAAATCCCTTAATTATCGAAAAATTTACCCCATAGAAGATTTATCAAAATTTTTTAAATCATAATTATCATTGAAAAAATAGATTGCTATCAACTTCTTTCTATGATTTCTTAATTTATCACAAATACCTAATAATCTTATTTCATCATCTTTATTTTTAATCCATTCATCAAATAATTGATTGTATAATTCAACACTTTCATTTATTAATGGATATTTATTACATCTGTTCGTAGCTAACATTTGAGCTTCTTCCGCTAATCCTATGATATGAAGAAAATGTTTAGTTATACAATCCCTACATCTCTTATGTTTATTCGTTATATGTTCCTCCAATAAAATCGATTGTTTTACTATCTGTTGCATATTATATGCCGGATTACTTACAGGGTCTAATGCTCCACAAGAAACTACATCACAAGTTCCACTAGATTTATTTGTGAATTTATTCGTGGATTTATTTGATGTTGTTTGATTTTGATTAATAATTACTATGATAATTATCGCAAAGATTAATATTATGACTATTAATGATAATATTAAAAATAAATTATCTTCCATTTTTCTATTATTAATTAATTTTTTAAATTTGTTTTATTTTTAAAGAAATTATTTAAAAAATTGATTTTATGAATTCAAACAATTATTCACCTAATCTCAAGATTATGGCGACAGTGAAAATCTGCAATTTCTCCTGCTCCTGTGTTCGTGATGACTGCTCCTTCAAGCACAAAATTAATGACCCTGAACTCCGCAAGGAATTCAAGGCTATCGTTGATAGCAAGTTTGAAAAGGGCGGTTTTAACGAAACTGACCCCGAGGGAACTAGGCATCTGCCCTGTCTTCACGGGTTTCTGTGTGGCAAAGAGGACTGTGGGTTCAAACATCGCGCATCTTTCGCTGGGAGAAAGGTCATCATCGCTGAGTGGGAAAAGAAACATCCTCGGGAAAGGAAGGAGTTGTCTCCTGAGGGCATCACTGCTCTCGAGGAACTGGCTAAGAAGGAAGGGATGAGTGTCAAACAAATCCTCAACTCCTATCTTCACCAGAAGGAATAAATCGAATTTCAAAAAAAGGACTTATGAATTTTGTCCTTTTATTAATAATAATGATATTCATAACTGACGTCCTAAATACCGATGACCATCAACTTTTTTTGGATTTAGTTAAAGAAAACGGATTAGTCTTAAGATTGGCATCCGCAAATATTAAAAATGATTTTAATATCGTTAAAGAAGCCGTTAAAAATGATGGATTAGCTCTCCAATATGCTTCAAACGATTTAAAGGATAATTTCGAAATCGTTATGGAAGCTGTGAAGAATTCCGGAATTTCATTAGAATTTGCCTCCAATGATTTAAAAAATAATTTTGAAATTGTAATTGAAGCCGTTAAAAATGATGGATACGCACTAGAATTTGCTTCATTTGAATTTAAGGATAATTTCGAAATTGTTAAAGAAGCCGTTAAAAATGATGGATGTTCTCTTGATTTCGCTTCTTTAAATATGAGAAATAATTTTGAAATTGTTAATGAAGCTATTAATAGAAATGGAATAGTTCTTGAATTAGCAAGCGAAAATTTGAAAAATAATAGAGAACTAATCTTGAAAGCTTGTCAAACTTCTATCTGCGTCTTAAATATTATCTCGACATCTCTCAAAAATGATTTTAATCTATTTAAAGAAATTATCAAAATTAATCCAAAAGGTATTGAATATGCTTCTAATGAACTTCAAAATAATTATGAATTAATTATGGATGTCGTTAAATCCAATGGAATTTATCTAAAATTTGCCTCTAATGAACTTAAAGATGATTATCTAATCGCCAAACAAGCTATTTTTAGTAATATTAATAGCTGTCAATTCATATCATCACGTCTTAAAAATGACTTAAAATTAGCATTTGAAGCCGTTAATTTTAATAGTTTCACATTAGAATATTTTTCTAATGATGTTAAAAATAATTATATGATTGTTAAAGAAGCTGTTAATAAAAATGGTTTTGCTCTCTATTTCGCTTCCAATGATTTAAAAAATAATTTTGAAATAGTTAAAGAAGCTATTATTAATAATCCTCATTCAATTCGCTTCGCTTCAAATGAAATGAGAAATAATTTTGAACTAGTTTATGAAGCTGTTAAAATTAAAGGATATGTTCTCAAATTTGTTTCTTATGAATTAAGGAATAATTTTACAATAGTTAAAGAAGCTATTAAAAATTCTAATAACGCATTCATTTTATATTATGTATCAAATGAACTTAAAGAAAATTATGAAATAGTTATGAGTTGTGTTAAGAAATTTGGATATTCATTAAAATACGCATCATTAAATTTAAGAAATAATTATGATATTTGTTTTGAAGCTGTTAAAAATGCCTTAGAAGCATTTGAATTCATATCAAATCAATTAAAAATAGATAAAAAATTTTTAATGGATATTTATAAAATTCATAAAAATTTACTTATAATTATTAAAGATGATAATATTCGCAATTTTTTAATAAATATTAATAATATAGAAAATTTAAAATTTAATAATAATTCATTAACATTCCTTAAAGATAATTATGAAATTCTTGATAAATTTGATTGTGTGAAAACATTAATCAATTATTTATATGAAAATAAACATTATGATATCCTTTTATTAAATCAAAATATTCAACAATATCTATTTGAAAATATTAATATCTATTCCAATATTTTTAATTATCTTTATGAATTTAAAAAATATGACATCATTTATAATAATGAAATTCTTAATGAATATCTTAAATATCATTATGGCTTATATATCTTAAATATTGATGATATTAATAATGATTTTGATTGTCTTGATTTAAAAAAAGACATTGAGAAAAAATTTCATCCCATTAAAATCATCTGGATTTAGCTATTCGCAATAAACCAGTTTAAAACTAATTCTATTATTTCTATTCTTAAATATGACATCGTATTTATCGAAATATTTCTTCTCCTTATTAGTAATCGAATAATGAGCGTTCCAACCTTTTGGTGTATCAAAGAACATCAATGAATTTTTACATCTATAATACTTATATAAAAGCTCTTTCACCACCAAATAAAAATCTGCCAATTTATCATTATTGAAATCATATTTGCTATAAAGACTGAAATTGATTGAAATATTTGAACAAGGATTATTATTTAAAATATTTGTTAATAAAACCAGAGGTTCATATAATTCACTATCCAATTTTGATAATAATGGATATCTAAATTTCTCAATCGAATTCAATTGATTGATAATTATATCAACACAATTATCATTCAATTTAGTCTTCAAGAACTTGATTATAATTACTTTCTTTAAATCAAATGAACTAATGATTTCTTCTAAAACTTGACGAGTAAGAATAGTAGTCATAATTTAAAAATGACAAAATATCAAATCATTTTTTATAATTTTACTATCTTATAAAATTCATTTTCAATTTCAATCATATAGTTGAAACCTTTGATATTAACTATTATAAATCTGTTGTTAATTTCAATGATTTTATATTCAGTTTCCTCATAAATATCGTCAAAAGCTTCGGCTAAATATTTAAGATTAACATTATTTAATTCTCTTCTTGAATAGGTCGTAGAATTTTCATTTTGATGTGTGTAATCAATCATATCAACGATATTTGAAGCCTCATAACCGTATTCTTCATCCATTTTAATAATCTTAATTATTAAAAATGAAAAAATCATTTTTTAATTCTTGAGAGCATCGCGAACACTCATCAGGACTTTTCCAAGTCTATTAGAACCCTTCCACTCATCTGGAGGCGTCTTGAGAGTGTCGGTGATATTCAAACCATTGCCCCAACGACAATCATAAGGAGCACACTCGACAATAATCCTATCACCTGTGTCTAGAAGAAGCTTCAACAAATCCTCGTTTTGAGAGAACTTGGCGAGGTTCGCATTGAAAACGACATTATCAGCAACAGCATCCCACTCCTCGTCATTGAAGTTAATAACCTCGCGACCAAGCTTCTTGATTTCTTTTGGGTCATCACTTTCAAGGATTAAGTTCGCTCGAACCTCATCATTGAATTTGATGGCCTTCATATACATCATCCGCTTTTCGCAACAGTTAAAGGTGATACCATCAATAACCATAGGAGCAATATGCCATTGAGAGAGATAACCACTGACGAAATAAACGCCAGTGTCATTCATATAAAACTTCTCATTCGTGTTCAACATCTTTCCAGATGATTAAGCAATTCTAATGGATAAAATCAATTTTATTTGATTTTTCTAAAAAAAAATGACATTTTTCTTTGAAATAAAAATTATTAAAGAAAGATGGAAATTATGCCTGTTAATCATCGTGCTAAATGGACTAATAAGGAATTCAAGCAACTTCTTAAGGAAATTAGAAATAATATGGATATCAATGAAATCGCTAATGTTCATATGAGAACAGTAGGAGCAATTAAATATAAATTGATTAGATATGCTATCGAACGTAACGAAGAAAATCCTAATTTATCTCTTAAAAATCTTGCTGAAATCACTAACTTATCAGTTGAAGATTTAAAAAATGGATTTGAAAAACTTCATTATGATTTCGATGATATCCCTGATGATATCCCTGATGATATCCCTGATGATATCCCTGATGAAATCCCTGATGATATCCCTGATGATAGTTATAAGACTAAGCTGGAAAAAATCGAACATAAGATTAATTTGATTGGCTTTGTTGTATCCACATATTTCATCAGTGTGTTATTAATGGAAGCATATCTTAATTATAAGAAATTATAATTTAGCAATAGAAGATTTTGATGGATTTTCATTAGCCCAATAATTTTTATTTACTATCATTCTTGTTGGTTGAATAACAGCAAAAGTGAAATAAATCATTAAGATGATTATTAAGATTATACATAATACGATTACGAATATATATAATTGAGGAACAGATGAATAAATAACAAGTCCTAATAATATTATTATGGAAAAACAGGAAATAGCAAAGATAACGTTGAATAAATAATTAATTTGTTTTTTTATGACTTCAATCATATTAAAATAATTGATAAGTTTTGTTTTATTAATTTCAACACTTCTTTTTTTCTCGAGATACATATTATAAAGATATTTATTGGCATCTTGAGAAAATGATTGACTATCAAGTGTGTAAATAGTCATTCGCAGTTTATCATTTAAATTATTAATGGCATTATTATATTTAGTTATTTCAGGAATTATTAATGAATAAATTTTATTATGATTATATAAATGTGTTGATGTTGAACTGCTATAAGAAATTATAGGAGTTCCTGTTATAGCAGGACAATTATCTGTAGTTAAATAAAATTTTTCATATAAATTAACATATTTAAAATTTGAATAATATAAAAATGTCAAAACTATTTGAAGAATTAATAAAACGATATAAATAGCGTTCAATGTATCTTTTGAAAATATTGGAAATACACTTAAACCGATTATAAGAATTATTACGATAATTAATGCTATAATTACAAATGTAGCATAATATTTAATTTTATTATAATTTTTTAATTGTTGATTATATAATTTAAGAGATATATTTAATTTATCTTGTGTTTTTATATATTCTTCTTTTAAATCATTCAAATAATTTATTTTATTTATATATTTATTTTTTTCTAATAAATATGTATTTTGAGCACCTGTAAATGTATTTGTAGATATTGTTCCAATAGCAGTTTTATTTGCCTCTATGTTTGCTATAATATCAACCAAACAAAACACGTTTGTAGAAGTTATAGCTGACGATATTGTAGGAGATGATGTTAAATTATATCCTAAACTATTACCAACTTGTCTTAAAATTGGAGGGCTAGCACTAGAATTAGGAACAACATCAACCGAAACGCTATTATTTAAATATTTTGTTCTTATAGTATTTTGAATATTAATATTAAATAATACTGTATTTAATTGAATTTTTTTATCTATTAAATATCCTTTAAAATTTACAATACCTTGATTAAAAAATTCATTTATGTAAAATGGTAATTTACTATTATTACTTGTTAATAATGTTGAAATATTACTTCTACTAATATTTGAAGTATGTATATTTGATAATAAATAATCTTTAAAAACAGTAGTTGAAGTATATAAATTATCTAAATTAATGTGAAATACGGGTTTATATTTATTCAAATTTGAATATGATGATGAATATCTATCAGTGCCATCAAAAATACTTGAATATTGACTAGCATTTGAAAAATTTAAAAAAGTATTAACATAAAAAGTAAATTTTGAAGGAGTTATAGGATTGGTAGTTTTATCTATATCATTTATTTGTTCAGATAATTTTTTCGTATTACCGTCATTTTCAGTACTACTATTAAAAGATTTTGTTATATCAAATTTAATATTTAATTCATTATAGATTTCATTATATTTATTAATATCATATAAATCTGTTGCATTTTTTTTATCAATTTCTAAAAGAAGAGCTGAGAAAAAATTGAGAAAGAATGAAACCTGAAAATGAAATTCATTTAATTTATCACAAGGTATCATATTTGAAGATAACCTAGCTGGTGATAAATTTGTCGCTATATTTCTATCAGTAAAGAAAGATTTTTCAAGACAATTATCAAAATCTTCTTTTGATAAAACCATTCTATAAATATATTCTATTAATAATAATTTAAATTTTTCCAGTGGTTTTACTTGTAGGATTTGTTATAGCCCAATAATTTTTATTAGCAACCATTCTTGTAGGTTGAATAATAGTGAAAGCGAAATAAATCATTATAATGACTATCAAGATTACACATAAAATTATTATTGGATATATTAACTGAGGAACAGTTGAAAATAGAAGTAATCCTATTAATAGAACTATAGTTAGCATAGCAATTATCAAGATGATATTAAACAAATAATTTGTTTGTTTTTTAATAATTTCTATGATATTAAATAAATTTGTCAATTTAATTCTATTAACTTCCAATTGTCTTTTCTTTTCCAAATATAATTTATATAATAAGACATCACTATCTTTAGTAAAAGATTGACTTCCTATTGTATAAACATTCATTCTTAAACTATTAAAAATATTGGCTACAGTATCATTATAACTAACTATAATAGCATTTAAATTATTATAAAAATTAGCGTGATTTATCCTATGAATATTAATACTTGAATTGTAACGAATAACTGGAGGACAAGTTAATAATGTTTGATTTACTTGAAAATCACTAATAGAAACTACATTAGTAATACCGAATTGTTCATATAAATTAACAAATTTAAATGTATTATAATAAATATATGTAATAATTAATAAAACTATCAAGGTAATGATATAAATAGAATTCTTAGTTTTAGTATTGAATATTGGTAGAACACTTAAAGAAATTATGAAAACAACTATCATAATTAGAATGATTATGACAATAGTAGCATATCCTTTTATTTTATTATAATTATTTATTTGAATATTATATAATTTTATTGACATATTTAATTTATCTAAGATAGTTTCATATTCCTCGCGTAAATTGTTAAAAACATTTATTTTATTTCCATAAACATTTTTATCAAGAAGATAATTATTAGTTGGAAAAGTATTAGTATTTAAAATATTAATATTATCAATACAATCTTGAATTTTATCTTTAATATTCACTAAATTAGTAAATGTAGATGTTATATATTTATCATCATTGCCAAATGTATCAATATTTATTCTTCCACTAATATCATTAAGAGAGTTTCCTGATGTTGTTTCATTATTAATATAATTTCTTCTAATAGAATATTGAATTTCAATATTATATAAGGTTATATTATATTTAATTTTTTGATATAAGAGATATCCAATGATATTTTGTGGAGTTTGATTAAGAATATCTCTTAAAATTTCTTTTAATTTTGGATTAACAATTGTGCTTCTTGTAATATTAGATTTATTAAAACTATTATTTGTTGAACCAATTCCATTAAAAACAAAATTATTTATACTAGTATCATTACTTAAAATTATTGGATAACTTCCAAAATTTGGCTTACAATTTGTTAATAAAGCATCACTTACACTATAAATAGTATTTGTATATAAATCACTTGGATTATTTCCATAATTTTCGAATGTTTTAACATAAAAAGTGAATTCATATTTAGTAGCATTTGGAAAAACATCATCTTGTGTAAATGCTGACAATTTTGGAGATAATGATGTATTAGTAACATTATCAATAATAATATTTAATTTACTAATACAATCATTAAATTGATTAATATTATAATCAAATACTATTTCTTTATTCTTAAGTTCGATATAAAGAGCTGTAATGATATTTAGATATAAAGATGTTTCATAATGAAATTGTTTAAATCTAGCACAAGGTATCATATTGGATGATAAAGTAGCAGGTGAATATCTTGAACTCATATTTAGTTCAGTAAATAACGATTTATTATAAATATTATCATATTCAGTTGTGGAACCCATTTAATCTTCTATTTATATTAATATAAATATTTTATTGTATTCTTTTGATTATAGATGATAATTCTTTGATACCTTCAACAAGTAATCCTATTAAATTGTCATAAGCAATTGCCTTAGTATCATTATTAACATCATAAACAACTTCAGGGATAATCATTTCGACTTCTTGGGCTATCATTCCAATTTGTTTCTTATCTATTCCAATCTTATTATAATAGACACCACGAAGTTTTTCAATTTTATCTAATGGACTTTCAATAATTTCAATATTTTTTTTATAATTAATGTCAGACAAACCTATGACATTACCGGATACATAAACATTTCCATCTACTCTCAATTTATAATTAATGTCTCTTTCATTAAATCCAATATTCATATATCCATTAACTAATAAATTTGAATTTGTTTCATCCCACATAAGATTAGATGTTGGTAATAATTGATTATCTTCATTAGCAAATATGAGATTTGATTTACTTATTTGATTAAATCCCAATCCACCTTTTTCAAAATTAATAACTCCTGTGATATTCGAATAATTAAGATTAGTGATATTTGAACCATCTCCATAAATATATCCATTAATTATCAAATTGGAATTCAATTCATCCCACATAAGATTAGATGTTGGTAATAATTGATTATCTTCATTGGCAAATATGAGATTTGATTTACTTATTTGATTAAATCCCAATCCACCTTTTTCAAAATTAATAACTCCCATAATATTTGAATAATCTAGATTAGTGATATTTGAACCATCTCCATAAATACGTCCATTAACTAATAATTTAGAATTCATTTCATCCCACATAAGTCTGTATGTGGGTTTAATCATATTATCTTCATTCGCATAAATAAGATTACATTTACCTATGATATTAAATCCTAAACCTCCTTTATCAAATGGAATTATTCCAGCAATATTCGAATAATTAATATTTGAGATATTATAACCATCTCCATAAATATATCCATTAACTAGAAGATTGGAATTTATTTCATCCCACATAAGATTAGATGTAGGATTTAATTGATTATCTTCATTAGCAAATATGAGATTAGATTTACTAATCGAATTAAATCCAAGACCTCCTTTTTGAAAAGGAAGTGTTCCTGTTATTTGGTCAAATGTGAAATTAAGATTATTGAGATTTACTCCATTAAGTGTTAAATTAGTTTTAATATTAATATTATCAACATTTAAAGTAGTTGTTAAAAGGTCATAATTGAAATTTGAAGAAGATACTAATGGATTACTGTCATCTCCAAATAAAATCTCACCTTTATTAATCAAATCTCTTCCAGTTCCTCCTTTATCTATTTGAATAATATTAGAAATATTGGATGAATTAATATTTGATATGAAACTTCCATCTCCATAAATAAATCCATTAACTATCAAAATAGAATTTATTTCATCCCACATAAGATTTGATGTAGGATTTAATTGATTATCTTCGCTAGCAAATACTAAATTAGATTGATTTATTTGATTAAATCCTAGACCTCCTCTTGATAATGGAATTACACCTACAATAGTATTAAAATCTATTTTCAAATTACTCAAATTTGAACCATCACCATAAATCTTATTTATATAAATATCACCATCTAAAAATAGATTTGAACCATCAAATTTCATATTAGATGTAGCACTTATTTGATTATCTTCAAATGCGTAAAAAAGATTTGATTTACCTATTTCATTAAATCCAAAACCTCCTTTTGAAAACGGAACGACACCTCCAATGGTTTGGAAATCAACTCTCAAATTACTAATATTACAACCATCACCATAAATCTTTTTAACATAGATATTACCATCTATGAATAAATTTGAATTATCATTATCCCATTGTAAATTAGATGTATGATATAATTTATTACTATCACTGGCAAATATTAAATTAGATTTACCAATTTCATTAAATCCTAGACCGCCTTTTTCAAAATTATTAACACCTGTTATTTGGTCAAATGTAAAATTAAGATTACTAAAATTACAACCATTCAAAGTCAAATTAGATTTAATATTAATATTATCAAGATTTAATGTAGTTGTTGATAAGTCATAATTGAATTCTTGTGTAGATAGTAAAGGATTTGAATTATCTCCAAATAAAATCTCACCTCTATTAATCAAATCTCTTCCAGTTCCTCCTCTATTTATTTGAACGATATTTGATAAATTGGATGAATTAATATTTGATAAAAAACTTCCATCTCCATAATAAAATTGAGCGAATAAATTACTTCTCGCAATTATATTAGAACCTCCTGAGATATTACCTCTAACAGAAGTGATATTATTAGATGCAAATATTTCTTTATCAGCAAATAAATTATTTCCACTTCTAAAACTCCCATAAAGAGTATTAATATCATAGAAACAAGTAATACGATTTCCAGCAGTAATATTATTAATAGCACTTATATTATTACCAGCCGAAATATTAGAAGCACTTGAGATGTTTCCAATAGTAGTTGATAAATTAGATGTAGCGATGATATTTGAATAACTGACGATGTTTGAAGTTGAAAGAATTCCTTTACCACTGCTAATATCTCCAAAAGTAGTTGAAATGTTTGAAGCAGTGGTAATATTAGAGAAGACGAAAAAATTGGATGTTAAGATTAATTGACTATCTATTTGAAGTCTTCTTAAATCTTCATTATAATTAATATTAGAAGTTGTATAAATAAGATTGCTTCTAGTATAGACCATTCCATTTTGTTTATGATTATTAACGAGATTTGTTAATAATAAATTGGAGAGATTTGAACCATTTGCCGAAATATTTTCACAATAAATATTTGAATTAAATATGACATCTGTATTG
>Ga0315906_10006342_pt1 | contig 14646 bp, 13 predicted proteins | sample LakEriMetagenome_4_FD_203526 | JGI IMG/M metagenome (GOLD analysis project Ga0315906, IMG submission 203526) | Freshwater fungal communities from buoy surface, Lake Erie, Ohio, United States - Buoy 2 MA122 | ecosystem: Environmental > Aquatic > Freshwater > Lake > Lake biofilm | place: USA...
TATTTGTAGGAGTAAACAGCGGCTTCAACCATTTGATCCGCCCGATGATGTACGACGCCTACCATCATATTGAAAACATCAGCAATCCTGCAGGACCGATACGCATTTATTCGGTGGTGGGTAATATCTGTGAGACGGATACTTTTGCCTGGGACAGGTCATTGCCCGAAGTGCGCGAGGGCGATTGCCTGGTATTTCTGAATGCGGGCGCCTATGGATTTGAAATGTCCTCGAACTTCAACTCAAGGTTGAAACCGGCAGAAGTCATGATCAAGGACGGGAAGCCGCAGCTCATCAGAAAAAGAGATGAGTTTCAGGATTTGCTTCGTAATCAGGTCTTACCAAAAGAGTCAGGAATTGTAACCCCGGCTCAATAAATAAAAAACTTATGAGAGTTATCCTGATCATTTTAATGATTCTTTCAGGCAATATATGCCTTGCACAGAGCGAAACTCTATACAAACCTGAATCAAATGCCAAGACGGATATCAGAAAAGCGATTAAAAAAGCAAAACGCGAAAACAAGCATGTACTGATTCAGGCCGGAGGAAACTGGTGTAAGTGGTGCCTCGAATTCGCAAGATTTGCCAAAGCAGATAAGTCAATTGATTCGCTCATGGAGAAATCTTTTGTCCGGTATCACCTCAACTATAGTAAGGAGCAAAAGAATGAGGACATCTTTAAAAAATACCATCATCCTAATCGTTTCGGTTTTCCTGTATTCATCATATTGGATCAAAAGGGTAAGCTGCTGCATATCCAAAACAGCGAATACCTGGAGGATGGCGGGAAAAGTTATGACAACAGAAAGGTTTTTTCCTTTCTGAAAATGTGGACGCCCGAAGCTATTGAACCGGCAAAATAATGAGTCGATATCCTGAAAGAATGGATCAAATTACTCACTAGTACCCTTTTCACTAACTTGCAAAACAAAGAAACTGCTGATGGAGACAAAAGACGATTTGCATTCACAATCCTCAAAGGAATTCAGAAGACAACAAGCGCTGGAATACCACGCCAAAGGAAGGCCGGGCAAGCTGGAGGTCATCCCCACGAAGGAGGCCAAAACTCAAAGGGATCTTTCACTGGCATATTCGCCCGGAGTAGCGGAACCCTGCAAGGAAATTGAAAAGAATCCGGAAGACGTTTATAAATATACAGCCAAAGGCAATCTGGTGGGAGTGATCAGTAATGGAACCGCCGTATTAGGTTTGGGTGATATCGGTCCCGAAGCAGGCAAGCCCGTGATGGAAGGAAAAGGTGTACTATTCAAGATTTTCGCAGATATTGATGTATTTGATATTGAAATAAACGAGAAGGATCCGGTCAAATTTGTAGAGATTGTAAAATCGCTTGAGCCGACTTTCGGAGGAATCAACCTGGAAGATATCAAGGCGCCTGAGTGTTTCTATATAGAGCAGCAGTTGAAGGCCCAGTGCAAGATCCCCATCATGCATGACGACCAGCATGGTACCGCCATCATCTCCGCAGCAGCTTTACTTAACGCTCTGGAAATTCAGAAAAAGAAAATCGACAAGGTAAGATTTGTGGTGAACGGTGCCGGAGCCGCTGCCATTGCCTGTATGAATCTTTATGTTTCGATGGGCGCGAAGCCGGAGAACTTCATGGTATTTGACAGGAAAGGCATCATTTGTAAAGGAAGGGAAGATCTGGACGAAATGAAGAAACCCTTTGCCGTTGATTCCAAATACAAAGATTACGATCTTTCAAAGGCGATGAAGGATGCCGATGTGTTCGTGGGCCTAAGCGTAGGTAATGTAGTGACGCAGGATATGGTGAAATCAATGGCCAAAAGCCCCATTGTTTTTGCAATGGCCAATCCCGACCCTGAAATTACTTATGAAGCGGCGCTGGAAGCCCGTAAGGATATCATCATGGCTACCGGCAGAAGCGATTATCCCAACCAGGTGAACAACGTGCTGGGATTCCCTTATATTTTCCGTGGAGCCCTGGATGTGAGAGCCACCCAGATCAACGAGGCCATGAAACTGGCTGCTGTGAAGGCACTTGCCGAAATCACCAAGTCGCCGGTTCCTGACATCGTTAATCTCGCCTATGGCGATAAGAATATAAACTTCGGCCCAACCTATATCATTCCCAAACCGGTCGATCCTCGTCTACTCTCTACCGTTGCCCCTGCTGTTGCCAAAGCAGCTATCGAAAGCGGAGTAGCCAGAAAAACGATCAGCAATTGGGATGAATATGTGATAGAGCTCAATAAAAGGCTTGGACTCGACAACCAGCTCAGCAGGGCAATAGGAAGAAAGGCGCGTCAGAATCCCAAGCGCATTGTTTTCGCTGATGCAGAAAATGTGAAAATACTCAAGGCAGCACAGCTGATCCTGGATGAAAAGATAGGTTACCCTATGCTACTGGGAGATGAAAGGAAGATCAGAAAGATGGCAGAAGAGAATGCCGTTGATCTGGACGACATGCCAATCATCAACCCCAAGGACGATTCCACTGAGGAAATGCGACGCGAATTCGGAGAATTATTTTTTCAGAAGCGCCAAAGAAAGGGAGTTAACAAGTATGAAGCAATGAAGGCGATGAAAGAGCGCAATCATTTTGGCTGCATGCTGGTGGAGACCGGACAGGCGGACTGCATGATCAGCGGACTCAGCCGTAATTACGCCGACACCATCAGGCCGGCGATTGAAATCATAGGTACGGAGGAAGGTGTCAAAAAAATAGCTGGCATGTACCTTCTGTTTACAAAGAAAGGGCCATTATTCCTCGCTGATACCACGGTCAATTTCAATCCTACCGCAGAAGAGTTGGCAGAGATAACGCTGATGGTTGCCAAGGAAGTCAGACATTTCAATATCACCCCAAGAATTGCTATGCTATCCTATTCTAATTTCGGCAGCAGCAATTCACCGGAAGCCGACCTTGTCAGAACAGCACGTGAGATCGTAAAATCTAAGGAGCCTAATCTTATCTGCGACGGCGAGGTTCAAGGAATGCTTGCTTTCAATAAGGAGATCCTTAAGGAGAATTATCCGTTTACTGAACTGGTGGATGGAGAAGTCAATACATTGATTTTCCCGAATCTTGCAGCAGGCAACATCGCCTATAATCTTTTGCAGGAACTGGGTGGAGCGGATGCCATTGGTCCGGTTCTCCTGGGTCTGAAAAAGCCGGTTCACGTGCTGCAACTGGGAAGTTCCATCCGTTCAATTTACAATATGGCGGTGATTGCTGTAGTAGATGCACAGGTCAAAAACAAAGGAAATGTGCAGGAAGCAATCAGTAAAAGCAAATGGTGGAAGCGACAGAAATCATAGTAATGAAATCCAATTGAAGCTTCTATGAGCATCTTCTATCATTTTGGCAAATACCTTCTCATGCTGCGGGGAATGCTCAGTCGCCCGGAGAACGGAAGACTATATTGGAAGGAATTCATGCATCAATGCGCAGAAATCGGCATTGGTTCTCTGCCCATCGTGGCCATCATATCAGTTTTCATGGGAGCAGTCAGTGCGCTGCAAACAGCCTATCAGCTGGTCAGCCCTTTGATACCCGATACCTCTATCGCGAATATCGTAAGGGATACGGTGATACTTGAATTCGCCCCTACCCTTGTATGTATCGTTCTAGCCGGTGTGGTCGGTAGCAAGATCGCGAGTGAGCTGGGTAATATGAGGGTAAGCGAACAAATTGATGCCCTTGAAATCATGGGCATCAATACTAAAAGTTATCTGATCATGCCCAAGATAGCTGCTGCCATTCTTACCATTCCTATGCTGGTAGTGATATCCATGGGACTGGGGATTTATGGTGGAAGAGTGGCCTGCATCTCAGCCGATATCATTTCCGAAAGTTCATTCGACAGAGGTCTGGTGGAGGGGTTCATCCCTTATAATGTAACCTTTGCCTTGATAAAGTCCTATAGTTTCGCTTTCATCATTAGTTCGGTGGCCGCCTATTTTGGATATTATGTGAAAGGTGGAGCGCTGGAAATTGGAAGAAGCAGTACCCGATCCGTAGTCATCAGCTGTATCATGATACTAGTGGCAGACTACGTATTGGCTGCTCTATTATTATAATTGGAATTCATGATAGCATTCAAAGACCTTTATAAGAATTTTGACGACAAGCAGGTTTTGTCAGGCGTGTCACATATCATGGAAACCGGCAAGACCAATCTCATCATTGGCAGCAGTGGAAGTGGTAAAACCGTTTTACAAAAATGCCTGGTGGGGCTCATTGAGCCTGACAAAGGAGAGATACTTTATGATGGGCGCAGTTTCACGGAGATGAATGAGGATGAAAGAAAAGAACTCAGGCAACAGATAGGAATGCTATTTCAGGGTTCCGCTCTGTTTGACAGCATGACCGTAGAAGAAAATGTCAGATTCCCATTGGATATGTTCACTAAAGATCCTATGGTAAAAAAACTCAGTCGGGTTAATGAGGTACTAGGAAGAGTAAACCTGGAGGGTAGTAACAGAAAATATCCCTCTGAACTCAGCGGAGGAATGAAGAAACGCGTGGGTATTGCCAGGGCCATTGTACTGAATCCAAAATACCTCTTCTGTGATGAACCCAACTCAGGACTTGATCCGCTTACCTCTATGCTCATAGACAAACTTATCAGGGAAATCACGCACGAGTATGGCATGACAACTGTTATCAATACGCACGATATGAATAGCGTAATGGAAATCGGAGACAATATTTTATATCTCAGAAATGGCATTAAGGAGTGGGCCGGAAACTCAGAGGCCATCATATATTCAGATAATGCTGCCCTGAACGACTTCATTTTTGCCTCACAGTTTCTGAAAGATGCGAAGCAAAAAAGGATGCAAGACGAAGCACAAAAAAAATCTTCCTGAGCTGCGCCCTAGAGCGACCCAAAAACCATAATCACAAGGGATTCTTTTTTGGGGAAAGCCCCCTATCTTTGCGCCCAATAAAAGTTGTTATGTCTGTTTTAGTTAATAAGCAATCTAAAATAATTGTTCAGGGATTTACCGGAACAGAGGGCAGTTTTCATGCCAGCCAAATGATAGAGTATGGTTCCAATGTGGTCGGTGGTGTCACTCCGGGTAAAGGAGGGACTTTGCATCTTGAAAAACCGGTTTTCAATACAGTAGCCGATGCTGTTAAATCCACAGGAGCAGATGTAAGTATCATTTTTGTTCCACCTGCTTTTGCAGCAGACGCCATCATGGAAGCAGCTGAGGGAGGAATCAAATTAATCGTTTGCATTACAGAGGGCATTCCGGTTCAGGACATGGTCAAAGTAAAGCATTACCTGCAGGGAAGCGGCACCAGACTGATCGGACCTAATTGTCCGGGTGTCATTACGGCTGAGGAATGCAAGGTTGGTATCATGCCGGGCTTCATATTTAAAAAAGGAAGAATAGGTATAGTTTCAAAATCAGGAACCCTTACCTATGAGGCTGCAGACCAGATTGCCAAGGCCGGCCTGGGTATTTCTACTGCCATTGGCATAGGAGGAGATCCCATAATTGGAACTACCACAAAAGAAGCAGTAGAACTATTCATGAATGATGCTGATACCGATGCGATCGTAATGATCGGAGAAATCGGAGGAGGAATGGAGGCTGAAGCCGCCCATTATATCAAGTCTACGGGTAACAAAAAGCCTGTGGTTGGTTTCATTGCCGGTCAAACCGCCCCTCCCGGAAGAAGAATGGGTCATGCGGGAGCCATCGTTGGAGGAGCAGATGACACAGCCGCTGCCAAGATGAAAATCATGGCTGAGTGCGGAATTCATGTAGTGGCCAGTCCTGCAGACATAGGCAACACCATGGCAAGTGTCATTAATAATAAATAACTAACCCTTCTCATTATAAGACGAAGCCGGGATCAGAAGATCCCGGCTTTTTTGATGCACACTCAAAACCCTATTAAAAAATCATTGCATGATCTTAAGAAATGCCTCCTTGTTTGAGTTGAATGAAAAGGCATCCTGAAGAAGATAGTATTGTTTTCTGTCGGTAGTCAGCGAATAACATTCCCTGGCCACTTCCATTTTATTGTCCTCAAAAGCGAATAAATCCATCAATTCCCTGACCTGAGACAGCTCCAAAAAATTGCCCCTGATACCCTGCCTGAGAGCACTTAATCGGGTGTCCTCAAATGCGATCTTAGTTAAAGAGGCTTTCAGTTGTCCAAACGCTGCCCCGCTCATAGACCTGCAATTACCATTATTCCAAGGATCTTGGGAACCAACGTTACCCCATGGCTGTCCATAAATGCCGCTCAGAGGAAATTCGTCAAAAAAAACACGTCCGAACCTATTCAGAATGAGATCCAGATGGTGGCCGGGTCTGACAAAGACTGTACCCGAATAAATTGCCCGGGATCTGTTACCTTGCCTATTGCCACGATATGATTTGCCTCCGTAAATTCTCAACTCATGATAACCCGAAGGAATATCATAAATCATGATTTCGGACTGATGTTGGCTGGCTGGGAAATAGGTATACCCGTCCACCATCACCCTTACATCGGAGGAATGCAACATACTAACTGAAATCCTTCCTGATCCTGAATTTGCAAATAAAAATTGACCGGAAAACAAAAGTAAAATGGTAATAATCCTTTTCATGGCCTGAAGTTTAAAGGTGAAGAAATAGTATTCAGTACTTCCTGTAAAAAAGACTCTCTTATATTGGTGGGGTTAAATCATATCCGAACAATAATTTGTTAAAGAAAAATCGCATCTTTAATAATCATGAGGCGCTTTCTCATTCTTATACTCACCCTGTCGATACCATACTCTTTACATGCTAAAGGGAGCATACTGGTACCTTGTAAGGATACTATTGTTATCAAGCAGATCTCATTACCCTCAAAAGTGAAGGCAGGGCAACATATCGAAACAGTTGTGCAGGTCAATAATTGGGGAAAGGCTGAATTTTCGGGAAGCCTTGTGCTTGAGATCAAAGATGCAGCAAGTAAATCGGTGGACGGATGGTTCAAGAACATTTTCCCGGTACAATATTTCACTGTTGCTGTCGGCGAAACCGAAAGTATCAGCTTCCCCTTTGACGTACCGCACATTTATAAAGGCAAGGCTGGTATTAATATTGAGGCATTTGATCTGAAAGGAAACAGTCTTTCAAACGCTAAAAGGAGTTTTCTAGTAAAGGGCAATCGATCGAACATACAAGATTCCAAAAATTGAATTTCATTACCATGAGCAGTATTGATCCATCCATTGGCAGAAACAGACAAAAGAAGCAGGAATTCGAATCCTATCGTATACCGCTTCGATTCAGAAGGATGGAAAACCTGCATATCATCTTTTGGCTGTTCAAGGACCTGAGCTGGTGTCTGCTATGGAAGCCCTTGGGACTAATCATGATATTACCGACGTTGTATTTCGCTATTCATATTTTGATTCAAACCAGGAGGATGATCAGTGAATTCTGCCATAACCTCGCCGTTGTTTTCTGGATAACTGCCAATTCATATTGGATGATCACAGAATTTCTGGGGATGGAGGATAACAAGGCTTTCGCAGGGATATCTACCTTTGGATTGAATGACATCAGTTACAAGAATCTTGCGGTCATCCCTTTCGGCATGGGTATAGCTGTACTGGTTTACTACTATCTTTTCTGGCGCATCAGAAACAGGGACACAAGCGAAACGCTGTGATTTTATTGATTTATATTTGCCTTAATCAAAAACATTCCAATCAGTAACCATGTTTCGATCTCATACCTGCGGCGAATTAAGAATAGGCGATTCCGGCAAGGAGGTTCAGCTTGCCGGCTGGGTGCAGACTGTCAGGAAATTCGGCAGTATCACTTTCATTGATCTGCGCGACCGATATGGTATTACTCAATTGCTGTTTTCTGAGGGCCTGAATGAACAATTGGAAGCTAATCCAATAGGAAGAGAATTTGTGCTTCAGGCAAAAGGAAAGGTGCAGGAAAGAAGTAATAAAAATCCTGTTATTCCCACAGGAGATATTGAGATTGCAGTTGAATCATTCAACATACTCAACCGTTCCGAAACGCCGCCTTTCACGATCCAGGATGACACCGATGGAGGAGACGAATTAAGGATGAGATATCGGTTTCTTGATCTCAGAAGAAACGCAGTTAAAAAAAATCTGGAGTTGAGGTATGCGGTGGGTAGAGCTACCAGAAACTACCTCCATCAAAATAATTTCCTGGACATTGAAACTCCTTTTCTGATCAAATCAACACCTGAAGGCGCCAGGGATTTCGTTGTTCCCAGCAGGATCCATCCCGGAGAGTTTTATGCCCTTCCGCAGTCACCTCAGACTTTCAAGCAGCTGCTTATGGTCAGTGGGTATGACAGGTATTATCAGATCGTAAAATGCTTTCGCGATGAGGACCTCAGGGCTGACAGGCAACCAGAGTTCACACAGATAGATTGTGAAATGTCATTTGTTGAGCAGGAAGATATCCTGAACATGTTTGAAGGACTGGTCAAGCATATATTCAGAGAGGTAAAGCAGATAGATTATAACGGGCCTGTGGAGCGCATGACTTGGGAGGATGCCATGTGGGATTACGGAAATGACAAGCCGGATATCCGTTTCGACATGCGCTTAAGCAACCTGAAAAAGCCATCTACCGTATTCAATAACAAGGATGATAAGAGATCGCTCATAGCGGATGCGAACTTTGCTGTTTTCGACGATGCAGAGACCGTATTGGCTATTTCGGCACCCGGTTGCGCCGAATACACCCGAAAACAGCTTGATGAACTTACGGAGTGGGTGAAACGTCCACAGATCGGAATGAAGGGCATGGTTCATATCAAATGGAATTTGGACGGAAGCCTCAAAAGCAGCATAGATAAGTTTTATGATACGGAGCGACTCCAGAAAATAGCAGAATCCTGCGGAGCATGTCCAGGAGACCTCGTCCTAATATTGGCAGGACCTGAAGAAAGGACAAGAAAAGCCGGCAGCGAACTTCGTCTATTCCTTGCAGATAGCTTAGGATTCAGAAAGCCTGAAGAGTATAAATTGTTATGGGTGATGGATTTCCCCTTGTTTGAATATGACGAAGAGGGTAATCGCTGGGTTGCAAGGCATCATCCTTTCACATCGCCAAAGCCAGAGCAAATCGGAGACATGATCAATAATGATCCGGTCATAAGAGATAAATCCAATTACCTCGCCCATCCTTATGCTTCCATCAAGGCAAATGCGTACGATATGGTGCTGAATGGAAACGAAATCGGCGGAGGCTCCATAAGGATTTATCAGCGGGAGTTGCAAGAGAAAATGTTCGCCGCCCTGGGCATGGACCGTGAGGAGCAGCAGCACAAATTCGGCTTTTTGTTGGGTGCTTTCGAATATGGAGCACCACCCCATGGAGGTATCGCCTTCGGATTCGACCGGCTTTGCGCCCTATTGGGCGGAAGCGAAAGCATACGTGACTTCATAGCCTTTCCGAAAAATAACAGCGGTAAGGATGTCATGATTGATGCGCCTTCCACAATAGATAACTTGCAGCTGAATGAACTAGGTATCGGATTGATGAAGCGTTGATACTAAAATTTCCGGATAATTTTATTTTATGCAAACGATCCCTCTTGCGGAAAGAATGCGGCCTCGCCATCCTGATCAGCTACTGGGACAGGAGCATCTAACCGGGAGTGGCAGTATTCTCGCAAAGGCTATTGAGCAGGGCAAATTACCCTCCATGATTCTATGGGGACCTCCAGGATCAGGTAAAACTACCATCGCGCGCATCATAGCAGAAAGAGTATCTCTTCCTTTTTATACATTAAGTGCTATTACTTCCGGCGTGAAGGATATCAGAGAGGTGATTGAAAAGGCTTCACATGAGCAAGGAGCTATCTTATTCATTGACGAGATCCATCGCTTCAACAAAGGACAGCAGGATGCCCTGCTGGGGGCAGTTGAAAATGGTACTATCACATTGATCGGCGCCACTACCGAAAATCCTTCCTTTGAGGTAAACAGTGCACTGCTGAGCAGATGCCAGGTGTATATACTGAAACCCTTAATGGAAGCGGATCTTGTGCGCCTAATGAACTGCGCACTCCGGGAGGATGACATACTCAAAAAACAAAACAGAAAACTGGAGGAAACGGAAGCATTGATCAGAATATCAGGAGGAGATGCCCGGAAATTACTAAACCTGCTTGAACTGGCATGTCTGAATCTGCCGGAGGGAGCTCCTATCAGTAATGATGCTGTAATGAAGGTTGCTCAGCAAAAAATAGCCCTTTACGACAAGAAAGGAGAGCAGCATTATGACATCATTTCTGCTTTTATCAAATCAATGAGAGGCAGCGACCCTAATGCAGCCGTCTATTGGCTTGCCAGAATGATCGAGGGAGGGGAAGACCTCAGATTCATTGCCAGACGCATGATCATTTTCGCGAGTGAGGATATCGGGAATGCCAATCCTAATGCTCTGCTGCTTGCCAATGCATGTTTTCAGTCGGTGGATGTGATCGGTTATCCGGAAAGCAGGATCATCCTTTCACAATGTGCGATCTACCTTGCCGGATCTGTCAAAAGCAATGCGTCTTATTTGGCAATAGAAACAGCACTGTCATTGGTAAAACAAGAAGGAGATCTTCCGGTGCCACTGCACCTAAGAAATGCTCCTACCCGATTGATGAAAGATATGGAATACGGAAAGCACTATCAGTATGCCCATCAGTTTGATGGAAATTTCATAGAACAGCAATACCTTCCAGATAAATTGGAAGGAAAAAAAATATATGACCCTCAGCAAAACAGCAGAGAAGAGGAATTAAGGAAATTCCTAAAAAACAAATGGAAGGATAAGTATGGATATTGATTCGCACAGGGAAACAGCATTACACTGGAAATTATCTGAATGGAATCGTTTAGATACCACAGAGCTGTATGAAATCCTTCAGTTAAGAAACAGGGTCTTCGTGGTAGAACAAAATTGTGTGTATAATGATACTGATGGAAAGGACCGATTGAGCCATCATTTATGCGGCTATACGGGAAAAAAGCTGATCTGTTATGCCAGACTTCTGCCGCCAGGGGTTTCCTATACAGAGCCTTCCATTGGCAGGGTGGTTTGTGATCCCGAATTCAGAAAAAAAGGAATTGGGACTAAATTAATGCTGCAGGCCATTCATCATACCCGACAACTTTGGCCCCAAGATCATATTAAAATAAGCGCTCAATCTTATTTATTATCTTTTTATATATCATTGGGATTCAGCGTATTAGGAACAGAATACTTAGAAGATGGCATTCCCCACCGGGAAATGATCCTATGATAATTTTTTCTTCTTCGCAATAATATCACTGCTGGTTCGTTTTTACTATAAGGACAGTCAAAAAACTGTCTGAATCCAATATCATAAAAACAAAACTGGCGTCCATGAAAACCAAAATTTCTCCATTACTCAGGAGAGTATTTTCAACAGCCACCACACTCCTGCTTATTTCCTTTCAATCGCAGGCACAGCACATTTTCATCGAAAGAAATGAATCTAGACTGGAAGCAGGCTTCAATTTCGGTCCCACATTTTTTCTGGGTGACCTTGGAGGCAACAGAGGAATAGGTACTAAGTTTATTAAGGATATCAATCTGGATATGACCAGAATGATGAAAAGCGCATATATCAGCTATTATCCATCGGAAGCCATTGGATTTAGGTTGGCAGGAACCATCACCTCCGTAGCCGGAAGTGATGATCAGATTACCACCGAAACCGGTGCCGAAATCGCCAGAAAGATGCGGAACCTTGACTTCCGAAGTTCAATTTGGGAGGTATACACTGCAGTGGAGTTTTTCCCAGGTATGTGGATCAATAAATTGCGCAGAAAGGAAACGTACTCCCGCATCCAGCCTTATTGTTTTGCCGGAATTGGTGTTTTTCATTTCAACCCGGAAGGCAGCCTTACAGAGAATGGCAAAAAGAAATGGCATAACCTAAAGGAATTAATGACAGAAGGACAAGGAATGGAAGAATACGCTGAAAGAAATCCCTATAAATTGACCCAATTGAACATTCCTCTTGGATTCGGTATCAGATACAGTGTGAATGATGGTATCAATACCAGTCTTGAATGTAACTACAGGCAGACTTTTACCGATTATATCGATGATGTAAGTACAAACTATATAGACCCCAATCTTTTTGAAAAATATCTATCCCCTGAAAAGGCGGAAATAGCCAGAGCGATTAATAATAAAGCACTAGGTGCCAACAGCGGTGCCAACAGCCGTTATGGTGATGGTACCCAAAGAGGAAATCCAAAAAATACCGATGCTTATTTTTCTTTCAGTTTCAAACTGGGAGTCAACCTGAGCACGATTTTTAACCCTGAATACGGCAGTCGTCAATACAGTAAGAGACAATTACGTTGCCCTAATAAAACAAGCTTATTTTAAGATGAAAAATCCTGTCGAAAACATCCATATTTATCTGAGGTACTTATTGGTCATCATCAGCGTAGTCCTGATCATAGCCTCGCAGCGGAACCGGAATATAAAATCTGAAAAATCTGATACTGTATCAAAAGCGGTCTTTGGAACTCATGAGAGCTCTTCTCTAAGATAAGCCGCAGTGAATCCTTTTTTTATTTTAATCATCTCCTCGGGAGTGCCTTCAAAAAGTAATTGACCACCTCCCGCTCCTCCTTCCGGACCAAGATCAATGACATGATCTGCCATCTTGATCATATCCAAGTTATGCTCAATGACTAATACAGTATTGCCTCTGTCGACCAGCTTGTTCAAAACCTGCAGCAGCATGCTGATATCCTGGAAATGCAACCCTGTAGTTGGCTCATCCAATATGTAAAAAGTTTTTCCCGTATCGCGCTTTCCTAATTCAGTAGCCAGTTTTACTCGTTGAGCCTCTCCCCCACTCAATGTGACGGCATTTTGGCCCAGACTGACATAACCCAATCCTACTTCTTGCAGGACTTTTATTTTACGGTATATGAATGGAACTGCATTGAAAAATTCCACCGCCTCATCTACTGTCATATCCAGCACATCGCTGATTGACTTTCCCTTATACCTGATTTCAAGAGTTTCTCTGTTATACCTCTTGCCATTACATTTTTCGCAATGCACCAATACATCCGGAAGAAAGTTCATTTCAATGATTCTCATACCACCACCTTCGCAAACATCGCATCGGCCTGTTTTTACATTAAAGGAGAATCGCCCTGCATTATAGCCCCGAATTTTCGCCTCGGGCACTGAAGCGAACAACGTCCTGATATCTGTGAAGAAGCCGCAATAAGTGGCAGGATTACTTCTGGGAGTACGTCCAATGGGGCTTTGATCAATCTCAATTACCTTATCGATTTGCTCCAGCCCCTGTATCCCTTTGCAGGAAAGTGCCGGCTGTCGGCTTCCATAACAATAGGCTGATAAAAGTGGATAAAGCGTTTCATTGATCAGAGTAGATTTGCCGCTGCCGCTGACTCCTGTAACTAATATCAGCTTTGCCAAAGGAAATTCCACATCAATACCCTTTAGATTATTGCCTGATGCTTTCTTTATGACAATTTTGTTTCCATTACCCTTCCTTCGTGTAGCAGGTACAGAAATTTTCTTAGAGCCATTCAAGTAAAGCGCGGTTTCTGAACCAGACTTAATCACTTCCAGCGGAGTACCTGCAGCCACTACTCTTCCTCCGTGCAAACCGGCTCTTGGTCCAATATCCACCAAGAAATCTGCAGCCATCATGATCTCCTTGTCATGCTCCACCACCAGCACACTATTTCCAATATCCCTTAGATTCTTCAAAGCCTGGATCAGCCTGGTGTTATCCCGCTGATGCAAACCGATGCTGGGCTCATCTAAAATGTAGGTAATCCCTTGCAATTGTGATCCGATCTGTGTAGCTAGCCTAATGCGCTGATACTCGCCCCCGCTGAGACTTCTGGAAGGTCTGTCAAGACTCAGATAGCTCAGTCCTACATCCAGCAAAAACTTCAATCTTTCCCGAATTTCCTTTAACAGATCCCGTGCAATTTTATTCTGCTTATCACTCAGCCTCTCTTCGATGGAAGCAAACCATAAAGCCAATTGGTCAATGTCCATGGAACTCAGTTCAGCAATATTTTTTTCGTCGAACTTGAACCAAAGACTTTCTTTTTTTAATCTGGCGCCCTCACAAACAGAACAGGTGTTCAGCTGCATGAATTTTTCTGCCCACTCCCTTACTGCCTCACTTGTAGAGGAAGAGGTAAACCACCTTCTCACCATATTGACCACACCCTCATATTCAAATGGCTTCTTATCTTCCGTTGAGTCATCTCCTTCAAAAAAAACCTCTTCTCCTTCTTCTATTTTATTTGCTTCACTTGCATAAAGCAGCAGATTCAGATCTCTTGCACTCAGCTCACCTACGGACTTATCAAGACTGATCTTGTGCTTCTTTGCAAATTGAACCATCTGGTTGAAAATATGGGAGTCACGTTCCTCCCCCAGCGGCGCTATTCCTCCTTCTTTTACTGATTTACTTTTATCCGGAACAATGGCATCGGGATTGATTTGAAATACATTGCCCAAACCTTTACAACTCGCGCAGGCTCCGTAAGGAGAGTTAAAAGAAAATGAATTGGGAGAAGGTTCCTCATAGCTCAGTCCCGTCTCCAAGCACATGAGTTGCTTG
>Ga0315906_10006344_pt1 | contig 14642 bp, 12 predicted proteins | sample LakEriMetagenome_4_FD_203526 | JGI IMG/M metagenome (GOLD analysis project Ga0315906, IMG submission 203526) | Freshwater fungal communities from buoy surface, Lake Erie, Ohio, United States - Buoy 2 MA122 | ecosystem: Environmental > Aquatic > Freshwater > Lake > Lake biofilm | place: USA...
TACTGATTAGTACCAATAGTATGAGGGATAAAAATGATGATAATTTGATTGCTCTGTTTTGGGTGGTACTGATTTGTACTTGCATTATATTTTGGACTTGGTTAATATGCAATTACTATTAAGCTTCATTTTATTTATCATATGTTTAATCCTTCTAATCATTGACTCAAATGCGACCAAAACAAAAAAAGACCGGTAAAACCATTACAAAAATCAAAGGCACTAAAGCCACTTGGGAGATTTATGTTTCTATAAATAAAGGAGTAAAAACCTTTGGCAATAGGCTTGTAAGCAAAAATGGTTATATAATTTGCAACAATTGGGGTTTCAAGTCTGAGAATGCTTGTCTTCACAATATTAAAGCAATTACCGAAGCCGTTTAAAAGTTTTATATTTTTGGGTTTAAAGCCAATTGACCCCGTAAGGTCTTTGGCTTTTTTTTATAAATCCAATTGATTCAATAATGATTCAGAAGGTTCAAAATTGCCATTATCTATATTCCTTCTAATGTCATCCTTTGGTACTGCAAAAATTGATACTGGTATGATTGAATGCCTACAATTATAACCACCGGCAGTTGAGTAAATGGTTTTTTCATTTGTGCCATCAATCTTGCCTTGCCATTCCTCATCAGCCCATTCCTCTATTTCCTTATAGTAAAAGAATCTGTTGTGCCTTTCCCTACAAAATTCCCTTGTGCTTTCTATGGTATCACCACTATACTTGAACCATTCAGCACCAATCTCATCAGCCATAGCTGATGTATATGACCTATCAGCAATTGCAAATTGGTCATGTGCTACTTGCTTGGCATATTGCTGAAGCTTTCCATCAATCTCATCATTGCCGGTAACAACATCCCTAACGGCTTTGATTGTATCTTTAAAAGAGGCATTATTTGATACTGCTAATTCTATTTGCTCACTTACTGCATCAGCAAAAGCCTCATCACCTATTGAATTAATAAGAATGTCGGCAGTATTTTTTTTGCTAATCTTATTGAGTTGATTTGCCAACTCAGTTTCTACATTGTCAAATCCTTTTCTTAATAATTGGTTTGTAATCTTTGCTTGTTGGTCAAATTGTTTAGCAAACTCTTTAACGGCACTCACATAATCAGATTGTAACAATATATCTTTCAACTGCTCTTTTAATTCAGCAGTCAATTGCAAATTGGTATTGTTAAAAATTATGTTGCCTTGAGCATCAACCTCAAGTTGATTCAACAAATCAATTACATCGGGATATAATTCTTTTGTGGCTTTTTCAACGGCAGTTAAAAACTCATCCGGAACCCTTGTAAGCCTAAAAGTTTTCTCCTTAATTAACTCATCAAGTGTTGGCATTAAATTTCATTATTGTTCACAATGTCATTTATTACAGACCTTGAATTGAATTGGCTTGGGCTTTGAATGGTAATACTATCTGCAACCTCTTTGGCTTTGGCAATCAACAATTGCATTTGTATGTCAAAATCTTGCTCCAAAAATTCTTGGTTTTCCATCATCAAGCCATTCACAAAATTAATTGCTGAATCATGAAGAACCACCTCCCATTTGTCAACCAAGCCTTTTGCAAGTTTCATATTAATCTCATCCAATGTCATGGTCATCAACCTATCAGTTTGACTAATGAGATTAAAGACCTTTTGACCTTTGACATCGGGGTAATACAAGGTTTGCAAATACTTATAAATGATGGACTGGATTACAAAAGGTGGTTGCTTTGATGCAATAGCCTCATTGATTTGAGCCATATAATCAGACTCAAGGTAAAAGTCATAATTTACTGGTCTTTTTATTGTAGGCTTTCTATAATTCTCACCATACCTCATAAGACCAATCACATCAATGCACCACTCATAAAGGTCAAACAATTGAACAGAGTTCTGCTTAATACCGGCAATCAAACTCTTTTGGTCACTTGCTACCTCTGTTGCAGTCAACCCGGCACTACCTTGTACCTTGTTGTCTGTTTTCTTAAGATGCAAAATATCATAAGCCATAGCCATTCCTTGTGCAATCTCATTGCGTAGAAATACCGGTGTTTCAGTTGATGGCGAAGCATAATACATAGCCCTATCGGGTGTAACCGTATCACCTTGACTTGTTCCTTTTTGTGGCTTAATCAACAAAGTGCCATAAGGACTAACTCTGTCTTTTGCTCCGGTTCCATTACATTCGGGGCAAATGCTTTTTGTTCCATCTGCTCTGTAATGATATCCATTATCACAAACCAATTGCTCACCATTATCCCTTATGCTAAACTCACAATACTCACCAACCATTACTCTGAATGGGTAGGTGCAAGTTGGTTTTATGCCTCTCAATAAAGCACTATCCAAAAGAACCTCATCCAATATGTCTGTCGCATAAAGAAAGGGGCTTTGTTGCATCATGGTTTCATCAATCTGAATTGAAATGCCATCAACCCTTTTTACTGGCACTATTCCAGTAGCATGATTGAACCACTCAACAACCTCAAATTGATAATCTATTTTTTTGCCAACTTGAATGGCTTTATAAATCCACTCATCATCAAAAATGTAAAATACCAACCCATCATAAACCTCTTTACCATTGTATTCAACTGAACTTAGCTCTTCACTTTCTATTACTGCATAATTAATATCATAAGCCAAAACCCTTGTTGTATGATAAAACTTTGTATAAGGCTTAATCAGTTGTTCGGGGTCAATGATTTGTTCACCATCCTTTTCAATTACTGGAATATCATAGGGCAATACTGCAACCACACCCATTGCATCCATCATTTTAAGAGGTGGCAAGAATGTAAAAACAAAATTGTCCAAGCTTCCATATTCGGGAAATTCAGAATCCAAATACTGCTGAAGCGTTGTATTTGTATTTATATATTGGTCTGCATCGGTCACATATTGGATTGACCAGTTGTTTTCATGGTATGCCCTTCCATATGTATCAACCATATCCTTAAAAACTTGTATGGTTGTTTGCTTGTAGTTTGCCCTAACATAATCTGCCTCTGCCGGGGTTTGGTTGGGGGCTTGTTTCATAAACAACTCATAAGGGTAAACACCTTTTTGAGCATGAACCCTAATCTGATTGAGCCATTTTACTGATAACCCATAACCATTATAAAACTCTGCATTGTGGTAATCTTCAGAATGACCAACATATTGTGACCCAAGTTTTGGTTTTGACTTGGCAGATGTTTTCTTTTTGTCCACAAGACTTTGGACAAGTTCAAATATAAATTCGGGTGAAATCATTTTTTTATCTTGGTTTAGGTCTTGGGAGTGGTTTAGGTCTTCCGGATGAGCAAGGTTTACAAGCCATTGTTTTGAGGTATTATGTAAGACTTAGAATGATTTATTCGTGTTGAATTTCCAAACAATTCCTTTGTACTTATTGGGTATTTGAATTTTTTACTTTGTAATCTTTTCCAATTCCTATACAAAGATGCATAACCTTTGTAATATTTGGACTTAAAAACCACATCAGACTCAAAATAATACGAATAATGCTCATACACTTGAGGTAAAGCCTTTATTGATTTTTGATATTGCATAATTGGTGGCTCATGGCTTATGAAAGTTTGACCAGTCCACCACCATAGCCTTGTATGTAGGTTGTCACCCCAATCACCTTTTCCAACCAATTGTTTACCATCCATGTCTTTACAAAGCAAATGATTGAAATGGAAAGCACCGGCAACAGAAACATCTTTGGTCATCATACTTTCAGCCTCTTCAAAATCTGTTTCTTTCCATTGCTCATCAACATCAATTTGCCAAAGCCAACCATTGGACTCTGATTTAAGCAAACTTATTGCCTTGTTCACTTGCTCATCCTTGCTTAACCAACCACCTTTTTTGGAATGGAATAAAATATTAGGGTATTTCTCCATCAATTGAGCAATGTGTTCAATTGTTCCATCAGTTGAATTTTTTGGAATATTGAGATTATTGCACCAAGCAGTTGAACCTTTATTTCCACTAAACCCTTCAACAATTACCCACTTGTCAAATGAGTTAACCATCACATCAACAAAATTACCATTGGTAAGATGATGCAACCCATTGTAGATTATTGTAAAGGCATACCTCATTCTATATAATAAATTGCAGAGCCAAAGCCCTCTGATGTTTCCCAAATCTTTGTAAATCCTCTCTCATCCAATAACTGGCAAGAATGGTAATGCTTTACATGGTTGGTATCATCCAAAGCCAAATAAAAAGGAGCAATTGCCGTTTTCATAAGTTCTTTAAATTCTATGCAACCAATATGTCCGGCACTATCAAGTATAATCAAATCGGGTTGATACTCTACTTTTTCCAATGCATACTTTAGCATATTGTCCGGTACTTTAAAGCTTACCTCTTGCTTATACAATAATTCTCTATTGTGGTCAAGATGGTCAACTATAATGTTTTCGGGAACATCAAATGTAAAATCTGTTGGTAATAATGGTCTTTCAATGGATAAGCCCAAAAGAAAATTTATAGATGTGTTTTTGTGTTTCTTTCTTGCAATTTCATAAAATCTTGGGTTTACCTCAATGCTATAAACTATCTCATCACCAACCATTGCATCAACAATGGCTTGTGTTGTACCCTCACCCAAATAAGAACCGGTTTCAATTATTCTTTTGAGCCGATATGTTTTTATAAGTTCAGTTATTGCATACTTAAATTCACCCTTTGCACTCATGCCATTGGGCATTAATTGTTGTGCTATTTGCATCTCATTATTTTTTTTACAACATCATATGTTTCATTTACAACCAATGTATCACCATTGTTAAAATTCAATAAGGTGCATTCTGTATCTGTTTCATTGATGTAGGTTTGATTGAAAGAATATACCTCTGCAAGGTTTACCATTGCCCTTACACTTTTTGAAGATGTCACCCCAACCTCTTCAAGTTGCTTGTCATAAACGGTTACGCTAAACTCGTACCAAATCATAAGAATGCCATTTTTTAGTGAGTATTGTCCGGTCTGCCCTCATTGGTACTTTATCAGTTATGTAATAATAAAGTTCAGCTTTCAAATCCTTGAAGCTATCAACAAAGTTAACTAAGCTTGAGTCTATACAATGTATTTCTGAAGCATTCTCAATCACTTTTGCCCAATCAAAAATCTGATAGTTTTTCCCAACAATCGGCTCAAAATATACCACCCTCTTATCAGTAACCACATCAATGGCAGTACCATAATCAGAACCCCTATGCACAAGGATATAATCACCCCCATTGTCCAATCCAAGATGATTAAAAATAGCATTCTCCAATTCATGGTTCCGTGTATAATTAAGATTGCGAAGAGCCAATAAAGGGACTCCAGCAATTTGGTATTTGAGTTCAACAAATGACTTAAGTCTGTTCTTTTGCCTAATCCAAAGCCTATGCACATCCGAATTTGTAATGATTCCAAATGACAAATCAATGATTTTATCATATTGATTGTCTTGAGTAGCAACTGGCTTGGCATAATCCACATAATTGAAAAGTGAATGATATTCATTAGGGCATAACCATTCAACAACCCAACCTTGCTTTGAATAATGCTCTGCAATAGGTAAACAACATATGATGTCACCAACTTTGCCCGGTTGATGTATCAAAAGTTTTTTGGATTTGTATTTTGTCCAATCTTCAATTTTCACCGGTATTACTTGACCTTGCAACCTATCTTTTTCTGTATAATTCCTTTTGTTGGTTATATGCAAATGATATGATTTGATTGACAATGATGGATTGATTGGTTGTAATCCTATTTGTGCAAGTTCATAAGCAAAACGATTATCACAAGCCGGTAGCCCCATTGTAAAATTTATATTTTCCATCAATGGTGGCTTTCCATTAAATACCCATGTGTCTTGACTCCATTCATAATTGAAAAGCTTGGCATATCCATTGTTTTGCAAATCCCACCTTGATAAGCACAAAACCTTATTTTCCCAATTCATTTCTTTTATCATTTCAATTTCTGATGTAAAGTATATATCAGAATTGGCAATGATGTAATAATCTGCCTCATAGTTGTTAGCTTCCTTAACAAAATCAGCATATGTAGGTCTGTCATATTGGGTAAGGTTTATCACCTTGTCATTTTCATAATGCTTACCCAAATTAATTATAAGGTCAATGGATTGGCAATTTATGTTTGCTTCCATTACCTTTCTTAATTCCCTTTGCCTATCATTATACCTTTGCTCAAAGTATGAAGTCAAGAGAATAACTTTACCCTCTTTCTTTGGGTATTTTTTAGCATCGGGTTTTATTAAATTTGAGCCAATGATTGCCTTTTGATGGTTTGCCCTATTGCTTGTTTGATTTGCAATTTTATCACCTTTGATTAGATGGCTTTTAAATATATGCCTTCCCCCTCTTGAAGCACACATTTTTTGTAAAAGCTTATCATAATACTCCCAAAAGAAAAGCTTTATGTTGTTTCTCCATCCAAAATATGAAATGAAATAATGGGTTTGAACCAGTTCATGTGGTCGCTTTTCTCCATTGTTGCCAAACCACATGGTGTTAATTCCAATGTGATTTATTTCTCCTTGCTTGGCAAGTGCAACATTTAAATATAACTCATCCGGTTGACCACCACCCCACTTGTTTCTAAGCCTTTCCAATGGTATTGGATTATCAAAAGCCTCATTAAATAAATGGTAAAGTTCTTTGGTCTTTTTACAATCTTTAATGTACTGGATTGAGCTTTGGGTTGCCGGAAATTTAGTTGTATGGTCAAACCCATAATGTTGCCAAATGTCCTCTTTATATGCCCAATACATATCGGGCAAAATGTTAGGAGCATTTATGTCATAAATTGCGTTTATATATGTGGCATAATGCTTATCACTTTCTATAAGCCTATCAAATAAGGGCTCAATGGGTTGAATACACAAGCCATCAACATCTAAAAACAATGTATGTTTGAATGGTAGCTTATACCCTATTTCAGCTTTGAACCTACCGGGGTCGGGGGGGCTTTGTTCCAACCATTCTATAAAATCAAAAACTGAATGGTCTGTTACCTCTTTTAAAACCTCTCTTGTTGCAATTAAATGGATAGGAATATTGGGACTATAATACTTGCAAGAGAGGGCAAGGTTATAAGCCATAAAGCCATATCCTCGCCTCCCAAATGCAAGTAATAAAATCCCTTTATCCATTCAATGGATTTATGCAGAGAATACACCCGATGGGGTTGGAATCAAAGAAACAGAACCTTTGTACTGATAAGTGATATTGAAGGATGCCGGTTCTTCATCAGTATCAGCAACAACTGGACTACCACTAAAGGCAACCTCACCATCCATAAATAAAGACTCATCATCAAAACCGGCTTTAGGGCAAAGCCTCGCAATTATACCACTAATGGTATAACCACTTGTCAATGTTGTCCAAAAATCCATGTTTTGCTGATTGAAAGAATAATCTGTGATTGCACCCGAATAAGTAACATAAAGAGTTTGTGGCAGACCACAAGCAGTTACTTTAGGTGATTGGGTAACCTCACCGGCTCCAAGACCCATACGAATGTTTTGTACAAGTTTGGCTTCGCCACTTGTGATTAATGCATTTACCTCAACACCATCTGATGGGTCTGTTAGGTTTGCACTACAAAGAATAAATACGGCTTCAGAAATACCGGCTGGTCTCGGACCTTTACAAGCCAATGTTGAAACCTCATGGTCTGTGAGAGTATCACAATTGTAATTAAGACAAGTTGCCATTAAATTAATTTTTTTTGGTGTTTACATTTAAGTTTTTTTGGGGTTACTTAATGACTCACCCGTACTTGTCACCATTTATGCAAATATAAATACTAAATATGTCTGTTGAACAACTGCCCTTTATCTTTTATCCTTAAATTGATTACGGCAGTTGCCAAGCTATAAGCCCCATCACCATTCCAATTTGGTTGGTATGAATCTGTATCAGCTATGTATTCCTTGAAGTCATCTTGTGTATCACCAATCCCAAAATGGTCACAATCCACTTGCACACTTAAACAATCATGGAAAGTTTCAGAGGCAAAATCTGTATGTAACTCCCAATACTTTTCTATTTCAGAATATACAACCCTTGCATTTCCAGTACCACTTTTTTGAATCTGTTTTTCTTTGGGGTATGTTGGATTTATTGACCTTATGATTGCTCTTTGTGTTAATTTGAATCCAGTATTTACAAAATCAAAACCAAAAGCATTTTGGTCACAATAGGCAACAAGCATTTTGCTTCTTGGTATTGGGGTTGATGAAAACCTTATGCATTCACTTGTATAAGTAGCCTCAAATGGTTCTGTCTTATATACATTTATATTATCTACAATTATATAACCTATAACATAATTCAATTGGAAATAATCATTGGAACTTTTTTCAAAAGCCCCATTAATTTGGACATAACCACCATTTGCATTATATGTTTGAGTATATGAATAAACACCATTTGCATTTTGGTATAAACCAATTGGGCTACCATTAACAATGTAAGCCCTTACACCAATATTTGGGTCTGAACTATTTACAATTTCATACTCTGTTTGATATGTACCCGGAGTGAATAAAGGTTGAACTGCATTGGTTATAATTGGGTAAGCAGAATTTCCCGATGTGAAAACCATTGCAACATCATCAATTGAACCATCAAAATCACTTGATGGGGTAAATGTTATCCTTGATGCTCCAAGTTGGTATGGTGTATATATTTGACAAAACCTATCATTGCCTTTCCATGTATAGCTTGTACTATTTACGGCAGTACCAACTTTGCAAGTTATCGTTCCGGCAGTTGAGCCACTAATGGTGAATTTAACCCAATAATTAAAATTAGTGCCGGGTGGTGGTGTAAATAATAAATTTAAGTCTTGGTATAATGTAGCAGTACTACCCGGTGTATGTTGTGCCTTGTTTGATGATAAAGCCCAATTTGTTCCAAAATTCCAATTTGAACTTGTTGCAAAATTTCCATTTGTTATCCAATCAATATATCCATTATTGAATGGGTCAAATATCAATTTCATTTGATTGCCGGTATTGTCATATTGGACAACTGCGTTGTTTCTTGACCAATATGTATAACCATCATCAAAAGAGGGGTCAATTACAATATTATCAGAGGTCAATATACACTCATCATAAATGGTTAAATTGTAACACCCATCAATTAAATCATAATTTTCAAATGCAAAATCTATGGTTACAAATTCATTGAAATAAGTAATTGAATCAGATACATCAGTTATAAATCCATCTTGGTCAACCAATTCAAGACCATAATTTTTTTTTAACTCATATACCTCAATATTGGAAATTGTACCTTGAAAGGTTGCAGACCTATCAAAAAACAAAGTACCATTTACGGTAGGTGTTAGATAAAATACATAATCACCATCTGCTGAAACATTTGTTGTTGTTGCATCAGATATGTTGCCAGTCAATGTACCATCAATATAATTTGTAACCCTAAATTTCAGTTGATAATATGAATTGGCACTATATGTATCTGTTGTGTTTTCCAAAATAGAACCTAAACCAGTTGCTCCAGTTATTGCATCAACAGAACCATCAAGATTTATAACCCACCTACAATTATTATCCCAATGGGTGTATGTAATTGGGTATGCATATATTGAATCAACTGAACCATTAAAATCAGCACTTGGTAAAATATCAATTACATTGAATAATGATATGTTTACCATATTAAATTCAATTGTACCACTTGTTTGCAGTATAGGGCTATAAGTATATGAGCCAAAAGCTCCAAATCTTATTCTAATATATCCGGCAGTTGTGGTCATTGTGATGCTGATTTTAAATTGACCACAAGAGATTATTGAGGCATTTGATTGAGTGGTTGGTGAAATGGTTGGTGGGGTTGGTGTATTTGTAATTTTATCTCCCCCATATGTCCAAGTTGTTCCTAATGTCCAACCGGCAGAGCCTCCAGTAAACCCACCGTTTACAATAATATTGCCACCTAAAGTATAAGTTTGAAAATTAGCATCTGTAATTAAATTGTTGTTATTACATGGTGTTTGATAGAATTGGGTTGAAACCCTATCACCGGTTTGTATAGGAAAACAATATTTTTCAGAACCACATATGTAATTATTGGGGCTATCAATATCCGGAAAATATGGTTGATGTTTGTTAAGTAAAAGAGGCATATTTTGAGGTTATTATTTTTATTTGAGTTAAACCATTCCAATCATTTCTTTTCATACTATCTATCCAACCAATTCTTGTAACACCATCTTTTTCAAACTCTATTTTTCTTGTCACATTGGTTAACAAATTTATATAATCTTCTTGGGGTATTTCATAATCAAAATCATATAAATATTTATTAGCATTGTTGTTACCCGAACCACCACCACCACCAACATATGAAGGTGTTACAATAGTTGAATAGGTTGCTTCATTTATATTTAAAATTGGTATATTATTAGGAAATAATGTAAGTGTATTATAAAATATTGCAACATCTAAGGAACAAATCGCATAATCACCGGCAACACCAGTTACAACAAATGTTGCAGTATCAGTATATAAACCATTAAATCGTTTATATGGAATTATAAATTCATTTTGTGTAATTAGGTTATTTGCTGAATCATATAGACCCAATTTTAATTTCAATCTAAAATAATATGAGTCTAAAGTAAACCCACCATTATTACAATTCACAACATTATAAGTGGTTTCAAATAAAAAATTATAAGTTCCATCTACTGGCAATGTATATCTCCCATTTGTATTGTTATAGTTACCACCATCATCAAAATTTCCAGTAGAAGTTTCATCGGGAAATATAACTAATGGATAGTTATACCAAATTGGTGGTGGGTTGTTTGCACCAGTACCACAACAAATATAATTTGTCAAACCTATGGGATTACCATAAGATGGATTATTTGAAAAGGATATTGGATTTGTCCCTAATGATGCATGAAAACCATACCCACCCAATCCATTAAAGTTGCCAAAGGTTGTAAGAAATTGATTTGAATATCTTTGAACTTTATTAAAATTATTTATTCCAATGTTGTACCAACAATTACCACCGGCTTGTGGATATTGAACGGCAGATGCAGTTTTATTTATATAATCAACACCATTGCATTCTATTATAAATATCTCATCAATAAGATTGGTTGATGTTCCGATTATAGTATCATGTATGGAGTTTGTATCAATTATAAAACTATTAACAAGGTTTAATTCATTGTCAATATTACATTGACCAAGTGGAAAAAATTCTTCTTTAACCCATCCATAATATGAAATACTATTGTCAAATGAACCACTTGTTACTTTATTTGAGCCAACCAATACTTTGCTATAAATAGATTGTGCATCTATTGAAACATTCAACTCCTTTATATCATTAAATGAATATGCAATTCCATCATTAAATGATGTATCATAAGTTTCAAGTCTTAATATAGGGTTGTTTAAATCAGTTGTATCAATCCAAAAAAATACATTGTAAAGCTTTCGCATCTCATCAAAAAGCTTTTCAAATGTTAGTTTGATAACTGGCTCTTGTGCATTGGGGTATATTGTATAAGGGTTCAACAAATCTTGACCCTTGCACAAAAATGGCTTTTCATTTAAGTCAATTAAAAATTGAGAGTAAAAGGATATTTTGTTATCACTAATTGCCCTAACTATCAAATCAAATACATCATAAACCAAATATGCCTCATAATATGCTCCAGTTGTTGAACCATAAACACAAGTATTGTGGTTAAACAAATTCAATGAATACTTAGATATTTGTGTTAGTAGAAAATCTGATTTTGTTACTATTGCACTTAAATTTACCTCAAGGTTTTTATTGTTGTTTATATATGAATAAAAGCTATTGTCTTGAATCTTTGTCTTTAAGGTTTGGGTATGATACTCAAATTTTATGCTTGGTATTTTTATTGTGCCTACATAAAATAGCCTTGTATCTGTATTGCTGAAAACATCATAAATTTTTATTTCTGCCTCATTACAAGCACCGGAGTCAAACAAGTTTTTCAAGTATGCATAACCCGAAATTGTACCAACTGGCAAATCATTGTTAGCGTTCAACTCCAATTCAACATCTTGGGTAACCAACAAATTGTTCAGTCTTCTATCCCTTTTTATGGAACTGGATAAGTCTGTATCATTAATTGGTTGGTCAATCAACTGACCATCTATGTAAAATAAAAATGCCATTATACCAAAGTCAATTGTAGTTCTTGTGCAACATAATCAAAAATAGGTTGGTCATCAGCACCCCAATTGGCAACCAATGGATAAGTCAAAGGTATGTTGCCCTCTGCCAATACCGTTTCAATTATTGAGCCATCAACATCTTCCTCATGTTGTATTAGGTCATAATGAACTTGACCCGGTGAGGCTATAAAATCATAACCAGTATAAAGGCAAAGCTTCAAAACATTTGCTTGATAGGTAAAACCTTGTGACCATATATCTATTGGGGTTATCTCCCTTTGATTCGCTTGTAAATTCATTATTCTATGTATATATATCCACCAAATATAGTTGTCAAAGGGTTGGTTGCCCAAGTTGGATTGATAAATTTAATCTCAATGTAATCACCGGCAACAACCACAATGCTCAAAGATGAGTTGCTAAAGACCCTCTCATTGGTTGCAACTGATAAAGTTTGTATTAAAGTATCTGTTAAATTGTTTAACCTAATATAACCACTCCAAGCTTGGTTTGTACCGGCAGTACCACTATAACAATATATCTCTGCCCTTTTTATTGTACCACTTTTTGGAATGTAAACCTTGCTGATGTTTGCAGTTGTCACCGGTGCTTTAGGCAAATTGCCAAAGTATATTGTTTGAGCATCAACCGGTGATGATGTCAAGGCTTGAACTGATAAAGTGTAACCGGGAATAGGTATTGAACCACTCCCAAGAATGCTTGTCCCATTAATGGTTTTTATATTAGTTCCACTTACAAGCAAATCTTGTTTGCCATTGAAGGTTGTCCAATCAGCACTTGCCAAGTATCCACTTTGTGAACCATTGGCTTGAGCAACTTGAATTGTTGTACCAGTTCCAATAACTGCATTTGTGCCACCACTAATGGTTAATATTGATGATGTTGCTTCAGTCAAATTTCCCTTTGTAAGTGCCGGTTCTTTGCTATTGAAAGTTGACCAATCACTTGTTGAAAGCAAACCCCTATTTGTTGCTGATGCAGTTGGTATGTTGAATGTATGTACATTGGTAGCTGATGCAATGTTAAAATCTGTACCACTTGAACCAGTTGCAAATGTTTGGCTTGTTCCGGTTTCAGAATTTAATGATGTTATGCCACTACCACTTGAAGGGGCTTGGGCAATCCACAAAGAGCCATCATAGGTTAATACATCACCGGGAAGTGGTGGGGTGGTAATCAAATCCACATCATGTATTTCTGCAAGTTCATAACCGTTTTGAGGTCTTACATAAATCTCACCATTTGCATTGGCTTTCTCAACAACACCAATGTAAACAAGGTGTTCCGGTGCATATGGCTTGACATTTGTCAAATCACCAAATGTGTTTGCAAGATATAAAGTATCACCTTCAGAAAACAAGGATGTATCAACACCCTTTATTTGACCTTGACAAATTACCATACCATTTTGACCAGCCCCAATATCTTCAGCACATAACCCCAATGTCTTGGCACTATATTGGTCTGATGTATTCTTTGCCAATTTTACCGAAGCCTTGTTGCCAGTAGCTTGGTATAAATAAACTGCATCACCTTTATAAATGGTTGAACCTTCTGCATTGTGTACATAGGCATGAAGTGTTTGACCAATATTGCTTTCAACATTGGAATTATTGAGCATATATGTCAAAGAGCCAGTTGAACCATCATAAGCAATTTGACCCGGAGCCGGTGAGTTGAATGGGTTTAAACTGAATGCAACAAAATCAGTATTTAAACCATACCCACCCAAATCAACATTGTTTGTAGCACCGGTATAAGGGACATAATATTGAAAGTTTAAATATATGTTGTCCCAAGCAGAAACAATATAACTATTTAAAACGGTTTGTATTTCAAATGCACTTGATGGGGTGATATAACCAAAAAGCACATCATTGTAATCAATTGTAAGGCTTCGTGTAATACCATTACCCGGATTTTCCGTATCAGTCCAATACAAAGTAATATTTGGGTTGTCAATTGTCCACCTTAATCTGAATTTTGGAATATACCATTCTCTCCATCCATCTGTAATGTAGATGTCAATTTCACTATTGTCTGAAATATTAAAAGTCATTTATTATCTCCTATAAGGGTCATACATTGGCAATTTGGATGCAATGGCTTTAGCTATCTCATCAACATTGGTTATTGGTTGCCCTTTTCTCCTAACCCTTTCCAAATCTATTGCATTCAAACCACCATTGTAATAAATGGACTTGCTGATGTTTTCGGCAAATGATGATTGTTTGTCATTCTCATAAGCTACCTTTTGCCTTTCAAGAGCCGGGGCAATATATGTTTTTGCAATGTATTTGTTTAGGTTGTTGTCAAACATTGCATCCAATATTTCACTATATTCTTTTGTTTGCCTTGCCGGTAATACCTTTGAATGGCTTGGCATATAAACTATTTCCTCACCCTCTT
>Ga0315906_10006359_pt1 | contig 14619 bp, 11 predicted proteins | sample LakEriMetagenome_4_FD_203526 | JGI IMG/M metagenome (GOLD analysis project Ga0315906, IMG submission 203526) | Freshwater fungal communities from buoy surface, Lake Erie, Ohio, United States - Buoy 2 MA122 | ecosystem: Environmental > Aquatic > Freshwater > Lake > Lake biofilm | place: USA...
GCCAAATAGAGCGAGCGTTCTCTTAGGTAGGGCATTTCCGGCGTAGTTTCAATCATCAAAGGGATGACTTCCGATTGAATTTCATCGTCGAAATATTCTTCAATAAATAACTTCTGTTCTCGATTGAGTTGTTTTTCAGTAACCAGTCGGATTTTTTCTTTTTTTAAATCCTGCTGCATATGCAACCATATCCGATTAAATTCATTTTGCTGCTCAAGGACAATCTCTTGAATTTGATCGAGAATTTTTTTGGGATTTTTCTCGAGATGAATTTTTTGTTTGGCTTTATCTCCAAGTTGTGCCATTCTTTTAAGCGTAGCTACACGCACCCGGAAAAACTCATCGAGATTATTGGAGAAAATGCCCAGAAAACGAATTCGTTCTCTTAACGGAACAGTAGGGTCGTTCGCTTCCTGTAACACGCGGGCATTGAATGAAAGCCAGCTGATATCCCTGATATTTTTCTTATTTTCGGTCGGTTTCTTATCCATACGCTTCAATCGTTTCGCTAAAATAAGAATCGATTAGAGTATGCAATGTTAATTTTTAATAAACCACCTACTGTCAACCGACAACCGCCAACTGCTAACTTCTTTACGCTTTCTTTTCTTCCAGCACCAATTGCTCGCGCGAAGATTTAGAGTAGGCAACAAAATCCTTTGCCTGCTGAAGATATTCAGCAGCGAATGCTTCTGAAGGAGCAATATCATTCATGCGTAATACATGTGCTTTGAAACTTTCAGCTTTTGTATAGAGTCCTGCTTGTGTAAATGTTTTATCAAAGTCATTCAAAATACCATGCTGCGTATTACATTGTACTCCCTTTTGTAATAACAAACCCTTTGCTGCATGTACTTGTGCAGAATAAGCATGATAAATACTGTCTGCCCATGACTGATTGGATAAGCACTCAACTGCATTGTTGATTTTTTCTTCTGCCTCGAGGAATAATGTAGCTACTAAATCAATCATTACGCCGGCACATTCACCCACGCCAATTGCTGTTGCAAATTTCTCCTGTTGGCCCCAATCGATATAATCTTCATCTATAATAGATTCCAGATCAGCGAGGGGTTTTAATAACTCGTAATAGTAACGATCTCCTTTTTCAACACTGTAATCCAGAAAAGATTTGCCGTTTGCATTGGCTTCGTAATCATTCAGGATGTAGCGTAAAACTTCCGGCGCGCGCTTACTGGGCACTTTTATTACTTTGTCGGAAATACGACCGGCGCCATCACCTAAAACGCCTCCACCAACTAACACCTGTACCGCCGGTACAACTTGTCCTTTCGCTTTTAAAGAGCTTCCATGAAAGCCGATAGAAGCCATGCCATGCTGACCGCAACTGTTCATGCAGCCGCTGATCTTAATCTGCACGTCCTTATTGTTCAGATATTGCGGATATTCTTCTTCAATCACTTCTGATAAAACAAGTGCAGTAGCTGTGCTGTTGCTGATGCCCAGATTACAGGTGTCTGTACCCGGACAAGCTGTAATATCTGCAGTGCTGCCAAAACCTGCTGCAGCATAACCTTCCGCTTCGAGTACAGCATAAACATATTCAAGATGTTCAGGTTTGATAAAACGGAATTGTAAACCTTGATTTACCGTAACGCGAACGTCATCTGCAATTACATTTTGCAGTTGATCCATTAAACGACGACTACTATCAGAAGATATATTTCCGTTGGGAACACGAATGTAAACGGCAACATATCCTTCCTGCTTCTGTGCAATAACGTTCGTATTTTTCCAGAGCTCAAATTTCAGCGGGTCTTTTGCTTTAAGATCAGATGTTAACTGATAGGAGGGAAGAGGAGCTGGTTTAAATGCTGCGGCATCCACAGGGTAACGTTCATGCGTAAGCGCTTTTTGTTCAGCTACAACTAGTTCATTGAAAGCATCAATACCGATTTTTTGCACTAAGAATTTAATTCTTGCTTTATGTCTGCTATTTCTTTCTCCGTGACGATCGAATACACGAAGTACGGCTTCGAGATATGGAATCAACAAATCCGCTTCTAAAAATTCATGCGTGGCAATAGCGAGATGAGGTTGTGCACCTAAGCCGCCTGCAACTAACACTTTAAATCCTCTCACTTCTTTACCGTCGACCACTTTTACTTTCGGAATAACCCCTAAATCGTGCATGAAAGTGAGGGCTGTATCTTTATCTGTATTACTAAAAGCGATTTTAAATTTACGTCCCATTTCCTGACAAACGGGCTTGCGCAGGAAGTATTCGAACATGGCATGCGCATAGGGCGTAATATCGAAGGGTTCTTCTGCGTCAATACCGGCAGTGTCTGAGGCTGTGATATTTCTTACGGTATTACCGCAAGCTTCACGAAGGGTTACATTATCTTTTTCCAATTCTGCCCAAAGTTGAGGTGTACGATCCAGACTTACATAGTGAATCTGGATATCCTGGCGGGTAGTGAGATGGAGGTTGCCGGTAGAATATTCATCAGATACGGCAGCGATCCGTTTCCACTGCGCAAGTGTCATTTTACCATAGGGTAATTTAATACGCACCATTTGCACGCCTTGTTGACGCTGACCATATACGCCCCGCGCCAGACGCAGACTGCGGAATTTTTCCTCAGGCATAGTGCCTTCGCGGAAGGCGCGAATTTTTTGCTCTAACTCAATAATATCTCTTTCTATAATGGGATTCTCTAATTCTGTGCGAAAACTTTGCATGTTGATTTCGTATTACGATGGATAATAATTCTATGTACTTTATAGACTTTGCAAATGTAGGTTCAAATGGGAAAAATAACAAATGAAAAAAGGGTTGTTAGTTGTAGGTTACAATTGTGAGGGGTGAGGCACTCGAACCCCGATGATTAAGTTGACTACATATAGGGCATGCCTGGAATTTTCGTGCAAAATAGGATAAGGAAATTTGAAAATTTATTAATCATTCTGAATAAGTCTACCTACATAGTAGGAATTTCCTATATTTGCCCCCCATTTACTATGTTTGATTTTCAATCATACTTTCAAAAATCGCTCGATGCATTACGAGAAGAAGGCCGGTACAGGTACTTTTTGAATGTCAATAAAAGTGCCCGGCACTTTCCGCATTTCTATTATGAAAAAAATGGAGAAACTAAAAGAGCTATCAACTTCTGCAGTAATGATTATATGGGTATGAGTGTGGAAGAAGAAGTGATCGGAAAACTCTCTTATATTCTTCACCATAGCGGCACAGGCAGCAGCGGTACAAGAAATATTTCAGGAACTACGCATCAGCATCAATCATTAGAAAATGCACTGGCTGCCTGGCATGGAAAAGAGTCGGCATTACTTTTTGGCGGAGCTTATCTTGCCAATGTAACAGCTTTGCAAACTATAGGGCGGAAGATTCCTGATTTGATTTTCATATCCGATCAAAGAAATCATGCTTCTATCATTGAAGGCATGCGTGCGGCAGGCAATGAGAAAAAGATTTTCAAACATAATGATGTACAACATCTGTCTGAAATCCTTGCTTCTTTGCCGGCAGATCAACCCAAAATGCTGGTGTTTGAATCGGTGTACAGTATGAATGGCTCTGTGGCGCCGGTGAAAGAAATAATACAGCTGGCTAAACAATACAACGCACTCACTTATATTGATGAAGTGCATGCCATTGGACTGTATGGTGATACGGGAGCGGGTATCCTGGAGCAAGAAGGATTGCAACATGAGGTAGATCTTGTAAATGGTACGCTGGCGAAAGCAGTGGGGGTTTATGGAGGCTATATTGCAGGGAACGAATTAATTATTGATTTTGTAAGAAGTTTTGGAAGTGGATTCATTTTCACTACCTCTCTTCCTCCGGCTATTTGTGCGGCAGCTGAAAAAAGCGTAGAACTTATTCGAAGTTCTAGCGCGCGTCGTGTCATGATTCAGGAATTAGTAGCTTATCTCAGGGGGCTGCTCAATGAGTTTTCTATTCCCTTTACCAGCAATCATTCCCATATCACGCCGGTGCTTATCAAAAATGCGTCTCGTTGTAAAGATATTGCCGATCGCTTGCTGGATGGGTTTGGAGTATATGTTCAGCCGGTAAACTATCCGACCGTTCCGGAAGGGGAAGAGTGCCTACGCTTAATTATTACGGCTAAGCATAACCGCGAACAAATTTTTCATTTAGTACAAAGTTTAAAAAAAGTTTTTCTTGAAGAAGCTGCGCATCATATGCAGAAAGAGTCGACTCAGTCTCTTGCAGGCTGAACTGGTGAAGAAGAAAATTCTTCAGATTGTGCCCGAAGCTGAGGTTGAAATTATCGGCCGAAGCAGTCGGGGCGATAAAGAAATTGGTATTCCATTATCCTCACTTGATGGAACAGATTTTTTTACACAGGAGATATTTGATGCCTTACAAAAAGGAGAGGCGGAGTTGGCAGTACACTCGCTGAAAGATATGAGCGCACCTCATTTTTTCAGTCACCCTGCTTTTGCGATTATAGATCGGGAAGATGTGCGCGATGTCGCTGTTTTTAATGCAAACATCATAGAAAAAATAAAGACGGGTCAAACGCTAATCATCGGCACTTGCGCTCCCAGAAGGGAAACTATGGCGGTTCATTTTTTGAAAAAAGCGTTACCTCAATTACATCACGATATAAAAATTGAACCCCATCCCATCAGGGGAAATGTAGAGGGTCGATTATTGCAATTGCATGAAGGGAAATATGATGGGACAATTCTGGCTACTGCCGGACTCAACCGCTTACTAATGGCAGAAGCGGAGGAGGGAATGGCGCAAGAAGCTAATTCTGTAACTCAATTGCTTAAGGATAAGCACCTGATGTTTTTACCCCTCATAGAATGTGTGCCGGCTCCTTGTCAGGGTGCCATTGTAGCTGAAGCAAATCCACATAATCAGGAAGCTGTTGATTTGCTGAAAAAAATTAACCAATCTTCGTTGATGGATGAAGTGTATGCGGAGAAGAAAAAAGCTTATGAATATGGCACCGGTTGTTTACAAAAATTTGGTGTTGTTACATTGCGAACGCTACACGGAAATTATCTCTATGCTGCCGGAGAAGACACAAAAGGAAATGGATTTACAGAATGGAATCCATTGCCAGCAATTGAATTAGCGCCGGAAGATATTTTTTCAAGCACCGATCAGATGCGTGCTTTCTTTACTTATGAATGGAAAGAAGAAAAAATTGAAATCCCAGAATCGCTCGTATTTGTAGCGAATTACAAAGCATTAATACAACCAGGGATAGCGGATTTACTCATAAAAAAACAGATTTGGTCTTCCGGCACCAAAACCTGGTATGAACTGGCGAAGATGGGGGTCTGGGTACAAGGAAGTGCAGATGCACTTGGATTCGAGCAATGGTTACCTATGCTTAGCATGCCCTTAATCCATAGATCAGCTGAAGATATTTGCATATTAACCCATCATAAAGCTGCGGAAAGATGGAAAACAAAAGGGAAAAAAGCAGTTTCCAATTATCGACTTGTGCCACAGCTTACAGAAGAGATGCAACAAAAGATTTCCTTAGCCAAAGGAGTTTTTTGGAGCAGTTATGCGCAGTTCGATATATATGGTCAATATGCAGCTTCTGATGCTGTTCATATTTGTGCTGGCGGAGAAACAGCACAGTTACTTCGTCAACATGGCATAGAACCCATTATTTTCCCTACCATAAAATCATTTGATGTATGGAGAAAAACATTTACCCCTTAACGCAAAGACGTTATCGGGCAAACGATCATATCAGGTCTTTAACAGCCGGCGTGCGGTTATCGCATCAGGCGTTTATTCAACCACTCTTTGTAGATGCTTCGGTTGATATGCCCCGTTATGTAGAGGGATTGAATGAGGTGCGTGTTGATTCTTTGCAGTCAGTTATTGAAACCATTGCTGCCGATCTCGAAGCGGGTGTTTCAAAATTTTTATTATTTCCGGTTCCGGCAAATAAATCAGCAGACAAATTTGATTATTCTTTTGCCGTAAATACGGTCAAGAATATAAAGGCTGTATTTGGCGATCAGATATGGCTGGCATCTGATGTTTGTTTGTGCAGTTATACCAGTCATGGACATTGTGGTATATTAAATAAAGATGCGACCAGACTTTTGAATAATCCCACCGTACAAGAACTGTCTAAATACGCTTCTTTACTTGCTGATGCAGGAATAGATTGTATTGCTCCAAGTGATATGATGGATGGTAGAATTGCTGCGATTCGTGCATCTTTGGATGTTTTGGGGTATGACGATATTAGTATTATGAGTTATGCTGCAAAGTTTAGTTCGCAGTTGTATGGCCCCTTTCGTGACGCCTGTCACTCTGCGCCCAAAACTGATGGATTGAAAAATAGAAAGACTTATCAGATGGATGCAGCGAATTTAAATGATGCCATTGCCAGTGCGTTGAGAGATGAAAAAGAGGGGGCTGATATTTTAATGGTGAAGCCGGCAGCATTATATACGGATGTCATCAAAACATTAAAACAACAAACATTAAAATCATTGGCGGCCTATCATGTAAGTGGTGAATATGCAGCTGTAGAGTTGCTGGCTGAAAAGGGTATGGCAGACAGGGCAGCGTTACATTTGGAAGTATGGACGGCATTGGTGAGAAGCGGTGCAGATATCATCATCAGTTATGCGGCACGGAATGCTAAAAAATGGATTGAAGAGAAAAAATGGTAATGAAAAAATTATTATCCATATTCATTTTAATATTACCTGTATGGGTCATGGCGCAGACAAGACCCGAAGAAGGCGTGTGGATGACGTTGAATATGCCGATAGATTTATCTTCTAAGTGGCAAATACATAATGATGCAAGTTTTCGTACACTCAGTGTTACACCCGATCCACTGCAATATTTATATCGTACCGGATTGCGGTATCATTTCAATGAAAGATATTCTGTAACCGGAGGAGTTGCTTTCTTTTTTACTCGGACTACTTTTAATAAGGACAATGATGAGTTTGGGAAAGAGTTCAGAACCTGGCAGGAATTTCAATCCATTAAAAATATCGATGCTTCAAACAGGCTTCAAATTCGTTTTCGTAGCGAACAGCGTTTTTTTGAAGAAACCAAAAGGAGAGAAGCGTTTGTGGCACATCGTTTTCGGTTGAGAGTTGGGTGGCAATATGATTTTGCCAATCACTGGAGCGTACTCTTGGCAGATGAGTATATGCAGCAATACGCAATGAATGATTTTACTTTCGATCAAAACCGGGTAATATCATCTCTTGTTTATCGATTCAATGAAGCTACTCAAATACAAGCAGGTTATATGTGGCTGTTATGGCCGCAGGAGTCAAGTCAGCATCTGGTAAATATTACATTTCAGAAAAGAATTGAGTTATATGGAAAAAAACAAAGAGCATAAGAATCAGTTATATCCGGTTTTTCTGAAACTGGATCAGTTGCGTTTATTGCTGGTAGGTGCCGGTAATGTGGGACTGGAAAAGCTGGAATCTTTACTAGCCAATTCGCCTCGTACGGCAATTACCATTGTGGCACCTATGGTGAGAGAAGAAGTAAGGGATTATCTGAAAGACTTTCCGGATTGTATTGTGTATGAACGCAAGTTTGAAGAATCGGATCTTGATCATAAGGATCTAGTGATTTTGTCGACCGATGATAAATTACTGCACCAGAAAATTCGGGTTATCTGCAAGGAGCGGCGTATCCTCATTAATGTGGCAGATACGCCCGATTTATGTGATTTCTATTTAGGGAGTATCGTTCAGAAAGGCAACTTAAAGATAGCGATATCAACCAACGGAAAATCGCCCACAGCAGCCAAACGCATCAAGCAAGTGCTGAATGAATCATTACCGGAGGAGATTGATGATGTGCTGGAAAATTTACATACGTTTCGCAATACCATCAAAGGTGATTTTCAGCAGAAAGTGAAAAAGATGAATGCTGTGACCAAAGGGCTGGTTGAGGATGAAGCTACACTTACAGAAAAACGTTGGAAGAAAATTGCAACCTATTGCCTGATGGCATTTGGTTTTATGCTGGTCGGACATTTCATTTTTTCATATATACCTTTTGGACAAATAGCTACTGATGTGTTAAGTTGGTACAATACACTGGATCCGGATATTCCATTATACTGGATTGTGCTGGCCGGTTTTTGTGCACAACTCGTAGACGGTGCTTTAGGTATGGGATATGGAGTTACCAGCACTTCTATAATGCTATCGACAGGCATGAGTCCGGCAGCTATCAGTGGTAGTATTCATACATCGGAAGTATTCTCTAGTGCTGTATCAGGATATAGTCACTACCGTTTTGGGAATGTAAATAAGAAATTATTTAAGGCATTGGTAATACCCGGTGTTATCGGTGCTGCCGTTGGTGCTGTTTTTTTAGTTTTTATGGGCGAGGAATACACCAAGTGGCTTCGTCCTGCTATTGCAATTTATACGTTGTTGCTTGGAGTTAAATTTATCATTAATGCTTTCAGGGAAATGAAGCCTCAGCGGAAATTCAAGCATTATAAATCATTGGCAGCCTTTGGAGGTTTTTTTGATTCCTTTGGAGGTGGGGGATGGGGACCGATTGTAACATCAACACTTATTAATAATGGGAGGAGTCATAAATATGTTGTGGGGTCTGTGAGTTTAACAGAATTCTTTATCACCTTAGCCAGCGCCTTTACTTTCTTTACGATGATTGGGGTAAGCCATTGGCACTATATCATTGCTTTAATGCTTGGAAGTTTTACGGCAGCACCTATTGCTGCTAAGTTGGCAGGCAGATTGCAGAAGAAGACCGCATATTTCCTGCTGGGGATTTTGGTAATTATATGGAGTGTTAGGATTTTGATTAAGATACTTTGATAAGGCAAAAGTCAAAAGGCAAAACCCATTGCTGTCCGGTTAATTTTTAAAAAATCTTTACTGGCGCAGGGTCTCCAGACCTGTGCCTACGTGTTACTTATTCTTAAAGTTTTATTGTTATTTTAATGTGATATTTATTATTGTTTTTTTTGCCACATTGAATGCTACGCTATTGCTTTGTCATTGCTACAAAGAAAATTACGGAGCGTCATCCTGAGCGTATGCGAAGGATCTCCATATGGAGAACTGCTCTAAAAATGAGATGTTTCGCTAAAAGATTATTTTAAATGATCTCATTAGGGGAGGCATTAATCCCAAAACTTTGCTGATACCATGGAACTTTTTCTGATAACAAGACAAACCGACAACAGTCTTGCCTTAGGCGAGACGGACAACTGAATTTTTAGAGATTACCTCGCTTCGCTCGGTGAGCTCCTGAGGAGAGGGCTTCAATCCAAAACCATTGCCGGCACTTTGTGCCTTGCAATTTTATTACACGTATTTTGCTCAAGCAAGCTTGGCTCATCCTGAAAATAAAAATGCCCCTGACGGGGCAATGGTTTTGGATTGGCGGAGACGGCGAGATTCGAACTCGCGATACAGTTTCCCGTATACACACTTTCCAGGCGTGCTCCTTCAACCACTCGGACACGTCTCCGGGAGAGGGCTGCAAAAATAACCCTTTCAGTTTGAATGCCCGAATAATTTCAATGCATTTTGAGAAGTAATGTTGCCTACTTCCTCAACAGAGATTTCTTTTGCTTCAGACAACGCTTCTGCAACTAATCCTAAATAAGAAGGCTCATTGCGTTTCCCTCTGTATGGAACAGGCGTTAAATATGGAGCATCTGTTTCCAGTACAAGTTGCGCCATGGAGATTTGCTTAACTGTTTCTTTTAAACCGGTATTTTTATATGTCAATACACCCCCTATCCCCATTAGAAAACCTAATCCTTCAATCCTTCGGGCTTCTTCAAGTGATCCACTGAAACAATGAAAAATACCCTTTAAATTACCTTTCTGATACTTTTTAATCAGCATAATACAATCATCCATCGACTTCCTGCTGTGAATGATAATAGGTATATTTAAATCCATCGCCCACTGAATCTGCAGCTCAAATGCCTGCATTTGCTGTGCTTTGTTTGAAGTGTCCCAATGATAATCCAGGCCAACCTCACCAATAGCACAGAAACATTTTTTTCCAAGCCATCCCTCCACAATAGCCAGACTTCTTTCCGGTTGTGTACCAACATAACATGGATGTAAGCCCATCATCGGGAAACAATAACCGGGGTATGACGCTTCTAATCTAAGCATCGGCTCTATGCTGTCTGTGTCTATATTTGGCATATAAATGCGTTCTACTCCTGCTTTTTGAGCAGTTTCTATCATGTTCGTTGTGTCTGCTTTGAATTCCTCTGCATATATATGCGCATGCGTGTCAATAAGTCCCTTCATATTGCAAAATTAAAGATCCGTGGAGCATTTTTGGGCAAAGAGGATACGAATCCCATTTTTCCGCTGCCATTAAAAAATTTAATCTTTCATTAAACCATACCTTTAATGCATGGTCTATGGTATTGTAAATTGTTTTTTAACCCCAAATCTCATTTTATGAAAAGTTTGATCCACAGCATTACAAGATTTCCTGTTTTAGGAATTTTATTTGCTGTCTTAATTTTTACCTCTTGTAAAAAAGATAATTCTATTTCTCCGGAAGATGAAATAGCCACACTTGAAAGCATGGAAAATGATGCTACGGCTGATTTTTCTTATTCTGCTGTAACGGATGATGCGCTGGATATCGCTATGGAAGAAAATCAGGATTATTTTGGTTTCCAATCGCCATCAACCACTGATTTTACAACCCCAAGATTGCCTAACGGAAGAATTCAGCGATGTTTTACAGTAGTAGTTGATAGTACTCCAGGAACTGTTTTCCCGGTAACTGTCACCATCGACTTTAAAGACGGATGTGTTGGCAGAGACGGAAAAACCAGAAAAGGTAAAATCATAACGGTTTATTCCGGCAGAATGAGAATTCCTGGCAATAAGGCAACTACCACCTTCAATGCATATTTTATAGACAGCATTAATGTTAATGGTACCCATATTTTAACGAATGTGAGCAGAAATGATATCCCTGCCTTTAAAAGAGAAGTTATCAATGGGAAATTAACATGGAATTCCGGTCGCTGGGTTAAGTGGACTGCAGTAAGAACTGTTGCGATGATTAATGGAATACAAACTCCGTTCGACAGAAAAGATGATGTTTTTAGAATCACCGGAGAGGGTAGAGGAGAAAATAGTAGGGGTAAAACATGGACGCATGAGATTACGGAGGGTTTGATTAAGAAAACAATTTGTCGCTGGATTTCATCAGGAGTAATTCGTTTCCGTCATAATGCAGCTGTGGGGGCGCTGAATTATGGTAATGGCGCCTGTGATAATAAAGCCATACTCACAGTCAACGGAAGGTCGAAAGAAATTACTTTAAGATAATTTTTAAAACTCTTTGAATTTATTCAAAAGAAATTGTACCTTAGTAAAAGTTTTCATAGGGTACGGATTAAAAACGGGCCAGGGTCTTCACCCCGGCCCTCTTTTTTATAAGATAGCTTCGAATTTAAAACCCTGATTATCAAACCATTCTAATGTTTTTGGCAAACATTCTTCTAATCGAGGCCATGCTTTTTCGCTATCGTGAAATACAATGATAGAACCCGCTTTACTTTTCTGTTGAACAATCCGGAAGCAGTCTGATGCGTTCATCTTAGTATCAAAATCACCGGATAGAACACTCCACATGATTGTGCGGTATGCCGGTTGGGCTTCTCGTAATACTTTTTCCTGAAATCGACTGATTCTCCCGTAAGGAGGTCTGAATAAATCAGAATCTATCCATTTCGCAGCTTCTTTTACATCTGCCAACCAGCGAGTTTCATCTGTTTTTTTACTGTTTAAATGGCGATGTGTATGATTTCCTACCCGGTGCCCTTCCTCAAGGATTCTTCTATATACATTCGGATATGCTTCTACATTTTTTCCAACACAAAAGAAAGTGGCTTTGGCATCATATTTTTTTAGTTCATCTAATACATATAAGGTGATCTCAGGATGTGGGCCGTCGTCAAAGCTGAGATAAATTGACTTTGTTATTTTTGGCATTTCCCAAACGCAATGTCTTGAGAAGGCCAAGCGCAGCCACCATGGAGCAGTTACAATATAAGCCATGTTATTCCTTAATAAGTTGTCATTTGAAGCAGCAGGCCTTTGTAATAAATCTTTTTACCTTTCTTGTGAATATAATCTGCTTGCAATTTGGGTGAAAATATTTTGTCCGCATATTGCTGCTCTCTGATAAATTCATTGTTCGCTTCCGTGCCGCTTAGTATCGCTTCCATACTGTATTTCTCCAATAAATAGGGGAGCGTTTGATAGAAAAATGAGGGACTTATAAATATGTCTGCCCCCAGAATTTTATTTCCGGTAGAGGCAATTATTCCCACGGTATTACTGTCTGTAAGGGGTAACTGTTGCAAGAAATGACGGATATAAGCTTTGGTAGTGTCTGCCGTTTTTTTCTGATGAAGAAAAGCTGCAAAGGAGGATGATTTCTGATTGCCTGTTTTGAGCCAATTTCGGATTTCATTCCAGATGATTGTCTGATTGGAACTGCTATCAAGTAGTCTTTGCAGTCCGCTGCTGGTGTTTCCTCCATACGAGAACCGTTTTTCATAATGGCTCCATCGGTTTTCTTCAATACAGTAAACGGGTATGGTGTGCGGACCTTTTGTAGAAGGGATGATGGTGTCTTTGGCAAATACCCGATCTTGCCTTCCGCCCACAATAATTTCTCCACTTTTAATATGCAGAGGTTTGCCGCTGTTATTCTCTACCATTATAACATTAATGTTATCTACAAGATATTCGCCACGTTCAGTTAATTCAACCACTCCTTTTTTCATCCCCCATTTTAAGTTGATCCTGTTTTGTAAACTGTCGGCAAAGTATGTATCATTTTCTTCTTTTCGTACGATCGGTATCAGTTTGAGATTTCGGAAAATCAACATACTGTCATATATCGCCTGTAAATTCGGATACGTAAATGTTTCCTGAGCTTGCAATGATAGTTGTAATCCAAAAAATATACACAGCAGCAGTTTATTCATAAAAATAAAAATAATCTAAAACTGACAACTTACAACATACAACCTGCAACTTTACAAGTAGTCGTTATCTTTGCCGTATGAGTGTAAGAGTTCGATTTGCCCCAAGTCCAACTGGAGGACTCCATTTGGGTGGCGTACGTACAGTTTTATATAATTATCTGTTTGCCCGCCATCATGGCGGACAATTTATCGTACGTATTGAAGATACCGATCAGAATCGTTTTGTGCAGGGGGCTGAAGATTATATCTTCGACTGTTTGGAATGGTGTGGGCTGATTCCGGATGAAAGTGCCAGACATGGTGGTCCGTTCGAGCCTTATCGTCAGAGTGAAAGAAAGGAAATCTATCGTCGCTATGCAGAAGAACTGGTAGAAAAAGGATATGCATATTATGCTTTTGATACGCCAGATGAATTGGAGCAGATGCGAAAGCAACATGCTTCACCATCTAATCCAACCCCTCAGTATGATCATACCATAAGAAAAAAGATGCGCAACAGTATTACGCTGACTGCATCAGAAGTAAATAATCTCATTGAAAAAAATACACCTTACGTGATTCGTATTCGTATGCCTGAAAATGAGATTATAACATTCGATGATATGATCAGGGGTACAATTCAGCATGAAGCAGGATTGGTAGATGATAAGGTCTTATTGAAAGCAGATGGTATGCCTACTTACCATCTTGCTGTAGTAGTGGATGATTATCTCATGAAAATAACCCATGCATTCAGAGGGGAGGAGTGGCTGCCGAGTGCGCCTGTTCATGTTTTACTTTGGAAATATTTAGGATGGGAAGAAGCGATGCCTCAATGGGCACATCTTCCATTAATAATGGGTCCCAGCGGAAAATTGAGTAAAAGAGACGGTGCGAAATATGGTTTTCCCGTTTTTGCCATGAACTGGACAGATCAAAAAACAGGAGATTTTACTGAGGGATTTAAAGAGAAAGGGTTTTTAAAGGAAGCTTTTGTCAATTTTCTTGCTTTGCTGGGCTGGAATGAAGGAACAGAAAAAGAAATTTATACGCTACAGGAATTAGTTGATGCATTTGATATGAGCCGTGTACATAAAGGCGGGGCGAAATTTGATTATGATAAAGCCAAATGGTTCAATCAGGAATGGATTAAAAAAACACCTGCATCCGAACTTGCTCCGGCTGTCAGTGATTTGTTGCATAAAGCGGGAATATCTGTAAATCAAGATATTTTTTTATTCACGATCATTGATCTGGTAAAAGATCGTTGCGTATTGATGCCGGATTTTATTCAACAGGCAGGATATTTTTATGTGCAGCCCAGTGCACCGGATATGGATTCTATAAAGAGTAAATGGAGTGATAACAAAGCAACTTTCTTTAAAGAATATACGCAAGAATTAAACGGATTGACGGAATGGAATTTTGAAAATATTGAAAACGTATTTAAGCATTTGGCTGAAAAAACAGGAATCAAAGCTGGTGAATTACAATTACCTTTTCGAATTATGCTGGTAGGTGGTAAATTTGGGCCCGCAGTTTTTCGCATTGCTGAATTATTGGGGAAAAAAGAAACGATTGCAAGAATACAAAGTGTAATGAATAATGTATAATTAATAATTAATTCATAATTTAT
>Ga0315906_10006360_pt1 | contig 14619 bp, 14 predicted proteins | sample LakEriMetagenome_4_FD_203526 | JGI IMG/M metagenome (GOLD analysis project Ga0315906, IMG submission 203526) | Freshwater fungal communities from buoy surface, Lake Erie, Ohio, United States - Buoy 2 MA122 | ecosystem: Environmental > Aquatic > Freshwater > Lake > Lake biofilm | place: USA...
TTTACATCCTGCAGTCTTTGCACTGGCTGGACTTGGAGTTGCGATAATCATGTCTCGGGGCAAAATTGCGGACCTTATCAAACGACAAGTTACCCATCTCACTGAGTATTATCGCTATAACCGAGATGGAAAAACATCTGTCTCAAATAGGAACGGGGTTAGACAAATCCTAAAAAAATGGAACAGTGAGGGTCTTACACCAAAGCAACTCGGCGAGTTCCTATTGTTTCAAAACAGCTACACAGCGACAGCGCTCAAGATGCCCGTGTTCGTCGTTTTTCTGACAACAATTCTGTCAACAAATTCGTCAGCTTGGTCACCAACCCTTGTTCGTTGCCTTCCGATTCTAATGGCTGGAACGGTTCTGTACTTTTTAACAAATACCAAACGGCTACTGTTTTTAGGCGAGGCAGAAAGGTACCTAAATCATATAGGGATAGTGATTGTTATTGCCACTGTTCACCAACTCATAGAAAATAATCAGACAACCGTACTGGTGGGTTTGATCGCATATGGAGTTATCTATTGGATTCTTGAAGCTGTGGTGCTTGAAAAAGTATTCAGTGACGAGGTTCGAGAAATTTCTGATGCGAAAATATTAACATTGTTGAGAAGCATTGACCCGACTGTCGTGGCGAGCATACCATACCACAATTTCTGCGTATTCAGGGTAATGCTAGAAACAAAACACAAGGTTATTTATCCGTACCACATGAAAGAGGATGTGCGACTCCCTTTTATTCAATCCTACGAGGAAAAGTATCCTTTCCTTAATGTATCAAAGCTTGATGAGATTGCCGCGCTGACGCAATGCGAAGTAGTGGTCATCGACAAGGGGGCAGTGCCGCAGGCTTCTCAACCGGAATGGAAACCCGGACCAAAGTGGATTGAAACAAAGATCGAGCAGCCGATATACCGTGTATTCAGCTTGACAAGAGCCTGAGTTGAATTCTCAGTTCAATTCGATGCTGACAAGTTCGACCCTTTATGCAACGATGGGAGTCTTGTCACGCGTCGCATCGCTATTGGTTCTTCCACTCATCGCGCGACATTTCTCTGTCGAACAGTACGGTCTATTTGATACCTATATTTCCCTTATAGCTTTACTCACGGCACTAAGTATATTTGGACAAGATTCAGCCGTCGCACGAAACTTTTACGATTTTTCTGACAACTCTTTGCGACGAGGTTTCATCAGCACTTCACTCTGTTCAGTGATTTTACTGTTTAGTATCATATCATTAGTCCTTTACATGGGCATGCCTGTATTGACGGCGAATGGGTATTTCACGGGAACATTTGAATACCGGTATCTCGCGCTGTTATTATTTACAAATCTACTCATCACATTTGGTGAGGTTATCTTAAGGGTATCGAATGATTTGATTCGATATGCAACTTTATGTGTAGCTAATGCATCATGTTCAGTCATATTCACGCTCGTAGGCATAAAATGGCTGAAGGCTGATCTTTCCACATTTATGCAAATCACTGCAATACAATACGCTCTAGTTGCGACTATTGCTGTTGCGCTGACAAGAAAATGGTTCGTGATACCAAGCGAAATAGTCCACAACCGTACCGTAATGTGGTTCACTTTGCCGATCGGAGCTACGGTAATTGTAGGGCTACTGCAACCCGTCCTTGAAAGAGTGTTGATTGCTCGTGGTATTGGAACCAACGAGCTTGGAGTATATGCGGCAGCGCTCAAACTCAGCATTGCCGTTTCACTACCAGTCGCAGCATTCCAGACAGCAATCACTCCGATAGTAATGGAGACGTATAGACAAGGCAGTTTTTCTGAAAACATTAATCTTATGGTAAAAACGATTCTCTGTATCCTTGTTTGTGTTGCTATTGTGCTCACCGCATTCGGTGAAACCATCACAAGTCTTGTTCTAGGTGTGCAATTTCGAGATGTCCCATCCTTACTTCCGCCCCTGACTGCGGGAATAATTTTCCAAGCCATGGGATCTATGCTGGGCGTGGGGACAATTTTATCACGAAAGACGCATGTTCGCCTGTGGGGCAATCTTTTGTTTGTGCCTGTCTCGCTATTATTGATCGGCGTACTGGGCGCTCAATTCGGGCTGGTTGGGATTGCGTATGCCTATGCAGGTGGAAAAGCCGGCCTAATGATTTATGACGGGCTCTCAGCGCAGTTGCTACATCCAATAAAATGGGATTATCGTGGCCTATTGTTGATTTGTGGCGTTTGGTTGACTGCCTCGATTGCGTTGCCAAATTTAAGAACTGCGAGCTTACTGAAAGTGCTGTCGCTCTGTTTTACATGTCTTCTGATATTCGGATCATTCTACGGAAGCCTCACTGCCGCGCAGCGCAGAGACCTGAGAGCTCTTGCTTGGCGAAATCGGTCATGAGGTCGGGTGGGGCTGTCGAATATTGCTAAGTAACCTCTAGGTCACACTTATTCGATAAAATATGTATAGGGGGAAAAGTGCAAGTATCTAGTAGCCCTTTTTTGTCTTGGAAATCGGATTCTTGAGTATACCAGTTGGCTTTGCTTGCCTCGTGATGTGGATGGTCACGACTGCAGCGGTTTTTTCCAACACGCGCGATGTGGCGGCACCGCCGCTACTCTTTTGTGCTGCAGCGGGGCTATTTTTTTCGGACGTGTTTTTCTCGCAGTATCCAAACACAATTTATCTAATCTATGGTCTGATCTTATTCGCTATATGGGCGGCCTCGCAGGTGTATGGATTTCCGAATGGAACACGACGCACGCATAGTCAGCTTACGAATCAAGACTTGCTTTCGTCATTAAAGATACCCACTGCAACACTTTGGCTGCTGTCGCTTCCAGGCCTATTGGCTAATATCAAGCTGGTCCAAATGTTTGGTGGACCAATCGAATACCTGATGGCAGCTAAATATGGAACACGAAATTTCTATGGCCTTGGACCAATTAAGACTGCAATTTCCACGATCTACCCAATCGGATTATGTTACTTCGCTTATTATATATGCGTTCCTAGGCGTAGTCGACTAGACTCAGTGCTCTTTGTTGCACACATGCTCGTAGTACTGTCGATGGCTCTGCTGACACTTTCGCGGGGCACTCTGCTAACACATTTTGTTTATATGTCGCTGATTTGGCATGTTGCCATTCGGAAGGTATCAGTCCCTCGTTTCGCCATACTCCTGACGACTGCCCTGATTGCGGCTGGTTTCTATGGAGTCCTTCGGGAGACATTCTCCTTTACCGACGGGCAATTCCAAACCGGGCTTGCCACGACTGAAAAAGAGTTTAAGACCGAATGGATGGAATTTGGTACGTTTCCGCTGCAAGCTGTGATTCGGAACCAAAATGATGTCGATCGACTTTTTGGAAAAACATATCTGACAGTAATCACCAACGTTATACCACGTAGGGTATGGCCCGAAAAGCCAAACCCCGGCGGTGTAATCTTTACTCGCCAATATGTGCCAGGGCTCTACGACGAATACTCCGACTACACTACCGGGCTTTTTCCCGAAGCAATCATGAACTTCGGCCTGCTGGGAGGAGTAGCGGTCGGATTTTTGGCGCTCTTTGCACTAACGTACCAGATTTCAAAATATCACATCCAAGAATTTGTCCGTGGAGTGAGTCCGATACGCGATGATGCCGCAATTCGAAAGGTCGTGATCTACGTGCAAGTTTTATGGACGGCTCCGTTGTACCTGACTGGTGAGTTCACAAATTTGACAATCGGTCTATCAATAAGAATCTTGGTGTATGTTGTTTTCTTCTGGTCACTTAGGCTGTTACGATGGCAACCTTCCAAGCGACTGTCAGCTGCCAGCTAACTGTTATTTCGCGCTCATTTGTTCGACTCAACCGAGGTTAGGAGGAATAATGAATTCGCTGAGAAAAGAGCATGACGTCATAAGTCGGGCGCTCTGCACGATTGGACTCGCCCTGATCTGGACACCGTCCGCTGCCTATGCATATCTCGATCCTTCAGCAGGAAGCTTGTTAATGCAGTCCCTTTTTGCGCTGATCGGGGGACTGCTGGCCGGACTGGTTGGGTACTGGCACCAGATCCTGGGCCTGGTTTCGCGAATAAAATCTAAGCTCGACAGTGCCCGCCCGACTGCAGCTGCGACAAGCAGTCAGCAGATAGATGAACCACCTGCGTCTTCCTGAGAACACGCTTGCACGATTACGCATCGCTCCGCGATCCCTCGGCCTCGGTCGTGCTGGACTCAGGCAGAGTGATGCGCGTACTTGACGACTCTGCGACAGAAGCATTCAGGGAGCTGGAGAGAAACCCGGTTTGGCATCGACTGATTGACGAGGCGCGTGTCGTGCGCACGACTAGAGCCGACGTGGATCGCATCCTAGTCGGTCAGACAACCGCGCACGGACGTAAAGTGACTGATGTACTCGTCCACGAACGAGTACCTTACATCAGCTACCCGTATGAGTGGCCTGTAGAACTTCTACACCGGGCTGCGCTCCATCATCTTGACCTCCATCTTGATTTGCTCGAGGCTGGATTTACTCTCATCGATGGCTCAGCCTACAATGTGCAATTTATCGGCAGCCGTCCAGTTTTCATTGATATTCCTTCAATCCGGCCGTATCGCGAGGGTGAATATTGGCATGGATATCATCAGTTCAGCATGCAGCTTCTCGCTCCGCTGCTCTGCGATGCCGTAATCGGGGTTTCTCCTCACGCATGGCTCAGAGGTTCGTACGATGGCATTCCTCTCGACGCGATTTGGAGATGTCTACCGCTTCGGGCCCGGTGTAGCTGGAAGATCATGCTTCATATTGGCCTTCATCAGAAACTGAATCAGTCGAAACCACCAATCGTATCGCCGACCTCAAAGCAATTACCCAGAGCGACTTTGAAATGGATGCTGCACAACCTGCGCTCATTAATTGAAGGATTAAAACCAACAAGAAGTCATACATCAGTGTGGAACTCATACACGACAGGGACAAGCTATTCCCACGGTGATGCGAGTGAAAAGCGAACATTCATTGGCGAATGGATGAAAGCTCATCGGCCGAAGCTGCTAGCTGATATTGGATGCAATGATGGGGAGTACTCCGCACACGCTCTTCACACGGGCGCTGAGTATGTAGTCGGTTTTGATTCCGATCCCGGTGCGATGCGAAAGGCAGTTCAACGAGCAGACACGGGTGGCTTTCAGTTGCTACCTCTCGTGGTGGACTTTGCTAATCCCTCACCGACTCAGGGATGGGCCCAAAATGAACGAGCTGGTTTTCTGGAGAGGGCAGAATTCGATGGAATGATTGCGCTTGCTCTGTTGCATCACCTTGTTATTGCGAGGAATATTCCGCTTCCACATGTATTGAAGACTCTCGTTGGCATCGCACCGAAAGGTATCATCGAGTTCGTCCCAAAGCATGATCCACAAGTTCGAAGACTGCTTTCACATCGCAATGATATGTTCCCAGATTTCAGCGAAAGCAGCTTTCGTGATACGATAGGAACGCTTGCTCATATAGATCAGGAACATGTGTTGCGGGATGGGGGACGAATTCTTGTCGCATACCGACGGAAATGAATCTCAGTATACCTAAAACGGAAGTGCGTGCTCGCTTTTTCAGCGCGGCTAGCACAGCTGGATTTGGCCTCCTTCACCAGGGTCTTTTCTTGGCGTTGCCATATTGGTATCTACGTCCAGACGTGGAATCACCAGAACGGGCAATGCTTAGTATCGGAACCTGGTGTTGCAATCTTGCGATTCTAGTTTTCTGGACGTCCCACAGAAACCGATGGCAAGCTGGCCCTTCAAGCACAAATATGCTACTGAGGTTCGCCGCAGCGTTGACAGTCGTAGCAGCCCTTTTGCAGCTGGTGCGGTTTGCCGTTCTTGCACGCATTCTGCACCTCAATCCTGCCATAGATCTGAAAAATGCAAGAATAATTACAACGGAATGGGTTTCACTGCTTGTGACCACCTTGGCATGCTTCATGGCGGTTTTAACGTACCGATGCTCAGCGGTTCTTCAATGTTCCGATAGGAGCCAAAATTACGGGTCAGTGAGCCGGCTGTTTGCTGTGGCTATCCTTCCTGTGTGGCCGTTGCTTCATTTCGCTGTCGCAAACCCATTCGCTATCCCTCGGAAGGATTGGATAGCGATCATTTCTGTAGCAGGAACCTTGCCACTAGTGCTTGGCGGGCTGCTACTGACCACCGCCCGTTTCAGGTACACGCCAGCATGGCTTGCACCCGCGGCAATCGGTGGTGCGCTCGCATATTATCTTAGCCCGGCAATGCTTCAAATGGCTCGGATTGGTGCAGAAAGTGGGGTAATTCACATCATAATGTTCTCCTGCGCTGCGACTGCGATGGTCCTTTTAAGTTACCGACTCCCGCTGATTGTACAATCCACCATCGGAATATTTGCAATCGCTGCCACACTTTGGGGGGCTGGTGACGGGACATTGTCGAATCCATACAATCCGACCCGCAGGGTAATCTCACAGTCGACCGACCGTTCACTTCGTCCACCTAAGCGACCCAACATCATATTGCTGGTCTATGATGCATATCCCAGTGCCACCCTGGCTCGCGATCAGAATTTTGCGAATCTTCAGCTCGACATGTTAAGGCGCGGAGGTTTCATAGTATACGAAAGTGTCTACAGCCTGGCTCCAGCTTCGCTGGCGTCCATGACACGTGTACTTGACATGGGTCCAAACGATGACATTCCAATTGATGGCGAAAATCAAGTCGCGACCATTCTCAAAAGGTGGGGATATTCAACGAATCTCGTTCTTACCCCATATTTCTTTGGGCAAACGCGCAAGGGATATGACCATCAATTCCCGTCAATTGCCATCGCACCATCTGCAAAGCAAAGCATCATTAATAGCCTAGTTGCCCGAGAGTTCAGATCTTCATTTGTCTTTTCATCGTACTCAGAAGCCGATCGCATCAGAGAGAAGAGGCGACTTTTGGCGCTCGAAACGGACACTCCGCTCTTCGTATATGCCCATTCACCCTTTCCCTCCCATTCACAAAACTCTGGACGGTGTCTCCCGGACGAGCGCGAACGTTATCTGGCCCGAGTTCAGCAGGCCAATGAAGAAATGACAAGCGATCTAGCCGTGCTGGCGACGCGTAGAGACGAATCCATCATCATTATTGCCTCCGATCATGGTCCCCATCTCACGGGTGATTGTAATGGATTCATGAACTACGCGGCGGGAGAGGTCTCGGCAAAAAATTTACGGGACCTGTATGATGTATTCCTCGCGATCAAATGGCCGACGGGGTTCACAAGCGTACCGGGTGACTCCTTACCGATACTACAGCATCTCTTTCCGATGATATTTAGTCGCATTTCACAGGTTTCAGTTGACGCTGGTGCAGTTGAGGCACTGCAATCAACCGTAACATACGGCAATGTTCCGGATAGTGCGGTGGTGTCTGGGATAATCAACTTTGGAAAAGATAGCGGCACGATGCTGTATCCGCTGAAGCGCAAGATCAGCTCAATTGACAACTGACTCCAACATTACAATCGATGACTACAACGCAAGTAGCATGCTTTGTGTGCGGCTCACAAGATGTGGACAAAGTTAACACCTTTAAGCACGTTGCTTGGGTATGTAACGACTGCAATAGCGTCACCCATGAGAAAAAGCGACGATACTTTACCGAGTACCTTGTGCCACGGGCCGTCGCCAAGCGCCTCCTCCCCCCAAAGGCATTTTTGCGACTGTTCCGCGATACTGGCGATTTTACAGCATCCGATTTCTATGACACACAGTCTTTCGAATCAACGGACGCACTTGGTTGGCGTAGATCCGAGGTGGAGCAGGTGCTCGATCAGCTTGCTTCAATCGATTTTGATCTAAAGGGAAAACGAATATTGGACATCAGTGGCGGCCCTGGTCACGTAGCCGCCGCCCTACAGAAGAGAGGGGCAACCGTAACTGTTACGGAATTTTCTGCAGAAACGGTCCAGCGAATGGCGAAACACTACCCAGTGCAGTCCGCGGTGTTTGACTACACACATGATACGAAATTGTTGAGGGGCCGTTTGATCTGATAATGATTCGATCGTCGATCATCTTTTGTCAGGATCTGCAGGGTCTTGTTGGCCAACTGCGCCTGCTCGCACATTCAAAAAGCATAGTGTTCATAGAGTCGATTCTTCCTACGTTAGGTGAGGTGCTTTGGTGGCAGCAACTCGAATACAAATTTCCAGTAATCTACTCCCAGCCCGTTATCGAAAAAGCGTTTGCTCTGGAAGGCTTTCGTCTGCTAAGCGGCTATCGTGATTACGGAAGTTATAGTGGCGTCAAGTGGCGCTCGTATCATGAAATGTCCCGGCGGATATTCACATGGCTCATCGAATATCCGTTGGTACTTGCGTATTATGTCGCGGCATTGTTTCGGCGGACAGCCATCGATCAATCCCTTGAGCATAAAATGATCACACAATTCTGGATCCCAGCCGATGGGAAGCCTTCCGCTCCATACCGCAACTTTACGCAAGGCGTGCGACACCAAAGCAAGACGTTCGGCTACATATATAACGGTTACCTGTCGTCCTCACAGAAGAGTGTCAACCTCTGAACGCCAGATAACTCAAGACACTAAACGAAAATATTACAGCCGATCCTGAACCGACCTATCCGATAACGCTCCTAAACACTGTGGCAACGGGGCATCCAAGAACAACACCGCGGCGCATCCTGTTCCTAACGGAGCAAGCGTGCTGCACGCGGCGTTATGCACATCTCGTAATGAAGGGGCTGCATGGGGTCTCAACGCACGTTGTTTCCCTTCCGTATTTTTTTGCGCTAATGCCTTTGAACATATATGACCTTGTAGTTATTCCATTCGCGCCGTCAACCCCATCGCCTCTTGCAGATGTTGTGTCATATTTACTGGATCAATCCATCCCAGTCGTCTGTCTCAACCTTGACCAAGGCCGTACTCGGCATGAAAGACACCACCGTCTAAAAATGTTGCGCAAGTATACCTCATCTTCATTTTATCCCTGTTCGTGGTCTACAGGCTATACCAGTGAACTAATGGGGTGCGGCTTCTCTTCTGAAATACTCGAAATAGAAAGTGTAGAATCGGTATTATTTTCACACCTCGGCGAATTGCTGGTGAACCAGTCGGATGTATATGCAATATTTGAATATCCCTGGGCAATAATGGATGCTCACATTCTCCGTTTTAAGTCACAAACGGGTTTTCACGAAGAGGCTCTTCGGACGCTCACTGAAAAGTCGCAAGTCAGCCTAGAAACTTCCCTCGCCGCAGTGGGAACCATGGCGCGGTCGCTACCACAATTGCGTTTCCATGTTCACGTTGCATGCGGGTCCGACCGCTCCACCCTCTTCCGGAAGTTCCCAAGCTTAGTAGACATTATGACGCAAAACATGACGCTGGGAACCTTTGGCTGTCCGATAATGACCGCTATCAATGCGCCGAGCCTCATTACTTCCTCCGCGCGTTTGGCATACGAACGGAGGAAGGCGAGAGGGGCAGTGCTTTACTACGTGCCTGGTATTTGGGAGACAGATTCGCAGGATCAAGGTGATGTTGTTATAGTCCCAACGTCCACTCTTGACCCTGCCAGTGTTGCTACCCTGCGCGCGCGTTCCGAGGATGCACGAAAAGTAGAACGAACGGACTCACATGTACACAGCCTCGCAGGACACTGTCAGCGGATACTAAGGACTCGTGAGAAATCGCCACGAAAGAGTAATGCCACGGCGGCGTCCTACCGACGTGCGCGCCTTGCGCTCACCGGCTATAACATCCGTAACATTCTGAGGCTTATACCGGATGCTTTCATCAGAACAGAGCTCAGAATGTATGGTGAGGAGTCGTTTTTCTTGCCGGAGGGAGTAAGACCGCACTGACTATGGCAGACGCGATAAATGTAGGCATAGACGCCTCAAGAAACCGGTCAGGTGGAGCAGTAGCACACCTGGTCGGAATTCTCTCTGAAGGCGACCCACTGGCGTCAGGCGTGCGCGAAGTGCACGTGTGGGCGCCACGAGAACTTGCTGACCGTCTCCCTCAGCGGAACTGGTTACACGTGCACACACCTGCACCTCTACAAGGATCGTTGTCAGAGCAACTCCGATGGCAGAGATTTGATTTCCCAACGGCGTATAAGAAAGCGGCGTGTAACATTGTACTGAATACGGATGCAGGAACAATATCTCACATTCGCCCATCAGTGACGATGAGCCGAGACATGCTTTCGTTCGAGCCGGGAATCATGTCTCTCTACGGCATGAGCCGAGAGCGGTTACGTCTGCTGGTTTTGAAATATGTCCAGGCACGTTCCCTCAAAAGCGCCGATGGGGCAATATTCTTAACGGAATACGCCGCTAAGGTAATTCAACAGTATAGCGGACCGCTCAAGCGATTCCAGATCATACCACACGGTGTCGGAAAGACCTTCCTCGAAACTGAAACACAGAATCGCTGGAAGCGGAATGAACCATCACTACCATTTCGCTGCGTATACGTTTCCAATACTGACTTGTACAAGAATCAATGGAACGTTGCTCGTGCCATAGATGAACTGCGGATGCGAGGATATGACTGCAAGCTACAGCTCATTGGTGGTGGAGATGGACAAGGCCAAGAGCTATTAGAAAGCGTACTTCGACGAGTAGATCCAGCCGGCGAGCACATCGAACAACTGCCATTCCTTCCCCAGGACCGTTTGCCCGACATCCTTGGACGCTCCGACATCGCCATCTTTGCCTCTTCTTGTGAGAATATGCCCAACACACTACTTGAGGCGATGGCAATAGGTCTTCCAATTGTGAGCTCCAACAAAGGACCAATGCCTGAAGTGCTCGAAAATGCAGGTGTATACTGTGATCCGCTAGATCCCCAATCGATTGCAGACGGTATAGAACGAATCATTGTTGATCCTCAACTAGCGAAGAGCCTATCAAAAGCAGCAAGAGCAAGAGCGTCGGAGTACAGTTGGGCTCGCTGCGCAAAGCAGACGTGGCAGTTTCTCTCAAACACTTATCGTCAAATATCAAGCACAGCATGACTTCCTACCAAATTTGCACCACGTGCATCATGGACACCACCGATCCAGGCATTAGCTTCTCAATGGACGGCGTGTGTGATTATTGTCGGAATTATTCTGAGACAATTCAGCCTCAGTGGGCTGCGTTGCTTGCCTCAGATGTGTCAATAAATATGATGGCTCACCGGATTGCACTCGATGGTGAGGGGAAGGAATTCGATTGCATTATTGGACTTAGTGGGGGGCTCGACAGTTCTTTTGCCGCGTACACGGCCGTAGTCACAATGGGCCTTCGCCCTCTTCTCTTTCACGTAGACGCAGGTTGGAATACCGACCAGGCTGTCGGTAATATTGAAAAATTGATTGATCATCTCGGTGTGGAGCTATACACAGAGGTGATAGACTGGAATAGCGTTCGCCGAATGCAGGTCGCATTCCTCCGGTCCGGAATACCTGATCAAGATCTCGTGCAGGACGCGGCATTCTTCTCAGGCCTATACAAATTCGCCCGCCGACACGGTATTCAGCATATCATTACCGGCTCAAACTTCTCTACAGAATGCTGTCGGGAGCCGGAGGCTTGGGGTGGCTACCTTGGAATTGACACCACACTTTTCGGCGATATTTGGAGAAAATGTGGTGATGGAAAGGACATTACAGGGTTTCCTCTAGTTGATATTATCACCTACAAAATCTGGTATCAAAAATTTATCGGTATGACGGTACATTACCCGCTCAATTCAGTACCATACAGCAAGCAGGGAGCCGAACGTCTTTTGCAGGAAATGTGTGGTTGGCAGCCATTTCAACATAAGCATCACGAATCTCGATTTACCAGATTTTATGAAGATTACTGGCTGCCAGAGCGTTTCGGTTTCGAGAAGCGTCGCGCGCATTTCTCAAGTCTGATTATGACAGGTCAGATGAGTCGGAATGATGCACTCGAAAGAATCAGGAACCCTGAAATGACCACCCAGTTCCTCGATCAGGAAAAGCAGTTTGTAGCAGGAAAACTAGATCTCACGCTATCGGAACTTGATGAGCTATTTCGCCAACCCAAACGCACCTATCGTGATTATCGTAATAAACGGTGGCTCATAAGCGCGGGCACCAAAATTCTTCGAACACTTGGAATGGAGCGGCGCTACTTTAGATGATTCGTATAATCGACTATGGTGTAGGCAACATCCAAGCCTTCATAAATGCATTTCGACGTAATGGCATTCAAGCGGAGCGCGCCAGTAAATGCGAAGAAATCCAGTCAGCCGACAAACTGATTTTACCTGGCGTTGGCCACTTCGATCATGCTATGCTGCGATTAAATCGATCCGGACTCCGGGATGCAATCGAAACCGCTGTCCTTGATAGAAAGATCCCGATCCTCGGTGTCTGTGTGGGAATGCAGATGCTGGCTGAAGGATCAGAGGAGGGCTATGAACACGGCCTCGGTTGGGTTCCCGGACGCGTGCGCGCTCTCGCAGGAAGGGGAGCGATGCCATCGCTGGCATTACCGCACATGGGTTGGAACGAAATAACGCCTTGCAAATCAGAGACGCCGTTATTGGTAGGAATCAACCGCGCAGCCGAATTCTATTTTCTCCATTCGTACTATTTCGAGGCCGAGAACGAACAGCACATCCTTGCCACGGTCACATACGGATACCAATTCTGTGCTGCGGTGCAGTGTGCAAATATTCTCGGCGTCCAATTCCACCCTGAGAAGAGCCATCATGCTGGCACTACTCTGCTTCGAACTTTTGCCGAATTAGAATTATGATCCGGCCACGCATCATTCCCTGCCTGCTGCTACAGGGCGGAGCACTCGTAAAAACCCGCCAGTTTAAGAGTCCTCAATACATTGGCGATCCGATCAACGCAGTCAGGATATTCAACGAGAAGCAAGCCGACGAAATTATGGTGCTTGATATTGATGCAACAAGTAATGGTATTGCGCCGGATTTCAGCAAGATAGCTAAACTTGCCGCGGAGAGCAATATGCCAATGTGCTACGGCGGAGGAATTCGCACGATTGAACAGCTTCAGCGTCTCGTCGATATGGGGGTGGAAAAGGTTGCGGTAAGTTCGGCTGCTATAGATGATCCGACCCTAATTGGAAAAATGGCAACCGCTGCTGGACGTCAATCCGTAGTTGCTGTAATTGACTACCGTGAACAGCCCGGTGGCCGCAATCGGTATCAGGTCTATACACACAATGCAGCGCAGCCCACGCGCTACGATCCGCTGGAGCTCGCCAGGCAATTTGCCGACTCTGGTGCCGGCGAAATCGTATTTAACTCTATTAGTCGCGACGGAGAAATGACAGGATACGACCTTGAGCTTGCCGAACAGACAACTGCGGATTACGGTATTCCGCTGACGTTTCTCGGTGGCGCCGGATCTCTTCAACATATCGAAGAGCTCTTCAAGGTAACAGGTCTTACTGGGGCTGCTGCGGGGAGCCTGTTTGTTTTCAAGGGAAAGTTTCGCGCGGTCTTGATAAACTACCCGAGTGGCATTACTAAGCGTCAGCTATGGCAGACTGCTCAACATTACCGAGGTGGTGCGCTGTGAACCCATTTCATCAGGCGTCTCTGCTCATAACCGGCGGAACGGGATCCTTCGGTCACGCCGTCCTTCGCCATGTATTGCAGCACGGCCCTCGAGAAATACGCATCTTGAGCCGAGATGAGAAGAAGCAGGATGACATGCGAAAGCGATATGGAAATGCCTTGCTGAAATTCTATATTGGTGATGTACGGGATTACCAATCGGTCCTAAACGCGGTGAGGGGGGTGGATTACATTTTTCACGCTGCGGCGCTCAAGCAAGTTCCGTCCTGTGAATTCTATCCAATGGAGGCCGTAAAGACAAATGTTCACGGAACTGAAAATGTACTTGAAGCCGCTGTAAACTGCGCCGTAAAGCGTGTGGTCTGTCTGAGCACTGACAAGGCAGTGTATCCCATAAATGCCATGGGAATCAGCAAGGCACTGATGGAAAAGGTTGCGACGGCGAAAGCAAGAACTACTTCAACAGTTATCACAGTAACGCGATATGGCAACGTGATGGGCTCACGTGGGTCTGTAATTCCGCTATTCATGAAGCAGATGCGTCTCGGTGTTCCCGTGACCATTACAGATCCTGCAATGACTCGCTTCATGATGTCACTTGATGATGCCGTGCGGCTGGTATTGTACGCCTTCGAGCATGGTGAACCCGGAGATATCCTTGTTCAAAAATCTCCGGCTGCCACAATCAAAGTTCTTCACGAGGCGCTTGCCCAAATCATGGGAATATCTGCTGGCATTCACGAAATCATTGGCACCCGCCATGGTGAAAAACTGTTTGAAGTTCTGATGAGTAGAGAAGAAATGAGCATGGCTGATGATTGTGGAAAATATTTTAGAATCCGTCCGGATAGGCGTGACTTGAACTACGGCAAATATATGGAACAGGGTACGGCGACGATAACTGCTGCAACCGAATATAATTCGCACAATACTGAACGTTTGACAGTCGAACAAATGAAGGTTTTGCTAGGACAGACGCAGATGATTTCTAAGTTCGCGCGTGGGGAGTATATGGATGCAGAAGACTAACAGTCA
>Ga0315906_10006361_pt1 | contig 14614 bp, 13 predicted proteins | sample LakEriMetagenome_4_FD_203526 | JGI IMG/M metagenome (GOLD analysis project Ga0315906, IMG submission 203526) | Freshwater fungal communities from buoy surface, Lake Erie, Ohio, United States - Buoy 2 MA122 | ecosystem: Environmental > Aquatic > Freshwater > Lake > Lake biofilm | place: USA...
TTCCCGTTCAGCAATCAAATCGTAGTAAACCTTTCCAGAGGTAAAGATCAACCTTGTTGCATTAGTAACTTTAGGATCTGGAATTAAGGGTTTGAATGTGCCAGATGTGAAGTCTTTCAAACCACTGGCTGCAGCTTTTAGTCTCAACATAGATTTAGGTTCAAAAACAACCAATGGTCTTCTTGCTGGATTCTTCATGTGCCAGCGCAGTAAATGGAAGTAGGAAGCCGGGGTTGATGGCTGAGCGACTGTCATATTTTGCTCAGCACATAGTGCTAAAAACCTTTCAATTCGTCCCGATGAGTGATCAGGGCCTTGTCCTTCATAGCCATGTGGCAAAAGAAGTACCACAGATGAGCGCTCGCCCCATTTTTGAAGTGCTGATGAGATAAATTCATCAACGATAGTTTGTGCACCATTTGCAAAGTCACCAAATTGCGCCTCCCAAATTACTAAAGCATTTTCACGCTCTACCGAGTAGCCATACTCAAAACCCATTACCGCATACTCTGATAACAAAGAGTCATAAATGTGGAATTGATTTGGATCTTTGACAAGGGATCTAAGCGGGAAGAAATCTGCGCCAGTTTCCTTGTCAACAATCACCGCATGTCGATTACTGAAAGTTCCGCGACGAACATCTTGTCCACTCATCCTGATTGGATGACCCTCTAGTAGTAGGGATCCAAAAGCAAACATCTCACCGGCTGCCCAGTCAACTGTGCCCTCCGTGAGCATTTCAGTGCGTTTTAATAGCTGTGGTAATAACTTTGGATGGACGTTAAAACTACTTGGAATTGCAGATTGGGTAGCTGCAATACTAGTTAATGTCGATTCTGAAACTGCTGTATCAACTGTTTCAGGAGCAGGTACTACTGGCGCTTTCCAGTTTGGATCACTTTGTGGCTCAGTGTTATGAACCGCTGTAAATACACCCTCTAGTTGTTGCTGGTAGTCCCGCAATACCTCTTCGGCCTCTTCTACAGTTATGTCACCGCGACCAATTAATGCTTCAGTATAAAGTTTTCTTGTTGAACGTTTAGCATCTACTAATTTATACATTACCGGCTGAGTGAAGCTTGGTTCATCACCTTCATTATGTCCACGCCTGCGGTAGCAAACTAGATCAATCACAACATCCTTATTAAATGCTTGTCGATACTCAAATGCCAGCCTTGCAACTCGAACACAAGCCTCAGGATCATCACCATTCACATGAAAAACAGGTGCTTGAATCATTTTCGCAATATCTGTTGAATATGTAGATGATCGTGCTGCATGAGGAGAAGTGGTAAATCCAACTTGGTTATTAATCACTACATGAATAGTTCCGCCAGTGCGATATCCCTTTAACAATGAAAGTGAGAGAGTTTCAGAAACTACTCCTTGACCAGCAAATGCGGCATCACCATGTAGCAAGATTGGTAAAACTGGATAGGAACTCTGTTCATCTACTGATGTATCACCGAGGGCAGCTCTTAATTTATCTTGCTTAGCCCTGACAATTCCCTCCAGAACTGGATTTACAGCCTCAAGGTGTGATGGGTTAGCTGCTAGGTAAATCTTGGTAGTTGCACCACTTTCAGCAGTGAATACACCCTTTGTTCCTAGGTGGTACTTAACATCGCCAGAACCATGAACCTCATTATCATGATAATTACCTTCAAACTCTTGAAAAATCTGTCCATATGACTTGCCGGCAATATTTGCTAATACATTAAGCCGACCACGATGGGGCATACCAATGCAGACCTCATCTAATTTACTTTCTGCCGCAGATGAAATCATGGCATCAAGTAATGGAATTACAGATTCACCACCCTCTAAAGAGAAGCGCTTTTGACCGACATATTTTGTTTGTAAGAAAGTTTCAAAAGCTTCAGCTGAATTTAGCTTACGTAGAATTCTAAGTTGTTCATCACGGGCAGTTTGGGGTGCACCAACCTCTATTCGCTCTTGAATCCACTTGCGCTCGGCTGGATTTGCAATATACATGTACTCCACGCCAATTGTGCGGCAATAGGAGTCGCGCAGTATGCCAAGGATTCGACGCAACTTCATACTTGATTTTCCACCAAAATCATCTGTGGCAAACTCGCGATCTAAGTCCCAAAGAGATAAACCATGCGTAACTACATCTAAGTCGGGATGAGATCTTTGAACATAAGTTAATGGATCAATATCCGCCATCAAATGACCAGTGGTGCGATAGGCATTAATTAGTTTTTGAACCTTAGCTGTTTTAACAGATTCATCAGCCTTAGCGTCTTGTAGATCTTTTACCCATCGAATTGGAAGATAAGGAATTCGAAGTGCTTCAAAGATTTCATCATAAAAATTCTCTTCGCCCAATAAAATTTCATGGATTCTTCGTAAGAAATCACCAGATTGGGCACCTTGAATGATTCTGTGATCATAAGTGCTAGTAAGTGTTACAACTTTACTAATTCCTAATTCAGACAAGGTTTGCTCATTTGCACCGTGGAACTCAGCTGGATAATCAAGTGCGCCAACGCCAAGAATCATTCCTTGGCCCTGTACTAACCTTGGCACCGAGTGCACTGTGCCGATAGTTCCCGGATTAGTAAGCGAAATGGTTGTACCAGCAAAATCTTCAACTGTTAATGATCCACCGCGAGCTTTTCGAACCGTATCCTCATAAGCAGACCAAAACTGAGCAAAATCTAAATCTTCACATCCCTTAATAGATGGTACAAGTAATTGGCGAGAGCCATCAGGTTTTGCTAAGTCAATTGCTATTCCTAGATTAATATGTTCAGGATGGCCAATTGCAGGCTTGCCATCTTTTTCGGCGAAAAAGGCATTCATCTCCGGCATCGCACGTATCGCCTTGATCATTGCATAACCAATTAGATGAGTAAATGAAACCTTGCCACCACGTCCACGCTTTAAATGGTTATTTATTACGGTTCGATTATCAATCATAAGTTTGGCAGGTACGGCACGAACACTGGTAGCTGTTGGAACAGTTAATGAACCCTCCATAGATTGCACAACCCTTGCTGCCACACCTCGCAATGGTTCAATTGATGAAGCTGCTGGTGTAATTAAAGTTGGAATTGGCTTCACAACTGGATCAGCTGGCTTAACTTCTGGATTAGTAATCAAAACCTGTTCAGTTTTTTCAACAGGCGCTGGCGTAACAATTTGTTGAGCGACAACAGGCGGTGCAGCTTGCACAGTTTTTGCTAATTGAGCTTTAGGAATCGGAGGCGTTCCTGGTTTTGCCACTGGTGTTGCTGTAATTACCGTGCCATTTAGCGATGAGTTACCTTTGAAATCTGCGAAAAAATCCCACCAGGCTTTATCAACCGATCCAGGATCTGCTTGATACCTTTCATACATCTCTTGGACCAACCACTCGTTAGGTCCAAAGGAGCCACCAAAGTGATTTGCGGGGGTATTGGCTCCGACTTCGCTCACTTATGCTCTCCCTATTTGGACCATGCTTCGTTGCTTGATCTGAGGATAATCTTAACTCCAAGCCAGCGGTGACTAAACCGGTGGAGCCGATTAGTTCAAGTGAAAGTGGCCACCAGCACATAAATGGCGGTGGCAATTAGGCACAAACAACGGCAAGGTTGCGCCCATGAGTACAGATCAAAAATGGGCAATTGTTACAGGTGGATCTCGTGGCCTCGGCTATGAAACTGCAAAAGGATTGATTGAACAGGGAATTTTTGTTTATTTAATTGGCAAAGATGCCTCTCGAGTTAAGGAGAGTGCGCAAAAGTTAGGTTGTCAGCATCGGGCAGTGGATGTTGCTGATAGTGGAAAATTTCGCCAAACTCTAAAAGAGATAACTAATGATGCAACCGAAAGAGGTTTTGCAGTATTAGATATTTTAGTTTTGGCTCATGGAGTAATGAGTGAAAAAATGTCTAAAACTTTGAGAACAACTGATGAAGAGTGGCGACGAGTTTTATCAATTAACTTAGATGCAGTCTTCACTGCCATCAATGAATTGGCACCGGCCATGGCTGAGGCTAGAAAAGGTCGAGTGGTTGTTTACTCCGCTTGCTTAGGAAGAATGTCTGGCCCAGGCACACATGGCGGACTTGCTCCTTATAGAATCAGTAAAGCTGGCGTTAACGCCCTTGTTAAAAATCTTTCATATGAAACTGGTTTGGGTGCCCGAGGATTTTTAGTTGATGCTATTTGTCCAAACCACTCTCGAACAGATATGGGTGGTCCAGATGCACCACGAAGTGCGGCAGAAGGTGCCGAAACAGCAATATGGCTTGCAACTAGATCTTTCGATCCAGCAGTTGATAAGACTGGATTGCTTTGGGAAGACAGAAATATTGTTGAGTGGTAATTACTCGGAATAGCCAAGTGCGGCTGAAACCAAGGTAGTTGCAGCTAGAAGAGCCAATGGGATCCCAACAAAATATAGTTTTCCAGTAATCATGTAGTAAGAAACTCCAAGTGCAATTAAATTAGCTAAAACCGCTGGCGCTCTTCCAAATGATTTTTGTTTATCAAATGCTTTAGCTGAAAACCAAAGTCCAAGACCGGCTAAGGTCCCAAAAATAATTTCAGCTGATAGAGCAGCTGGTGCGCTAACATCAGAAATAAAAGGGGCAATTAGAAGGTAAATTACGATTCCAAAAAGAATTAACGATTCAATTTTAAGCAGATAGCTAGCACGAACTCGTGAGCGCTCAGTTGAAAAAACTCTTTTCATATCCATATTTAAATACTACCCTTTCTAACTACCATGAATAAGTATGAAGAGGTAATTCAATCAATATTCCTCTCTTATGATGGCCAAATTGACCTATTAACTGGCGCACTGGCTCCTGATCAGTTTAATCAAATCGTAAAACGAGATCTAGCAATGGCTGATCGCAATTCATCACAGACTGCAATTATTTCTGTTGTTCTGAATCTGCAAAAGTATGATCAGATTAGCCATTTGTTTGAGTTAGATAAGGTTAAGAGCGATATTGAGAATGAGTTAGTACAAATTTACTATGAATTAAAAAATATATTTCGTCAGACAGATTGTATCTGTCGAGTTTCAAAATTAGGTTTTTGGATTCTTTTAAATGGTAGCAGCGATGAGGTTACTAAGAGGTTGATTGACCGTGCCCAAAAATCACTACCAGAGTTTGTGCAGATTAACCCTTGCCAACGGTTGACTAATGAAAATCTTCTAGATTGGTTTAAACGGGTAGATCAAATTCACTTTAATAACATTAAGTAACACATTAATCACCTTAAGTTAGCAGTAATACACAGTATCTACCTTGCACTCACTAATGCCATAAATACTTAGCAGGTGAACCTAAATTCAAATCAAATAGAAAGTTTTGGTCCTCTTGCAGATCTCATCCGAGATGAGAGCATTGAGGAGATCTGGATTAACTCTCCAAGCAGGATATTTATTGCAAAAGCTGGTAAAAGCGAGCTAACAAATCTGGTGCTAACCAAAGATATTGTGCAGGACATAATTGAAAGATTGCTGATCTGGGGTGGGCGCAGGTTGGATGTGAGCAACCCGTTTGTAGATGCGCGCTTGCCTGATGGCAGCAGATTGCATGTTGCGATCCCAGAGGTAACAGCCTTGCATTGGGCAGTAAATATCAGAAAACACATAAATCGAGGTAACACCTTAGAAGATCTTGTAAGCATAGATTCAATTAGCAACGAGATCTTAGAAATTTTAGATCATGCAGTTGTTGCTGGTTTAAACCTATTGATTAGCGGCGGCACTCAAGCTGGGAAAACAACATTTTTAAGTGCTTTGATTAGTCGAATTCCAGTAAATCAAAGAGTCATAACAATTGAAGAGGTATTTGAGTTAAAGCCTCAGCTGCCTGACTGGATAGCGCTTCAAACTAGGAACGCAAATTTAGAGGGAGATGGCGAAATTTCCTTGCGTAGATTAATTAAAGAATCTCTTCGGATGCGCCCTAGCAGAATTATTGTTGGTGAGGTTAGAGAGGCTGAAGCCTTAGATCTGTTAATTGCACTTAACTCAGGTCTTCCTGGAATGGCGACCCTGCATGCCAACTCTGCAAGAGGTGCCATCAATAAGCTTCAATTACTTCCATTATTAGCTGGTGAAAATATTTCTCAAAGTTTTATTACACCTACCATCGCCACCAGTATCGACTTGGTTGTTCAGTGTTCTATTGATTTATCTGGTCAGCGACGAGTCAGCGAGATTGCATGCGTTACCGGCAGATCCGAAGCAGGAAATATTGAGATTGAAAGCTTATTTACCTGGAACGGTAAAAAGTACCAGCCAGGTTTAGGTAATTTTTCAAATCTTCTCAATAAGCGAAGCAGGATAAATTAATTGTGCAGCGCTTAACACTCTGGCTGGTACTTACTTTTTTGGTGGGAGCAGTTATGTATGCGTCTAAGATTGCTAAGCAAAAGCGTATTTCGTTAAGCAGAGCCAATGCCTGGCCAGAGGTATTGGATTTGATCATCTCTGCTCTTCAATCTGGCGCATCGATCACAGAGAGTCTTGCTAACCTAGGAAAAGTCGGTCCACTTTCAATTCGTCCAGATTTTGCTCAGTTCGCCGAGAATGTATTAGCAGGGATGAAATTTGAAGTAGCACTTAGCAAACTTAAGGATAAATTCTCCGATCCAATATCAGATCAACTTTGCGAAGCGTTATTTTTTGCGGCAAAATTTGGAAGTCGAAATACAGTCAGAGTTCTGCGGGAGTTATCAGAGTATGTCTCAAATGATTTGGCAGTACGGGCTGAGATAAATACTAGATTTGGCTGGATTAGAAACTCCGCTAACTTAGCTGCGCTTGCGCCTTGGCTACTCTTACTAATTCTGAGAACTCAAGAAAATGCTAGAGCAGCCTATCAACAAAATGTTGGACAAATATTAATGGTGATTGGTGTGCTGGCAACCGCTATTGCTTATCTATGGATGAATAAAATTGCTCAGTTGCCTAAGAGCAAACGCTTATTCACACTAGCGTTGGATAAGAAATGACTAACCTGAATCTTTATATATTTCTACTGATCGCACCAGCCTTACTTTTCTCATTGCGAATTATCTTGATCGAGGCAGCTACAATGATTTCAGTATCAAACTATGCAGATCAGATGTTTTGGCTAAAAAAATCAATCAACAAAATGACTGGCAGTGAAATAAAGCAAAGTGAGATTAATGAAGAGTTAGTAGTTATTTTACAGATGATCTCGATTATGATCTCAGCAGGTGAGAGTCCTATGACAGCCTTGAAATATGTTTCTAATCGTTCCGATGGTTATCTACCAAAGTTATTTAACAAAAGTTTTGAAAAGTACTCTACCGGGATAAATTTGACACAAACTTTAGAATTTATTGCTAATGCAACTAATTCAGCACAGGTAAGGCGACTGACAAACTCAATTCAAATTGCAGTTGAGCGAGGAACACCGGTTTTGGATGTTTTAAACAATCAGATCCTGACCTTAAACAAGCAGATCAACCTTGCATTATTAAAGAGATCAGGCAAGAGTGAGATCGCCTTGTTAATTCCGGTGGTCTTTTTAATCCTGCCAGTATCAATTAGTTTTGCGATTTGGCCCTCCATCTATGGCTTAAACCAAGCGGGGTTTTAGTTGTAAAGGTTAGACTAATACCATGTCTAAGGTGCTATCTGCTTTACCAGTAGGACAAAAAGTTGGTATCGCTTTCAGCGGTGGACTGGATACATCAGTTGCAGTTGCTTGGATGAAAGGTAAAGGCGCTAGGCCTTGTACCTACACAGCCGACCTGGGTCAATATGACGAGAAAAATATTCAAGGTGTGCCAGATAGAGCAAAAGAGTATGGCGCAGAGATCGCCAGATTGGTTGATTGTAAAACTGCATTGGTTGAAGAGGGATTAGCAGCTCTTGTTTGCGGCGCATTTCACATTACAACTGCTGGTAAGGCATATTTCAATACCACTCCGCTGGGTCGGGCAGTTACTGGAACCTTGTTGGTAAGAGCGATGCTTGCCGATGATGTTTTAATTTGGGGAGATGGTTCAACCTATAAAGGCAATGACATTGAGCGTTTCTATCGTTATGGATTATTAATTAATCCAAAGTTAAAGATTTATAAACCTTGGTTGGATAAAGATTTTGTGACAGAGCTTGGCGGTAGAAAAGAAATGTCTAAGTGGTTAGCCGATCATAAATTGCCATACCGTGACCCAGTAGAGAAGGCATATAGCACCGATGCAAATATTTTAGGCGCAACTCATGAGGCAAAATCTCTTGAGGAGTTAGATTCAAATATTGAAATTGTGGATCCAATAATGGGAGTCAAATTCTGGGATCCATCAGTCAAAATCGATACGGAAGATGTGATTGTTGAGTTTAATCAAGGCAGACCAACTTCAATCAATGGAAAAAGTTTTAAAGATGTAGTTGCTTTGATTCAGGAGGCAAATGCAATTGGTGGTCGTCATGGACTTGGTATGAGTGATCAGATTGAGAATCGAATCATTGAGGCAAAAAGTCGAGGAATTTATGAGGCACCAGGATTAGCATTGCTATTTATTGCTTATGAACGATTGGTAAGTGGTATTCATAATGAGGACACAATCTCTACCTATCATGAGCAAGGTCGCAAACTTGGACGATTACTTTATGAAGGTCGTTGGTTTGACCCACAATCCTTGATGCTTCGCCAGTCACTTACCTCATGGGTGGCATCGGCGGTTACTGGTTCGGTCACAATTAGATTACGTCGTGGTGATGATTACTCAATTATGAAAACGCAAGGAAAAAATCTTACCTACTCACCTGAGCGGTTATCTATGGAGCGAACTGAGTCAGCTGCATTTGGCCCAGCTGATCGAATTGGACAATTAACAATGCGCAATCTAGATATTGCCGATACCAGGGCAAAGCTTGAGTTATATGCCGCCCAAGGGCAATTAGGTGGGGCAGATTTTGAATTGATTAAAGAAATTGGTAACGAGGAAAAGTAGTTAGATTACTTTTAACTCTCCTGCAGAGTTGTTGGTGTGCCATGAACGCCTTTAAGGTCGCCACTTAATTTGTACCCAATTCCATCTCTACTAACTGGTCTCTTTGCCTTACTCCAGTCGGGTGGAACAACCCCTAGAACGCCTTTTTGGAAATCATCAAATGCTTTCAATACTTCAGTTTTTGTATTCATGACAAATGGGCCCATCCATGCAACTGGTTCTTTGATTGGTAGTCCACCCAGAATTAAAACATCTAAAGTTGGTGCGCGAGACTCTTGAGTTAAATCTGCGGTAATAACTATCTCATCACCATCGCGATAGGTAACAAGTTGTCCAGTTTTAATTGCATGTTTCTCATCTCCTACAGTGCCAAAACCATTTAGAACATAAGCAAGTGCGTTGTACGCAGGATTCCAAGGCAATCTCAACTCTGAGCCAGGTTGCAATGTTGCATGTACCAAGGTAATTGGTGTTTGGGTTGCACCCGGTCCTTTATGACCTGCAACCTCTCCAGCAATCACTCGCAAGAGCGCACCGCCATCTGCTGAGGAAAGCAACGCTACATCTGAGGCGCGTAAATCTTGATAAGCAGGAGGTGACCACTTTTTTGCAGCAGGAAGATTTACCCAAAGTTGAAAGCCATGAAATAAACCACCACTAACAACTAAATGTTCTGGCGGGGTTTCAATATGCAAAATTCCTGCACCAGCAGTCATCCACTGGGTATCTCCATCAGAGATTGTTCCTCCGCCACCATGATTGTCATAATGATCAAAGATGCCATCAATTATGTAAGTGACTGTTTCAAACCCACGATGGGGGTGCCAAGGAGTTCCCTTTGGTTCACCAGGTGCGTACTCAACCTCACCCATTTGATCTAAGTGAATAAATGGATCTAAATCAGCTAAGTCAACTCCAGCAAATGCTCTTCTTACCGGAAAACCTTCACCTTCATGGCCCTGTGGTGCGGTGGTGATGCTTTTTACGCGACGCGCACGACTATTTGGTTTCGATACAACTCTAGGCAGCACAGTTATATCTTTTACGGTAACAGCTGGCAATTTTTCTCCTCAGTTAATTAATTCAGACTCTAACTATAACTAAAAAATACTCTGAATTATTCCTTATAGACTTTTTAAAGAGCTAACCACTTTTGTTAGCGAATCCTTTGCATCACCAAATAGTAATGTGGTCTTTGGCTCATATAAGAGTTCATTTTCAATACCAGCAAATCCAGGACGCATGGATCGTTTGAGGAAGATCACATTTGCTGCAAGTGCAACATCTAAAATTGGCATGCCATATATTGGACATCCAGGTGTGGTTTTTGCTGCTGGATTCACAACATCATTTGCGCCAACAACTAGCACCACATCAGTTTGAGGAAAAGTTGGATTTATCTCCTCCATTTCTACCAATTGTTCATATGGAACATTTGCTTCAGCCAACAGCACATTCATATGTCCTGGCATGCGGCCAGCAACTGGATGAATACCGTAGGCAACTTCAACTCCCTTGGCAGCAAGTAAATCTGCTAGCTCTCTTACTGTGTGCTGCGCTTGGGCAACTGCTAATCCAAAGCCAGGAACTATCACAACTCGTTGTGCATAGTTTAGAAGTATTGCCACATCTTCAGCTGATCCGGATTTAACCGGACGGGCATCGACTTGACCAGTTTGCGCAGTTGCCTTGGCCGTGAATGCGCCAAACAGAGTTCCAAATAAGGATCTTCCCATCGCCTCTGCCATTAATCTGGTCAATATAGTTCCGGAAGCACCTACTAATGTTCCAGCAACGATTAACAAAGTTGTTTCTAATACATATCCAGATGCAGCAACAGTCAACCCGGTAAATGCATTAAGCAACGAAATAACAATTGGTACATCAGCGCCGCCAACTGGCAGCACAAAAAGAACACCAAATAATAATGAGAGCACACCATTTACCAATAACGGGGTAGTTCCACCGGTAGTGATTACCCAACCACCACTAACAAGTACACCAATTAGTGTTAAAGCAATTATCTGGCGCCCAAATGGAAAAATTACTGGTCTTGTTGTCATCAACTCTTGTAATTTTAGAAAAGTTACAATGGAACCAGAGAATGAGACACAACCAACAATTACCGTAAAGACCGTCGCAACTACAACCGCAGTTGTTGCGCCATCACCAAGCTTTAGATACTCAACAATTGCCACCAAGGCGGCTGCTCCACCACCAACACCATTAAATAAGGCAACTAGCTGAGGCATCTGTGTCATTTGCACTTTGCGGGCCGCAGGTACGCCAACAACTACACCAAAGGCTATAGCGCCAAGAATTAAGGTTTGATTGTTAAGCGCCTGGCCTTCATTGGCATAAAAGAAAACAATTATCGTTGCAATAGTTGCACCTAGTGCGCCAATCAAATTACCGCGTCTGGCAGATTTTGGAGAAGAGAGCCCCTTAAGTGCCAGGATGAAGCAGACAGCTGCTACTAAACCTATTAAGTCATAAAGGTCACGACTCATTTGTCACTACCTTGGTCTTTTTTTGATTTGGGTTTACCTTTAAACATCTGCAACATTCGATCGGTAACCACAAACCCACCAACCATATTTATAGTTGCGAGCACTACCGCAGTTATAGCAAGTGAAATCTCAAGAGTAGTTTTAGCATGGTCTGCTACCACAATTGCGCCAACCAAGATGACTCCATGGATCGCATTCGCACCACTCATCAATGGCGTGTGCAGGGTAGTTGAAACTTTTGAAACTACTTCAAATCCAACAAAGACTGAAAGAATAAAAATTGCAAGCAGGGCAAGCTCATTGCTCATTAACTCAGACGCCATTACTTAACCTTCTCTCGCTTTTGCCCATTATGGGTAAGTGTTGCTGAATCAATAATCTCATCTGAAAAGTCAGGCTCTATTACTCCTGTTGGCTTACCATCCACACTTTTTGTCATCAATAAAAGTAGGTTTACCACATTTCGGGAAAATAACATTGAAGCGTGAAATGCCAACTGACTTGGAACATCTTTACCGCCCCAGATCTTTACTCCTGCTGATGTTGTAACAATTTCACCTGCAACAGATCCTTCAACATTTCCACCACTCTCAGCCGCTAAGTCGACTACAACTGAACCTGGTGCCATTTGGGCAACCATTTGTGCAGTCACTAAGACAGGCGCAGTTCTACCTGGTACTGCTGCCGTTGTGATTAATACATCTGCAGCTGCAATATAGGGTGATAACAATTCTCGTTGCTTATTTGCGCGCTCTGGTGTCATCTCTCGTGCATATCCACCAGCACCTTCTAATGCTTCAAGTTCTAAGGTGATGAACTTTGCTCCCATGGATTTAACTTCATCAGCTGAGGCTGGGCGAACATCATATGCCGATACCACAGCACCTAATCTCTTAGCAGTTGCAATTGCTTGAAGACCAGCAACACCAGCACCTAAGACCACAACTTTGGCAGGGGTAACAGTTCCTGCAGCTGTCATAAGTAGCGGAAAGAATTTTGGCGATAGCTCTGCTGCTACTAGGGCAGCTTTATATCCAGCACAGAGTGCCTGCGAGGTTAAGGCATCCATTGATTGAGCTCGAGAGATTCTTGGCACCATTTCTAGAGAAATTGCCGTGACTCCAGCACTAACTGCAGCATCTATTACATCGCCTGCTGAGGTAGGAGATAAAAATGAGATTGTAACGGCACCTTTTTTCAATGATTTAATCTGATTAATCGTCAATGGCTGTACTGATAACACCACATCACTGCCACCAAGCACATCACTACTTTTTATTTGTGCACCGGCATCAATATATTGTTGATCAGAGTATTCGGCAGCGCTACCAGCTTGTGATTCAATCACAACCTCAAGACCTGCTTTGGTTAATTTAGAAATAATGTCTGGCACTAAGGCAACACGTTTTTCACCCTGCTTGGTTTCCTTAGGCACTGCAATTCGCATTTGCTTACTTTACCTAACCCTTACTTTACTTATTACCAACCAAATCACCTTTTGTTAGGTGATAAAGCAGGGCTTGAATGGTTGTTCTACGGTGAAATGCCTGGCGCCAGACAACAGATTTTTCGCCATCAATTACCTCTGCAGAAACCTCTTCACCACGATGAGCCGGTAGGCAATGCATAAAAATTGAATCTGCCACAGTTAATTTCATTAAATTACTGTTAACTGCATAGGGAGTTAGCGCTGTAATTTTCTCAGCTCGATCTGTTTCTGAATCTCCCATAGACATCCAGACATCGGTGTAGATCACACTCGCCCCGGAAGCAGCAGCTTTAGGATCAGTTATTACCTCCACCTTACCGCCAGAGCTTTCTGCAATTTTTTTCGCAGCAGAAATTACCGATGGTTTTGGCTCCCATTTTCCAGCTGGAGATGCAACTACAACATGGGCTCCCATTGTTGCACCCATAATCAACCAAGCGGCGGCCACATTATTTCCATCTCCAATATATACAAATTTGCGACCGGTTAAATCCTTACCAAAATTTTCTCTGATCGTTACCCAATCAGCTAATAATTGGGTTGGGTGATCGTCATCAGTTAATGCATTAATAACTGGGACACTGGCATATTTGCCAAGCTCTTCAACATCAGATTGAGCAAATGTTCTGACGATCAGTGCACTACAAAAACCTGAGATTATCTTTGCCGTATCAGATATCGTCTCACCTCGACCAATTTGCAGATCATCAGCTCGTAAAAAAATCGGGGATCCACCTAAGTGTGCAACTGCTGTTTCAGAGGCAATCCGCGTTCTAGTTGAGGACTTAGTCATATAAATTGCCACAGTTTGATTTGCTAAAGTTTTCTTTGCGCTGAGCGGTTTTTCAGCAAACTTTCTGGCGGTCGTGAGCAGTTTCTCAATATCTGCTTTAGACAGATCTGAGGTACGCAGGAGATCTTTAAGTGGTCTGCTCATTGGTAAATGGTAGGCGATAAAATTGGATTAGGATTTGGCCATGGGTTTTCTAGATGATTTACGTGGTAAATCAGGCAAAACTAGCTTGCTGGAAAAAGAAGTCTTAGCACCAACCGATGAGGGTGATCATGAACGATTTGCCCATTACGTTGATAAGAACAAGATCACAGAATCTGCAGTTACTGGCAAGCCTGTCCGTGCTTTGTGTGGTAAAAAATGGATTCCAAATCGGGATCCACAAAAATTCCCTGTGTGTCCAACATGTAAAGAGATTCACGCCCGCTTAAAGTAATTTCTCAGTCAAAACCGATACCCTAAAATTCATGAGGGTACGAAAAATATTAATTACTGCATCGTCGCTCGCACTCATTTTTTCAACCCTCGCCCCTGCATCTGCAAATAACCCTCCTCGTCGAATTCTCTCAGGGTGGTTACCAGATTATTCATTATCAAGAAATCTTCCGACAGTCGAGGGGAATTTAGATTTAATTCGGGATGTTTCTCCATTTTGGTATGGATTAACCGGGGCTACGACGATAAAAGATAAGTATGCACTTGGTAGATATACAACCCCAAAGACAACTGTAATTGCTAGATTAAAATCAAATGGTTTAGTTTTACTGCCAACAATAACTGATGATACAAAAAAGTTAGTGCTTGCCGGATTACTGGCAAGTCCAACAACTAGATCAAGTATCGTCCAATCCATAAAAG
>Ga0315906_10006363_pt1 | contig 14612 bp, 12 predicted proteins | sample LakEriMetagenome_4_FD_203526 | JGI IMG/M metagenome (GOLD analysis project Ga0315906, IMG submission 203526) | Freshwater fungal communities from buoy surface, Lake Erie, Ohio, United States - Buoy 2 MA122 | ecosystem: Environmental > Aquatic > Freshwater > Lake > Lake biofilm | place: USA...
TGGGTTCGTCAATCAATCCGCTTTTAACCATATACCAGCCGAAAAAACCTTGCAATCCGCCAAGTAAAAACAGCAACAGGCATTTCCAAATCAATGTTCGGTCCATTTTGCCACGCACTACAAACCATGCAAATGGAATCACGAAAACCAATCCAATCAAACGACCAAGTAGCCGGTGGATGTACTCCCACCAATAAATCCCTTTGAAATCGGAGAGCTCGAAATGAGCATTCATATGCTGAAACTGGGGGGTTTGCTTATACAAATCAAACTCGTGTTGCCAATCCGCTTCATTCATGGGCGGAAAAGTCCCGGTAACAACATCCCACTTGGTGATGGAGAGTCCCGATCCTGTAAGTCGAGTGATACCCCCCACCACTACCATGGTGAAAATCAAAAAACATCCAGTAAGTAACCATAATACGATAGAGGAGCGGTCGGATATTGAAAGCATGGGATGGTGTAAGATTGACGATGTACGGTTTGTCACTTGTTGATTCCCCTGAAGCTTCAGGGGACGTGTCACTTACCTTAATACTAGTTGTGCTGTTTGTCGGCTTCGCTGTTCGAGTAACACTTCCTTGCCATGAGTGAGCGACTCGATAGTTGATGGATAATAATGGCGTATAGTGTAAAGTTGTAGTCCTTCGTTGTATAAGATTCTGTATCGGTTTTTCAGTGAGTCCAGCAATTGTGGTACGTTTCGGCTATCATTATCGATACAAACAGAGAAGCTGATGGCGGAGTTTTGCATCAGGTTTATTTTTACACTTGAGTGAGCAAACAGCGAAAAAATATCGCTCAAGTGGTCTTCGGCGATGAACGAGAAGTCCTTAGCCGAGATACTGATCAGCATCTGGTTATCCTTGAAGATGTAAGAAGGTATTAGCGGTTTGGTCTGGTAATCCCTACCGATCACGGTTCCTGAAAGCAACGGTTCCATGAAAGATTTCACATGAAGTGGAATACCCTTGTTTTCCAAGGGCTTGATTGTTTTTGGATGGATTACCGATGCTCCGAAATAGGCCAATTCGATGGCGTCATTGTAGCTCATGGTTTCGAGCTTTTGGGCATCGGGAAAATGCTTTGGGTCAGCGTTCAATACCCCTGGGACATCCTTCCAAATATAAACGGCCTTTGCATCCATACAATATGCCAAGATGGACGCTGTATAGTCGGAGCCCTCACGACCTAAAGTGGTCGTATAATTCTCTGAGGTTCCTCCAATGAAACCTTGGGTAATCACACCTATGTGGCCGTTTGAAAACAGCTGACCTATTTGTGCATGCGACCTGCTCTGCGTTTCATCCCACTCCACCTTTCCTTCCCGATATGTATTGTCTGTTCGGACCAGGTCCCGAGCATCCGCGAAAGCGATATTCAAACCCTGTGACTGCAAATATTCGTGAACAATGGTTGTGGAAATCAATTCTCCGGCAGAAACAACCTGATCATACATGAAATCAAATCCACGTGCAGTATCATCCTCCAAACCCCACTCCAACTCCACGAATACGTTGTTAACACGATCAAAGACCGGATTATTCTTATCAGCGAATAACGATTCCATGATTTGCTGATGGAAGCTACGTACACCCTCCAGATGCTGTTTGGGTGAACTCAGATCATCCGAAACAAAACGCGCCTTGACCACCTGCTCCAAGGCATTGGTGGTTTTGCCCATGGCCGACACTACAATCACCAGTTGCTCTTTTGAAAAACCACGGATGATGTTGCAAACATTCCTAACGGAGTCCGCATCCCTCACCGAGGCACCACCGAATTTGAAAACTATCATCGGGCCAAGTCGATTATTTGTTCACGATTAAGCTTACAGTTGATCCATTCCGAATCAAAGTCGCATGCATATCTCTTGTAGAACCGAATGGCTGGCTCGTTCCAATCCAACACCTGCCAATGCATTTGCTTCGCATCCATGTCCTTTCCATCCTGAATAACCGCCTTGAAAAGTCTGGCCCCTATTCCTTGGCCTCGCATGGATTCGGTAACGACAATATCATCCAGATAAACACCCTTACCCTTCCAAGTGCTGTATTTGATAAAGTAAATAGCCATGCCAACCACCTTACCATCCATTTCTGCAACTAACAACCTGTAAACAGGGGCTTCGCCAAACCCGTCCCTTAGCATATCCTCTTCGGTATTGGTTACCTCCAAAGGTGCCTTTTCATAAAGGGCCAATTCGCGAATCAACCCCAACACTGCTGGAACATCGCCCGGGACTCCTTTTCTTATAATACATTCCATGCCTCAAATTTACCAATAAACAGAGTTGGTAAGTGTGTTGTTATCGATTTGATTATCTGTGATTTATGATATTAAGTAACCCATCGACATCCGATTGCATTAATTTCGCTGCATGCAGTTATTTCACCGACACCTTGGGGATCAAGGGCCATTTTTGGTGATTCTTCACGGATTATTCGGTTCATCAGACAATTGGCAAACCATCGGCAAAGCATTGTCGGAATTGGGATATCGTGTGGTACTAACCGATCTGCGAAATCACGGACAATCGCCACATGACCCGACATTCGACTTGGATGTTATGTCCGATGATCTTTATGAACTTTTATTATCCCAAAGCATTTCCTCCCCTATAATCATTGGCCATAGCTTAGGAGGAAAAGTGGCGATGCGATTCGCCTGCAAGTTTCCTTCACAATTGAGCGCCCTCATTGTACTGGATATCTCCCTCAGGGCTTATACCATTCGACACAGTGATATCGTTGAAGCATTGATGAAAGTTAGTCAACAACCAATGACTTCAAGAAAACATGTGGAGGAGCAACTTACACCGCTTGTGCCTGATTTCGCGGTACGACAATGGCTGATGAAAAGTCTGTTTTGGAAAGAAAAGGATCGGCTCGATTGGCGATTCAACTTACCTGTGATAGCTCAAAATCTGAATCAGGCCGTTGCCGATTGCAGCTGCGCAAAACAAATAGATACCCCATCCCTTTTTCTGCGAGGAGCCAACTCCGATTATGTTCAAGAGGGGGATATAGGGCACATCCAATCCAACTTTTCAGCAGCCAGGATTGACACCATCCCAAACGCTGGCCATTGGCTACATGCTGATAACCCTGATGGAACGCTTAAATCGATAGTCGCGTTTATTAAAAGCACTGAGTGATCAGTAGACGACCAAACGCTGACCCCTTCCATTACCAACTTGAACGAGATACATTCCGGCCTTTACAAGCGAGACATCCAAGATCAATTCATTCAAGCCAACATGAAGCTGTAATGTTTGCATGTGCACTACCTTTCCGGTCATGTCTCGGATGACGACAGGAACAGCCATGACTTCATTTGACGCAATGCTCAAGGAGAATGTGTTGTTTGTTGGATTAGGAAACAGGTTGAACCCACTTATGGTTGACGATTCAATTACTCCCAAGGATCCACCATTGCCATTGTACATGTGTAAGAACTCCTGAAAATACTGGTTTACGATGTCGTGATCGTGTATGACAAGGGTGTTTTCATCATTCCGCTGAGTGGCCGCTGAACTCCAGTTGTGGGAGCCCGTCAATACGATGGGGTCGCTGTTCAGGTATGTGTAGTCCACCAAAGCGTATTTGTGGTGCATGATACCTGGATTGGCAGCAAAATCGAACAACAGCATGTTTGAGCCGATAGCATTTTGGATGATTTGAAAGGCGGTGCCACTGCCTCCTGAGGAATCATTCATGATTCCAAACACACCCACTCCATGGTTCAATGCCCGATCTTCAATTGCGTAAGCAAGATCGGTGCGGGTCAATACCATGGTGGCAAAACAAATATTGTGATCCGCTGATTGCAATGTGCGCAGAATCTGACCGTTCACATTGTCACTTGGACTGAAATAGCTTTCAACAATCTTTCCTCCGACATTCAACACATGCGGTGTGTTATCGGATTTATCAGGCCCAAATTTACTCAGCGTAGGATTGGGCTGGGCACTCGAACCACCCCACATCTCCTCAAATTCCATGGTATATACCTTGGCAAGTGACTGGTCCTGGATGAAGACCAAATTGTTGCGGTCATCCTCCAACTGCCCCAATGTCCAATTGGTGGAGCCCGACAATACCACCGGCTTCAACGGATTGGGATGATTTGCATCCATAGCCACGAATTTGTTGTGCATGATTCCATAGTAGAACGGAGGCGTGGTTGGTGATTGCAAAACAGGTATTGCAGGATTCAACAACTGAAGGGCATTATTGGTGTTACCTCCATCGGAAATCAACCTGACCTGAACACCTCTGGTATAAGCATCGTTGATGGCTTGGGCGATCAAACTGCCACCAGGCGCATCAAAGCTGTAAATGGCAATATCGAGCGTTGACACAGTGCGGTCAATGTATGCCTTGATGGTGTCATCAGCCAAGTCGTTGAGGTAAACAGCATAGTTGTTTCCGATGGCGCCATTGGCATTGTCAACAGGTCGGGTGAAATATGGCTTAATGCTTCCAGACGACAAAGAGCGTGTGATGAAAGGACGGATTGGCGAAAAGCAAGAGTCCGTACCATTTACCGATACCGATTGAACATAAAAAAGTTGCGATGCCGTTCCTCCAGATATGCTGATCGTTGATTGGTTGGTTGATGATGGACCGACCAACGTTCCCAACTCCAATGCAGTACTGAGCCCATAACGTAGAAAGTGATTCGCAGCAGCATTGGTTTCCCAGGAAATATCAAAACCAGTTGTGGTTATATTTTGTGGATAAGGTTGTTTGGTGATCGACAATGCTCCTGTAGACACTAAATCATTGGAGTCGCGGGGGAGCACCTGGTACTGCGTTCCATATTGGGAGTTGACACCTGTCAGTTCTATGGTGCCTGTTGGAATCGGTCGGCCCACCAATGGATTACTGGAACGGATGTAAACCACTCCTGTTTGTCCGTTACTGTTAAATGTGTATGTGGTATTGCCTTGAAACGCGCCTGATGTGAGAAAGCTAACATCAGGGATTCGAACCAACATTGACTCGTTGTTTTCACCTAACTGGGTAGGTGTAATCAATAAAGGGGCTGGCAATGGATTTCCCGATGAGTTGACATTCCAAGCGGTAACCTGCACGATTTCCAACAGGTTCTGAAACTGTGTGGTCGTTCCTGTTACGGTAACGTTATCGCCCCTTTGCAGGGATGTCAAGGACGTGCTGAACAAACCTATTCCACCTGTACCATCCTGAATATAGCGGATGGTGCCAAATTCTGATCCTGAGGTTACGGTTCCATTCACTGTAACAATACTTCCCACTGGCAAAGCGCGGGCAGCACTGATGCTGATGGTTTGCGTATATCCGTAGCTTGGTAATAACAACAGGATCAGCAATTGAAAGGTCAATCGAAAGTTTGGGGCGTTCATGGCAGGTGGGATTTAACAAAGAAGGGGCCTGTTTTAAGAACAGACCCCTCTAAAGTTGTCAATTGGAATTATTGTATGTCAGTCAAGTTACGAATCATGAGTTCTTTGACAAGTGGTGCAGTTGAATTTTGAAGATAAGGTACCACGATGGCCGTTACATTCACTGCGCCTGATGGCACAGCTGAACTACTGAAGGTGGCACTACCTCTCGTATAAAGTTTAATGGTGCCGGTTCCGTCATTGACCACAACATCTGGATATGGAGCCGCAGAAGCACCGTATGTTCCAGTGGTGCTTGTAACGTTCGTGTTCAAAACCTTAACCAATGTTGACTCCCAAAGGTTGAAGTTGGCAATGATGTCAGCAACCGTTGCAACACGGGGATTAACCGTTACACCGGTTGCAAGCAACGTGGCATTTGACAAAGGCACCAGGTTCACTTGCAGCACTCCTTGAAATACGGAGAGTTCTGTTCCAGAGATAATCACCTCAACTTGATCACCAAGGTTGAAAGCATGATCAGCGGTGTAGCGAACAACAATACCACCGGTTGAATCCTGAATAGTGATGTTTTTAGTCACAAAATTGCCTGCGGCCTTGTCGGAAATGACAACACCTTTGATTTTAAGAGCAGGAAGGGAACTGATTGTGGATCCGGTATAGAGTCCTCTTACATAAGAGATGGTAGCAGGTGTGGCAGGGCCGCCTCCACCACCACCGTTGCAACGAACCGAGTCCATCACAACATCGTACGTGTCGCGGATATACATCTGCGGAGTGTTACCGTAAACACTGAAAATTCCAGTCAAGCTGCCTTTACCGTTTGGCAGGTTATCGCCACCAAAGGTGGAATAGTTACTGGAACGAACCTCGATTGTGCCACCTGTACAATCGTTCAACGTACGGTTAGCAGAGGCCTGGTTGGCCATGTCGGCATAAGTCAATGAGGTATCAGCAGCATCAAACTCAACTCCTTCGAAACGAACAAAACGGTTTTGGTAATACAATGGATCGTTGGTTGCTTGTGTAATGGTCACAACCTCCGGCATCATCACCAAATTGTATTGGCCTGGGAATAAATGGTCATCAACCAATGCGAAAGGAATCGGTTCAACTGAAGGGAATGAGGGATTCGAGTTATCGATGAAACCACCAAGCTGGATCAAATCGTTGTAATCGCCCAACACAAGTCCTTTCAGCTTGATATAAACCCTACGGCCAATGGGGTACTTGGTGTAATAATCACTAACATCGATACGCACAGCAATGGCTGCAGTTGCATCCTGGATGATTACCGTCTTGTAGAAATTACCAGAGCGGTCATCAGCGGTGACAACACCGGCAATCACCCAATCATCGGTGATGGTTTTGAATTGACCGAACACATAACCTGTTTTCAGGTCCGCAATGGTTTTGTTCACCGTAAGGTTCGGGTCAGTACCGCCAGCAGGAGGATTGTCGAAATCATCCTTTCGACAAGAAGAGACCAAGAAGAGTGCTGCAAGTGCGAGCAGTCCGAAAGATTTTTTAATGATGGAGTTCATGATATGGTAGGATTAATTTATGCGTAGAATCAGATTGATGAAATAAGTGGTTCCGAAGGAATAGAAGTACTTTGGCGCGAACGCATCGGGGTTCTTCTCAGTGAAATCGAACCTGAGTTGTTCGAAACCGCCGGTGACCAATGACGTATTGTTGGTGATGTTACTGACACCTGCATTCAACACCAAGAAGGTGTTTCTTTTGATGGCCTTGAATTTATCATTCAGCTTCCAAGACTTTCCACCGAAGAAATCAACGGTGAATTGCCCGTCTGTTTTCTGTTGATTCAAAATGCTATTCCATTGCTCGGAACCTTCAGGCACCAGGTCGATCGCGGCGGCTGTTCTGCGTGCGGGATTGAAATCCAGATAAGTGTTGTCGAAATAATTGAAGTTGAGGTTCACAAACCAGAACTTCTTCGCACGGTAGTTGAGCCCTATGGTGTATGCGCTTTGAGGGGTTCCGCCTACATAAAAATTCTTGGCATATACGGTTTCGCCATCTACAAGCGTAGTGGAAGTGTTGTCGACCGTAATGGTGGCAAGTGGCCTGTCGGTGTAATAATATTGACCGATTGCAGCAACAGCATTGGCTGAAAATCCGTTTCCGAAGTTGTGATCAATGGCCAACTCTACGCCTGTATGACGTTTGTCGACATTGGTGAGCGTGTAATTCACGAAATTTCGGTAATCGCTGTGGTAGAAACTGACCGTATTGGTCTGGTCGCTGAACTGCGTATAGTAGAACACAGCACGACCTTTGGTACGGGGTGCACGCAAAAGATATCCTCCTTCAAAGGACATCACCTTTTCATTGGTGAGACCAGGCGCAGTTTGATTGCGGGTTCTTGCCGAAACAAACGCGTTTTCGAAATAAGGTGCACGCGTCATGCTGGCGGCATTTACAAACAGATAGTTTCTGCCATCAAACTTGTACGTCATGCCACCTTTAGCAGCATAGTTGGTGAATTGCTGCTTTTCGGAATCACCGAAGGAATTATCCTGGAACAAGCCATTGGTGACGTTTCCTGTGCGGTAATAAGAGGTCTGTGACAACTCCACCGAAGCGAAGAAGTCGATCTTCTCGAACTTCCACTGCCCTTGCGACCAGAAATTCCCTTTGAAAATGTTTGCATCATAGTCGTATCCGAAACGGTCGCCTTCACGCAGAATACGGTTCGGACGGTTGACATCATTCTGAATGAAGTTCAAACTGTCAGCAAAATCCTGTTCGGCATACTGGTTGATATCCACATAAAAATCACCACCGAGCAAATCCTTCACACGCTTGAAATAGTTGGTTCGTTGGTCCATGATACCTCCTCCCGCAGAGAACTGAAAGTTGTCGCTGAAGGAAGTGTTATAGGTAGTGTTGATATGGAGTTTTTTACCATCGGCAACACGCTCCTCGATGATGTAACGTGAACGACGACCCGTGACGCTGTTCCCTACGATTCCGTCTGCATCCTTGATGGTCTCGATACTGTTATAATTGGCATTATAAAGGTCGTCCCATTGGATTTGAAGAAGGGAGTCATTTGCTTCGAACAAACTGGTAAGCTGCTGGGCAACGTCCGGAAAATCGGCGTAATAGCTTGGCAGGTTCCGGTAGTAATCCGGGCGAGGATCGGGCGCGTTATACCAATCCAATGCCGTGTTTATATTCTCGCCGAAAGTATAGCCGACACCAGTGCGGAGATTGGATTGATTGCTGATTTTCCAATCGTGAGCCAGGATGATCACCGGCTGATGACTGATGTTGACGGAAGCATTCCGCTTCTTACCTTCTTGCCATCCCCAGGTTGGGTTGTAATAATTCGTCCCAGCCAATTCATACAGTTCCTTCATGGCAGGGGAGCTTTTACCACGCTCAACAGGTGCGCCGAAAGAGGTCAGACTTATGGAGTGGTTGAAACCGATCAGCTTTTCAGCAGCCAAGAAATAACCCCATCCATCATAGTACGTACCGGCGATATAACCCTCATCCGACCATCTTCTTGAAAGACTTCCTGCAAACGCCCAGCCGCCTTTCAAGAGACCGGTTCCATAGGTGGCCATGACGCGGTTTTCGTATGCACGATTTGATAAGGCATACGATACGGCTAATTGCTTGCGCTGTTTGCTGGCACGGGAGTCAATTTGGCTACTACCTCCCACTCCACCGAATGAAAATGTGGATGGCCACAGACTGTTGATGGTTTCACGGTTACGAGTCACATCATTCAACCCGCCCCATAAATAAAACATCGAGTTTCCATTAAAAAGGTCCGTCATCGGCACACCGTTCATGTAGGTAACGAAATTTTCGTTCTCATAACCACGGAGACGAAAACGAGCCACTCCAAACGTGTTCGTTGTTGCAGCAACGAATGCATCACGCGATGCACTCAACACACCACTTACGGCTTGAGTACTTGATTCACGGACTTCAGAGTCGGAAATGGAAGCTACAGGTATGTTGTCGCGGTTGTCATCCGATAATCCCGAGGATGTCTCCATTACAATGAAACTGAAATCAATGCCATTGCCAGACAACACAAAGCTCTTGGAGTAGGGCAAATGATCAGGTGCGGTAATCTCCAGCTCATAGGTACCGTTGGGTACGGCAACAATCTCAAAAGATCCATTGAGCCCGCTGGTTACCTTGAATTCGGTTCCTTTCACAGAAACCTGTGCATTCTCTACAAAGTTGTTCAAATCGTCGGTGATTGTCCCCTTGATCGTGTTGGTGCTTTGAGCATTTGAAAACGTAAACACAAAGACACAAAGTACCGTGGCCAAAAGCCTAAGAGTTGTGAGCATATGAAATTGGGGGTTGATGATTACTGGATTAATGGGGTCTCAAAGGTAGGTAATTCAGATATTAGCCGCATGGCTGAAAACCAATTAATTAGCAACTTAACAAAGATTTAATGGCGACCTAAAGGCGAAAGCCGATTACTACCTTTGTGGACCTACTTTCAACTGCACATGCTCAAGACTTTCCGTTTCCAGGCCTACATTATCGGGTTACTACTATTTGTATCCCTTCAGGTACACGCGCAGGACACCAAACGCACCTACAAGATTTCATGCATTGGTTTTTACAATTTGGAAAACCTGTATGACACAACCGACGATCCCGAAAAAAGCGACGAAGAGTTTCTTCCAAATGGCACCAAACGTTACACGGAAGAAGTTTACAAAGACAAATTGCACAACCTTTCTACTGTGGTTTCCCAACTTGGTCTTGACGATTCACCGGATGGTGTTTCTATCCTAGGCGTTGCTGAGATTGAAAACCGGAAAGTGCTGGAGGATCTGGCTGCACAACCCGAATTGAAATCAAGGAACTACAAAATCGTACACTACGACTCACCCGACCGCCGAGGCGTGGACGTTGCACTTTTCTACAACCCTAAATACTTCAGGGAACTGGAGAGCGCTCCGCTGAATGTACCATTGAGGAACTCCGATGGTACCCCTTACGCCACACGTGATGTGCTCTGGGTTTATGGATTACACAATGGCGAACCCATGCACATTTTCGTGAATCACTGGCCCAGCCGCAGGGGTGGCGAAGAGGCCTCGGCACCATCCAGGGCATTGGCCGCGTCGGTTGCACGCAATAAAATAGACAGTATTTTCAAGGTTATGCCAAACGCTAAGGTGATTGTGATGGGCGACTTGAATGATGACCCTATCAACAAGAGTGTGACAGAAGTCCTCAATGCAGGATTTGATAAAAAGACTCTCTCTCCAAACGCGCTATACAACCCATGGAACGATTATTACAGCCAGGGAATCGGGACCTTGGCCTATAATGATGCATGGAACCTTTTCGATCAGATCATCATTTCACAGCCGTTTCTATCGGAGCAACAGGACGGGTTCTTTTACAAAAAAGCCGTCATTTTCAACCGACCTTACCTTTTCCAAAAATCAGGTCGCTACAAGGGATATCCGTTCCGAACTTACGACTTCGACATCTACATGCGAGGCTACTCCGATCACCTTCCGGTGTACATCGTGTTGATGAAGGAAGTGAAATAGGCTAGAGGGAGCGGCGCGACTGCTCAGCAGTGATCCACGACTGAAGCAATATGGTGGCGCTTACGCGATCAACCATGCCTTTATCTTCCCTACGCTCCTTTTTAGATACACCACTGTCAATGATGGCCCTGGTGGCAAGCGAACTGGAAAACCGTTCATCGATCCGAAAAACCTCAAAGCCGGGGAAAAGCGCCTTCAGCTTGACAATAAAAGACTCCACTTTAGGAGCTATGGAGGATGGATTGTTTCGTAAATCCCTTGGGTCACCCACTACAAAAGCAGTGACCTGGTTGGAAACCACATACGATTTCAAATAATCATACAGATTACCTGTGGGAACCGTATCCAATGGAAATGCAAATTTGCGTTCGGGATCTGAAACAGCCAATCCGGTTCGCTTCTGACCATAGTCGATTGCCAAAATACGTCCAACCATGGTGTAAATCTAAACAATCCCCACCCGATTCCTTCCAAAACCGTTTCAAAGTAAGAGCAAAAGGGTAATTTTGCCTCTATGGAAACAAAATCAATTATTGAAAAAGCTTGGGACGACAGATCCTTGTTGGAACAAGCAGAGACCCGAAACGCGATAGAACATGTCATCGAGCAACTTGACAAGGGGTTGATGCGTGTTGCCGAACCAAGCGAATCGGGCTGGATTGTTCACGACTGGATCAAGAAAGCCGTCATCCTCTATTTTCCCATAAGAACCATGGAAACTTTCCATGCTGGCCCCATGGAATTCCATGATAAAATGGCATTAAAGCACAATTATGCCGAGGCAGGAATCCGCGTAGTTCCCCATGCAGTGGCCCGATATGGTGCATACATTTCGAAAGGCGTAATCCTAATGCCTTCTTACGTCAATATCGGCGCTTATGTGGATGCTGGAACCATGGTTGACACCTGGGCCACTGTTGGTTCTTGTGCACAAATCGGCAAGCATGTGCACCTGAGCGGAGGTGTGGGCATCGGAGGAGTGCTAGAGCCCGTTCAAGCTGCTCCAGTAATCATTGAGGATGGATGTTTCATAGGTAGCCGCTGCATCGTTGTGGAGGGCGTTCGAGTGGGAAAGGAGGCCGTACTTGGAGCTGGACTCACGCTGACCATGAGCACCCGTATCATGGACGCAAACACCGGCAAGGAACTTCCCAAAGGCTATATCCCCGAAAGAAGCGTGGTGATTCCGGGAAGCGTGAAAAAGGAGTTTCCAGGGGGCGAATTCCATGTTCCAATTGCATTGATTATCGGTCAACGCAAACAAAGCACCGACCTTAAAACCTCGTTGAACGATGCATTACGCGATCATGCGGTTGCCGTTTAAAAATTGACTTTTCAGACCATACATGTTGCATATAGGATTTGATGCAAAGCGCCTGCTCTTTAACCGTTCCGGTTTGGGAAACTATTCACGTGCAATTGTCCGTGCCCTTGCGCTGCACACGTCCGAAACCAAACTCACATTACTGAGCCCGAAATCAAAATCCGACTGGGCTAAGTCTATTGCTATTGCCGGCATCGATCCTGAATCGGTATGTGAAAATATTGAACTGGTCTCACCATCCTTTGCACCCTTTTGGTGGAGGTCAAGAGGCATGGGAAGCGCAGCAAACCAATCAGGCGTGGATGTATTTCATGGTTTATCAAATGAAATTCCATTCGACCTGCCCCGCCGTATACGGAAAGTTTGCACCATTCACGATTTGATCTTCATCGACCACCCCCAGAACTACCCTTGGCTTGACAGGAACATCTACCGTAGGAAAGTGGAATTTGCTTTGCGTAATTGCGATGCCATCATCGCCACGAGTGTTTTCACCAAAGACAGCATCCTGTTTCATTATCCGGAAACACAGGTGCCTATCCATGTGGTTTACCAACCCATTCACCCACTTTTCAATTCATCCGAAAGGAAAAAACCCTCTAGCGAAAAACCCTACTTCATATACCACTCCGGTTTCAATAAAAGGAAAAACCACTTTCGACTTTTGGAAGCATTCAAATCCGTCAAGCAGTCGATTTCGCAAAACCTGATGTTGGTAGGTATAAAAGGCGACACTTATGATGAGGTGAACACTTGGGTGACAAGAAACGAGATGACCGAGAGAGTGATCCTAAAGACCGATGTGGAAACTCCCGAGCTTGTAAAACTACTCAGCTGCAGCGATGGTTTCATTTACCCGAGTTTGATGGAGGGTTTCGGCATTCCACTTGCCGAAGCCGCCACCATGGGTTTGAATGCCGCAATTTCCGACATCCCTGTTTTCAATGAGCTCTCCAATGGAGGGTTTATCACTTTCGATCCCATAAAGGTCGAATCCATAGCCCATGCACTGGTCTCGTTGGCATCTCTCGACGAGACTGCAAAAAACCAGCAGCGGACAGCCCGTTCAAAAGTGGTTGAACTTACAAACTGTCAAACCATCGCAAATCAACTGATGGCGATTTACAAAGATCAGCACACAGATGCGTCATGATTCGAATAACGGCCTCAATCCACAAATGCTGGATGAGGCGAAGGCGTGCGTACAAGCAATGCGCAAAGGGATGATTGCAGCATTTCCAACCGAGGCTGGATGGTGCTTGGCATGCGACGTCTCTAATCCGGAATTGGTTGAAGAATTGCTTTCAAACAATAACTGCAAAAACGCCTGTATACTACTCGACCAGGAGGGAAGACTATCGAGATACTGCGGCGCGTTGAGTGAGCCCGTCATTGATCTGATTTCCTTTGCAGAAAAACCGCTGCAATTGGTGTTGGAAGGTGCAACCCATCCTCTCGGAAAGGAGCACGCACAAATTCCCTTCATGATTGCAACCGAACCATTTGCCAACCGAGTTTCCAGCTCTTATGGCAAGCCGCTGTTGGCCACCTTTACAGAGATGGATCCGCACTCAAACAATTTATTGAACAAACCATGCCATGTGGTAAATTTGCGAATCAGTGCAAGATCCAACCCTAACAATATCGTAGTGATTCGATTCGCCAGCGATGGTAGTTTCCAATTTTTAAAATCATAATTCCAGCAGGTGGAAGCATTCATCAAACAGGACTTCTTTTCCGTTATCGGATCGGTTTGCGACAAGGCAGATGTGCATGGCTATGTGATTGGAGGATATGTGCGAGACTGCCTATTGCAAAGGGGTTGCAAGGATATTGACATTGTGGTCACCGGCGATGGTATCCGAATTGCCGAGCTTGCAGCCAAAGCACTCGGACCTGACATTCATGTAACCGTATTCAAGAATTTCGGAACCGCCATGTTGCGTTACGGCGACTGGAGTATTGAGTTCGTAGGAGCCCGCAAGGAATCATACCGATCCGAATCGCGTAAGCCTGATGTGGCATCGGGCACATTGGAGGATGACCAAAAGCGAAGGGATTTTACCATCAATGCACTGGCGATCGGACTCAATGGCCCCTATAAAGGTCAGCTGGTGGACCCGTTTGGCGGAATCAAGGATTTGAATGAGGGCATCTTGCGCACCCCCTTGGATCCCGACATCACCTATTCAGACGATCCACTTCGAATGATGCGGGCCATTCGCTTTTCATCACAATTAGGATTCACCATCGAGCAGGAATCCCTTCGGGCAATTTCAGAAAACAAGGACCGCATCAAAATCGTGTCCATGGAACGCATCAGCGA
>Ga0315906_10006365_pt1 | contig 14611 bp, 8 predicted proteins | sample LakEriMetagenome_4_FD_203526 | JGI IMG/M metagenome (GOLD analysis project Ga0315906, IMG submission 203526) | Freshwater fungal communities from buoy surface, Lake Erie, Ohio, United States - Buoy 2 MA122 | ecosystem: Environmental > Aquatic > Freshwater > Lake > Lake biofilm | place: USA: Lake...
GGTCGTCGAGATCACCGCGGCGCCGGCGTCGGAGCTGAAGCCGGCATCGAAGCCCGCATCGAATTCGAAGTCGGGGTCGAATTCGAAGTTGGGGTCGGAGTCGAAGTCAGAATCGAGGCCTGTTTCGACGTCGCGCGATGGCGACGGTCGCCGTGAAGATCGCCGCGACGGACTCCGCGACGCCGCGCCTGCGCCGAAGTCATCATCCGCCGCGCGCGCGGATCGGATCGCCGTCGCGCCTGCATCCGCGGTCGTTCGCGACGAAGTCCGTCTCTCCGCGGCATCGCGCGCCTACGCCGGCGCGACGAGCGCGCCGGCCGCTGCGTCGCCCGTGGCTCGCGTCGCCGATGCCGCGCCGCTTCCGCTTGGCGGCATGGACATGGCGCTTGAGCGCGAGAAGACGCGCCGGCTCGCGATGGCGATGGCGGTGCAGCTCGAGAAGCAGATCACCGAGCGTGCGGCGGCCGGCGAGGTCGAGGCCGCAACCGACCGCGCGGTGCGTCAGCAGCAGCGTCGCGGCGAGCGCGCGGCGCCCGGTGCGTCGTCCGCGATCGCGGCGACTTCCCCGGGTTCGAGCGCCGTCGAGATTCCGCAGCCGAGCGCGGCGCAGCGGTTCGTGCTCGTTCCCGAGCCTGCGGAGCCCGGCGTCACGCGCGTGACCGCGGCGGTCGTCCGCACTCCCGAGCAGGATTCGCGCGAGCGCGCGGCGCTCCTCGGACCCGATCGCGCCGAGGCGCGGCCCGTCGCGACGGCGGCGAAGCCGATGGTGGAGCAGAGGGTGGAGCAGAAGGTGGAGCAGAAGGCGGATCCGATCGTCGAGCCGAAGCCCGCGATCCCGGTGATCGCTCGATTCGTCGACGACGAGGAAGAGCAGGGCGCCCCGAAGCAGCGCGTCGCGGCGGCGCAGCCCGAACCGACGCCGCGGGCGCCGGCGCGGGCGGCCGAATCTCAGCCGGTCGCGCGGCGCGGCGGCGACCTCGACGTGATCTCCGCGTTCGTCGGCCGCGTCCTCGAGCGCAACGACGTGCCGTCGTCCGGCCCGCGGCCGGCGGCGCTCGAGTCCGCGTACGCGCGACTGATCGAGCAGGAGGTCGCGCGCGAGCTCGCGGACCGCATCCTCGACGATGTCTCTCGCGAGCTGCAGGCAGCGGCCGAGTCCGGGACCGACGCGACCGAAGGCGAGGTTCGCGCCGCGGTCGAACGTCGCATCGCCGGGCTTCTTCCCGAGATCGACGCGGATGCCGCGTACCGCGTCCTTCCGGGTCGCCATGGCGCGCGGCGGATCGCGTTCGTCGGGCCGACCGGCGTCGGCAAGACCACGACGCTCGCGAAGATCGCCGCGCAGCTGAAGCTCAAGAAGGGACTTCGCGTCGGCATCGTCGCCGCGGACACCTACCGCATCGCCGCCGTCGACCAGCTGCGCACGTATGCGGAGATCCTTGGCCTGCCGGTCGAGGTCGCCGCGTCGCCGTCCGACGCCGCACGCGCCTGCGAGCGGCTCGGCGAACTCGACTGCATCCTGATCGACACCGCCGGTCGCAGCCAGAACGATCGCATGAAGCTCAGCGAGCTGCGCGCGTTCCTCGCGGCGGCCGCCCCCGACGAGACGCATCTCGTCCTCTCGGCGACCGCGAGCACGAAGACGCTGCTGCGCGAGGCCGATGCGTTCTGCCCGCTCGGAGTCGACCGCGTCGTCTTCACCAAGCTCGACGAGGCCGCGTCCTTCGGCACGCTGGTGACGCTCGTCGAGCGTCTCGGCAAGCAGATCAGCTACCTGACCCACGGTCAGGAAGTGCCCGACCACATCGAGCCCGCGCGCGTCCATCGGCTGGCATCGCTCGTGATGGGAAGCGAGGTCCGATGAGCGCTGAAAGCCGTCCTCAGCCGACGCGCGCAGCGTCGGATCAGCCGCGCGCGCTCGACCAGGCCGAGCGCCTTCGCCGCATGGTGGGCGCGCCGAGCGACTGTCCGGGCGCGGCCTTCGGGAGCCGCGTCGCCGGTCTCGCGGGGTTCACTTCGATTCCGGTGATCCCGGGCGGAGAAGTCCGCCTCGCCGCCGCGACGCCCCAACCCGCCGAGCCGCGCGCCGCCGAACCGCAGCGGGCCCGCGCGACGCGGCTCGCGAGCGCGATCGCGATCTCGTCCGGAAAGGGCGGGGTCGGCAAGACCAACCTCGCGGTCAGCCTCGCGGTCGCCTTCGCCGAGCGCCGGGCGCGCACCGCGCTCCTCGATGCGGATCTCGGCCTCGCGAACGCGGATGTCCTCTGCGGAATCACCCCGCGTGCCACGCTTGAAGACGTCGTGATCGGCGAGCGACGGCTCGACGAGGTCATGGTGCACGCTCCGGGCGGCTTCCGGCTCGTCCCCGGCGCCTCGGGCGTCTCTCGTCTGGCCGACCTCGGGTCCGCGCAGCGCCGCGTGGTGCTCGAGCAGCTGCTGGCCCTCGAGCGCGGGCTCGACATCCTGCTGATCGACACCGGCGCCGGCATCGGCGCCAATTCGATGACCTTCGCAGCGGCCGCCCACCGGGTGCTCGTGGTCTGCACGCCCGAACCCACCTCGATCGCCGACGCCTACGGCGCCATCAAGACGCTGGTCGCGCGGGGCGCCGCCGACCAGCTGCAGCTCGTGGTGAACATGGCCTCGAGCGCCGAGGAGGCGCAGGCCGTGCACGCCCGCATCGACCGCGTCGCGCGCACCTTCCTCGGCGCGCGCATCTCGCTCGCCGCAGCGATTCCGATCGACCCGTCGGTGCCGGCCGCGGTTCGCCGTCGCGAACCCGTGCTGCTCTTCGCCCCGCAGTCGCCTGCATCGGTGGCGATCCGGCGGCTGGCGGCGAAGCTCGCCGGCGACGCAACCGCTCCGCGCCTTGAAGAGGCCCGCTCCGGGTTCCTCGCGCGGCTGTCCGGACTCCTTCGCCGAGGCTGATCGGCACGCGGTTTGCGGTGGAGCCCCTCGAACGCGCAGTTCATGCGCGTCGCGAGGACTCCGATGCCACGACTCAAGGCGGCGCCCGCCCGAATCCCGATTCCTCAGGCCGTTGCGGCCTGCACCGCCTTTGCCGCCTTTGCGGTCTCGCTGCTCGCAGGCGTCCATGCGGGCAATCCCATGGACACGATCCTCTCGCGCGCGCTCATCGCGATGGCGTCGGGATTCGCCGGTGGATTCGCGGTGGGTCTCGTGTGCGACTGGATGGTGGGGCAGCGTCTTGCGGTCATCGATCGCGAGCTCGCGCGGTTCGAGTCCGCGAATGTCGACGATGAAGGCCTCACCGGCGTCGACATCGTCGATGAAGGCGATGAAGGACTCGCACCGGCCTCGATTCAATCGGAGACTCGAAGGGCGGGCGGCCGCGCTTCGGAAAAGAATGCAGCGTGAGCCGAAAGGCCCTTGCACGAATCGGATTCTCGTTATACTGACCGTCGCGCCATCCGGACATGGATGTTCGGTGAGCGCGACGACCGCGTGACGCGGCGCTGCTCGGCAGGATCGCCGAATCAGTGCAACGCCGCAGAACACGGTCGTTTGCCGCGGAAACCGCGCGACGCATCGCGCGATCCTTCCCGGCAAAGAGGGCGCATGCCCTCCGGCGAATGGATCTCGCGCGTCGCGACGAGCCCTTTCACCGGATGCATGTGCGAAGGCCACGACCGAACTTCGGTCGCGGCCGGAGGTGTTTCCCTTCCGCGTCGTGCGTCGCGCGCCGCGGATCGGAAGAGGTGAGCGGGTCTCTGGCAGGGCCGCGCAGGCCACGCCGGGAACTCCAGGCACATAGGGACGACTGGTCAAGGAGCCGACCGAATGTCCAGAAGCGCGCAGTCGAGCAAGTCTTCCGTTTCCACCGTTTCCACCGGCGCATCGTCCTCCAAGGGTGCGGGCGCCAGAACCGAATCACGCCTCAGCGAGGGGGGCAAGTCCGGCGGTTCCGCCGCCGCGACCGCGGTCCCGCCCGTGCGGCGGACCCGCAAGGCCGGCCCGGCTTCCGGCCCGTCCTCCGGCCCATCCTCCGGCCCATCCTCCTCGACGGCATTGCCCGTCGGCGCGGCGGTCCGCGCGAAGGCCGCGACCATCGAGACCGAGCCGGCGCCCGCGCCGACCGTCTCGAAGGGCAAGGTCACCAAGCATGCGCCGCGCCGCAACGTGACGCGATCCTCGGCGCCCGCCGCGGCCGCGACCCGCGCCGCCAAGGCTCCGCCGAAGCCGGTGCCGCTCTCGGAGCGCCCGATCGACCAGGTGTGGCGCGAGTACCGCGTGACGCCGACCGACGAGATCCGCAACTTCCTCATCGCGCGCCACCTCGACCTCGTCGCCTACGCCGCCGAGCGCCTGCACAAGCGCCTGCCGAGCGAGGTCGAGATCAACGACCTCAAGAGCGCCGGCGCCTTCGGCCTGATGGACGCGGTCGACGCGTTCGATCCGGACCGCGGCGTGAAGTTCGAGACCTTCTGCACCCAGCGCATCCGCGGCGCGATGTTCGACGAGCTGCGCTCGATGGACTGGGTGCCGCGCCTCGTGCGCAGCCGCACCGCCAAGGTCGAGAAGGTGCGCAAGTCGATCGAGATGGAGACCGGCCGCCGCGCCACCGAGGACGAGGTCGCCACGCGCCTCAACGTCTCCGGCGAGGAGTTCGACAAGCTCCAGAAGGACTCGCGTCCGATCTCGATGGTCAGCCTCACCCGCAAGTGCTTCGAGACCGACAGCTCGAAGGACGTGCGCGAGATCGACGTCGTCGAGGACGGCCGTCAGGAGAATCCGCAGCAGGTCGTGCAGAAGCAGGACCTCCGCGCGCTCATCACCAAGGGCCTCTCGCGCGCCGAGCGCCTCATCGTCATCCTCTACTACTACGAGGAGATGACCATGAAGGAGATCGGCGCCACCCTCGACCTCTCCGAGAGCCGCGTCAGCCAGATGCACTCGTCGATCCTGCAGCGCCTGAAGGCGCAGATGCAGGCGCGCGAGACCTCGACCGAGGAGTGAGCGCCGCGAGGCGCGGACCTTCGCCCTCGGTCACAGCCCAGACCTTCGTTCAGGACATTCCCACAGGCACCTCGCGTCACGCGGGGTGCCTGTCCTTTCGCAATCCGGCCTGCCGGACTCGATCAGGGGCCGATCGTGACGCGGATCACGCCCGAGCCCGCGCTGCCTTCGTAGCCGCCGATGCGGATCAGCACCGTGCCCGAGACCGCGAGTCCGTTGATCCGTGACTGGTAGAGCGGACCCGTGGGCTGGCAGCTGTCGTCGTCGCAGGCGATGCGGGTCAGCGCGCCCAGCGACGACACCGAGTAGATCACCATCGAGGTGTCGTACGACGAGTCGCAGAGGTTGACGCCGAGCTGCCCGCCCGCGCCCGTCTGCACGCGGAACCAGATGTCGCGGGTCGTCGGGGTCCATTGCAGGAACTGGCAGGTTCCGTTCGCGGGCGGGTCGGCCGACGGCGTCTTGAAGATCGTGCTGAAGGTCGCCGACGCGCCGGGCGCGATGTTGATCGCGGTCGCGGCCTCGTCTCCCACGGCGTTCGGGCACAGGCCCCAGGCGTTCAGGAGCGACGCGAGGTCGGCGGCGTTCACGACGCCGTTCCCATCGAGGTCCGCGGCCGCGTTCTCGCCCGTGGCGGGGCCCCATGCGTTCAGGATGCCGGCGAGGTCCGCGGCATTGATGGAGCCGTTGCCGTCGAGGTCGCCGATGCACTCGCACTCGTCGGGGACGCCGTTGTCGTTGGCGTCGGCCACGGCGCCGCTCGCGATCTCGCAGTTGTCGCGCAGGCCGTTCTGGTTGCAGTCGCCCGACTCGCACTCGTCTGGCACGCCGTTCGCGTCGCAGTCGCCCGACGTGGAGCAGGCCGCGCAGAGCTGGCCGGCTGCGATGACGCAGTTCTCGTCCCACGAGATCTCGCAGCAGCTCGGCACGGCGGCGCAGACCGCCTCGCAGCACTGGGCGTTCTGGCAGAACGGACCGGTCGAGGACTGCGAGCAGGGCTGGAGCCTGGGATCGCCGCAGGCGGGCTGCTGGCAGAGCCCGCCCGAGGCGAGCGCCGCGCAGCTTTTGTCCCACGCGGAATCGCAGCAGGAGGCGTCGACGGCGCAGACGGCGGAGCAGCAGGTGGCGTCGTCGCACGAAGGCGTGGCGTGCGCGGAGAAGCAGCTGCCGGCGCCCGCGTCGCCGCACTTCGGGATGCAGGCCGCGGCGGCCTGCTTCACGCAAGCCGAATCCCACGCGGCTTCGCAGCATGTGATGTCGATCGAGCACACTTCGATGCAGCAGTTGAAGTCCGCGCAGCCGGGAGTCTTCTGGGCCACGAGGCACGAGTCGGAGCTTCCTCCGCACGGCGAGCAGATCACCAGCGCCGCCTCGGCGCAGAGCGAGTCCCACTGGGTGCTGCAGCAGAACTCGTCGGAACTGCAGAGCTGCTGGCAGCAGGCGAGATCGGCGCAGTAGGGGCTCGGATGGGCGACGAGGCAGCTTCCCGCGCTCGGATTGCCGCAGCCTGCGCAGAGCTCCGTCGCCGCCGCGGCGCAGGAAGCGTCCCAGGCCTGCGAGCAGCAGGATGGATCGGTCGCGCAGACGAGGCTGCAGCACGCGGCGTCGGCGCAGTTCGGAGTCGGATGCGCCGCGTAGCAGCTCCCGGATTCGGCGTCGCCGCACTGCGGAGCGCAGATCGCCGACGCGAAGCTGGCGCAGTTCGCGTCCCATGCGACGTCGCAGCAGAAGGCGTCGGCGATGCAGGCCGAGACGCAGCACGAGGCGTCGGCGCAGGACGGGGTCGCGCGCGGCTCGAAGCACGAGCCCGCCGAGGGCTCGCCGCAGTCGGTGCAGACGGTGAGCGCGAGCGTGGCGCAGTTCGCATCCCACGCGATCGCGCAGCACTCGGGCCGCTGTGCGCAGACCGACGCGCAGCACGCCGCGTTGCTGCATCCGAGCGGCCCGGACGGGCTTCCGTTGTAGCAGCTGCCGGGGCCGCCGCAGACGCCTTCGCCGTCGCAGCGGAAGTTGCTCACGGCGAGCTTGGTCGTCGCGATCGTGAGCGCGTTGTTGCGCTGCGCGGAGATGCCCGTCGGCTGTCCGTTGAAGGCGACCGCGGGATTCGAGAATCGAGGAATGATCTGGCCCGTGTAGGCGAGCGCGGTTCCGTACGCGATGCCGCCCGCGGTGAAGTTGTGACCGCGCGAATAGGCGAAGATGCCGACCGGAGAGGGATCGATCGGGGCATGGCCGCAGCCGAAGTTGTGGCCGAGCTCGTGGGTCAGGACGCGCGTGGGGAGGCACTGCAGCGCGGACACGCTGAAGCCGGCGTTCGACGCGGAGGAATCGTTGTCGGGAAGCAGGAAGGCCACCCCGCAGATGCCCTGGCTTCCTCGGGTCACCATGGCGACGAGATCTGCGTTCGTCGCATCGCGCAGCGCGGAAAGCCCGTCGATCTGCCCTGCCTGCATGCGGTTGAGTTCGTCGACCATCGACGCGGCTTCGGCGTACGCGCTCAGGTGCTGCACGCCGGCGACACGAAACTGCGTGCCGGTCTGGCTGGTCGCGAGCGCGAGGTTCGCGTCGGCCATCGCCCACGCGATGGCGTCCTCGACCTGCTGCGCGCCTCCGGCCTCCGCGACCGCCGAGTTGGTGTAGACGAGCAGCACGTCGACGAACGCGCCGGTGTCGCAGACTCCGGCGATACCGCCGTCGGGCGGCGTCGCCCGGCGCGACTGCCCCGGCTCGACGTTCGGAAGTCCGCCCGCATGGCAGGCGCACGGGGCGCGGTCGGCGCCGTCGACGAAGTCGACCGTGGAGAAGCCCGACTCCACCGGGCGAATCACGGCGATCTGCGTTCCGTGTCCGTAGACGGAGCCGGTCAGGCGGCCCTCGCGGAGGAGGAGCGTCGCGTGCAGCCCCTCGTTCGCCGGGTCTTCGAAGACGTAGAACACGCCGCCGTGCTGCGACTGCCGCGACGCGAGCTTCATCTCCCGCACATCGAGGCCCATCAGTTCCCTGGGCATCGGGTCGCCCACGGCGACCTCGAGGAACGCGGAGGGCTCGAAGGCGATCGCCTCGACGGCGGCGGTCGCCACGGAAGCACATGCGACGGAAGCGGCCAGAGCGGCCGTGCGGAAGAGCGACATGGAGGTTCCTCGGGCCCGGGGGGCCATGGTCGGGAAGATGCCCCGGGAGCGCGGGCAAGCAAGCCGAGGCCGGTATTCCAATCGAATCGGGCGGTCGCGACCGGCGATCCGGCGCCGCCTGCCCGCGTGGGGGTAGGAACGGGGCGACGGACTGGCCGGGCCTCCGAAGGGAACCCCGCCCTGAACCCCACCCTGAACCCCACCATGAACATTCGGGGCGAGCGCGTCGCCCCGGTCGGTCGCGTCAGCGGCAGGGGCCCCACGCGCCGAGCAGGATGGCGAGGTCGGAGCCGTTCACCATGCCGTCGTCGTTGAGGTCGGACACCGCGTTCGCGCTGCCCCACGCGCCGAGCAGCGCGGCGAGGTCGGCGCCGTTGACGAGGAAGTCGGCGTTCGAGTCGGCCGCGCAGGTGCCGACGCAGGTCTGAAGCGCGCGCTCAACGCACGACGAATCCCAGCCGTCCGAGCAGCAGGTGGGGTCGGCCGCGCAGACGAGCAGGCAGCAGGAGCCGTCGGCGCAGCCGCGCGCGCCGTGCGCCTCGACGCAGCTCGCGCCGGTTCCGCAGGTTCCGAGCCCGTCGACCGAGCAGCGGAAGTTCGCGAAGGTCGGCCGCATCTCGCCGATGCTCCGGCCGTTGTCGCGCTCGTTGGCGATGCCAGTCGCGGTGCCGGCCCAGATCGTGGTCGGCGACGAGAATCGCGGGATGCGCGTGCCCGGTGAGTACGCCATGACGGTGCGGTACTGCAGCGCGTCGGTTCCGGTGAAGCGGTTGCCGACGGCGTACGGCGTCACGCCGCCCGAGAGGCAGCCGCCGCCGTCGCCGGGCGCATGGCAGCAGCCCATGTTGTGGCCGAGTTCGTGGGTGAAGGTCCGTCCGCCGATGCAGCCGAGCGCGGTCACGCTGAAGCCGTACGGCGCCATGTCGGCCGCGCTCGTCGAGTTCGCGAGCCACGCCACGCCGCAGGCGCCACCGCCGTCGCCGCGGATCATGGCGACGAGGTCTGCGCCAAGCGCGTCGCGCGTCGCATGCACGCCGTCGATGATCCCGTCGTCGACGTCGGTGAGCTGGTAGAGGTCGTCGGCCATGCTCGCGTTCTGCGCGTAGCCCTCGAGCCGCGCCGTGCCGACGAGCCGGGCCTGCAGCTGGATGCCGGTGCCCGAGTAGATCCCGTTCGAGTCGGCGACGACCCACGCGATCGAGTCGAGCAGCGTCTGCTCGCTCCCGGCCTGCGTGACCGCAGCGTCGGTGTAGACGACGAGGAGGTCGACCATGCGTCCGCTGTCGGCCGTGCAGGCCGCGCCAGCGACGCCGCCGTCCGCGGCCTGACCGACCGGAGGCCGAAGGTCGTGCGTGCCAAGGCCGCAGGGCAGGTCCTTCCGCGCATCCTCGTGCCGGACGCGCGACATGCCGGGCGCGTCGGAAGCAAGCACGATGCGCCGATCGCCCGGGGCCTCGATCGTTCCGGCGACGCGCCCGGCGCGCACGAAGATGGAGGCATGCGCCCGCGGTTCGGTCGGATCAAGGAACTCGAGATGCGTGCCTCCGGCGTCGGCGCGCCGGGATGAAAGCAGCAGGCCCTTCGCGTCGAGCACCAGGAAGTCGCTCGGAAGGCGATCGCCGACCGCAAGCGCGAGCAGTTCCTGCGGGTCGAACACGACGAGATCGATCTCGGTGCGCGCGGCGTCGCGCGCCGCGGGCTTCGGCGGGGCTGCGAACGGCGACGCGGGCGCGGCCGCCAGCAGGGATACGAGCAGCGGCACGGCGATGATGGAGGGAAGGCGCTTCATGCTTCGGCGCACTCTTCGCGGTCCTTCCGCCGGCGGTTCCGGCGGCCTGCAGGACGAAGTAGACATCCGGTTCCGGGCCGGGCGGCCTTCCGGAGGCGGAATCGGGCGAGAAAGTCGCGGCCCGGCGGGTTCCGGGACCACGCGGGACGGCGATCAGCGTCCGTCGAGGCGCTGGATCATCACGTTGTAGAACTCGATCGGGCAGCCGTGGCTCTGCAGGGCGATCGGGCCCTCCTTCGCGACGCCGGGGAGCTTCGCGTCGACGATCACGTGCTTCCCGTTGAGCCACACGTTCAGCGTCTCGCCCACCATGCGGATGCGGAAGCGGTTCCACTGTCCGATCGGCGCGTCGGCCTTCTCCTTCGGAGTGACCGCCGCGCGCACCGCGGCCGGCATCGAGCCGTCGGTGCGGTAGCCGTAGACCTCGCCCGAGCCGACGGGCCACGACCAGATGTTGACCTGGCTCTTCGAGCTGCCGCGCAGGTAGATGCCGCTGTCGCGCTCCTCGACCTCGACGGTCTGGTCGCTGCCGTCGGCGTTCTTGACCGTGTTGCCGTCCGGCCCGATGACCGGGCGCTGCATCTTGCCCTGATGCTCGCTCGTCCAGCGCCAGTCGCAGATCATCTCGAAGTCGCCGTAGCGCTCGTCGCTCCAGAGGCTCTGGCCCTTGCCGTCGAAGCGCACGACGTTGTTCGAGACCTTCCAGTGCTCGGGCGCGCGCTCGCCGGCGTTCGCGCCTTCCTTCCAGCCCTTCATCTCGAGCGCATCGAACATCGGCCGCATGCCCGCGGCGGCGAGGTCGGCGGTCATGTCGGGAGCGAGCGCGGGCGATGCGGGCGCGAGCTCGGTCACCTTCAGGTTCTTGAACCAGATCTCGGTGCCCTCGCTCTCGAGGCAGATGTAGCCCTTGCGCGGCTTCACTTCGGAGCAGCCCGAGACCTCGGTGCCGTTCACCTCGAGCTTGATGACGCCGTTGTTGCAGGTGACCTTGTAGTGGTTCCACTCGCCGGCGCCCTTCGTCGTGCGCGCGCTCGGCAGGCAGCGCTCCCAGCCGCCTGGATGCGCGCGGTCGGGCTTCATGCTCGCGCCCCAGATCGAGAAGATGTCGCCCTGGCCCGTGTACATCGTGCGGCCCTGGCCGTCGACGTTGTCGGGCGTGAGCATGATCTGCACCTCGATCGAGCGCGAGAAGGGCACGCCGGTGTAGCAGTAGGGGTCGCTCCAGACGAAGAGTCCCGCGTTGCCCGGGTACGAGAGGTGCTTCCAGTCGAACTCGAGGACGAAGTTCTCGTAGGCCTTCTCGGTGCGGAGGATGCCCGTGGGGATGCCGGTGCACTTGATGATCGGCGCGCCGGTCTCGTCCTTCGCGACCGTCCAGGTCGACGCCGAGGTGTTCACGTTCACCCAGCCGGCGAGATCCTTGCCGTTGAAGAGGTCGGTCGCCGCCGGAGCCGAGGCGCGCTCCGCGGTCGGGGCGGCGTGGCAGGAGGCGTGCGGAAGCGCGACGAGGGCGAGGGCCGCGGTCGTGACGAAGCCGTGCAGGGTCGGTCGGGTCATTCCCGCACACTAGCGGAAAGGCCGCCGGGTTTCACCCGCGCTTCGCCTCGAGCTCTTCCCATCGCGCGTAGAGGCGCGAGACCTCGGCGTGCGCGGCGCCGGCGGCGTCGCAGGCCTTCGCGTAGGCCTGATGGTCGCCGAGGAGCTTCGGGTCGTTGAGCGTCGCGTCGAGATCGGCCGCGCGCTTCTCGGCCTTGGCGATCGCCGCCTCGATGCCGTCGAACTCGCGCTGCTCGTTGTAGCTGAGCTTCTTCCTCGCCGGAGTCGCCGCAGCGGGCGGGCTCGCGGGCGTCGCCGCGCGCGCTGGCGCCGCGGTCGCCTCCGCAGCGCGCTCGAACTCGGCGAGCGCGCGCAGCGCCTGCTCGAGGCTCGCGACCACGCGCGGGGTTCCGTCGGGCGCGCCGAGCACCACGATGCGCGAGGCGAGGGCGTCGAGCATCGCGCGGTCGTGGGTCACGAGGAGCGTGGCGCCGGGGAAGGTCTCGATCGCGTCCTCGAGGATCTCGAGCGTCGGGATGTCGAGGTCGTTCGTCGGCTCGTCGAGGACGAGGATGTCTGCGGTCTCGAGCATCATCCGCGCGACGTGCGCGCGGGCGAGCTCGCCGCCCGAGAGCATCGAGACCGACTGCAGCAGCTGCTCGTCGCGGAAGAGAAACCGCCGCGACCAGCTCTTCACATGCATCTCGACGTCGCGGAATCGCACCTTCTCGCCGAGCGGCGAGATCGCGTCCTGCAGGAGCGCGCCCTTGGGGAACTCGGCGCGGGTCTGCGACATCGCGATGGTGCGCGGCGCCGGATCGGCGGCCTGCACCGTGCCCGCGTCGGGCGCGAGCTCGCCGGTGAGGACGCGCAGGAGCGTGGTCTTGCCCGCGCCGTTCGGGCCCATCAGTCCGATGCACTCGCCGGGCACGACCTCGAGGTCGAGGTTCCGGAAAAGCAGCCGTCCGCCCATCGACTTCGCGATGCCGTGCGCGGCGATCAGCTTGCGCGTGCGCCGGCCGGTCGCGGTGAAGTCGATCCCGGCCTGCGCGCCGGCGGCGGCGGCGTTGCGCTCGCTGAGTTCCGCGAGTTCGGCGCGGCGGTCGGCGCTGTCGTCGATGCGCGCCTGGCTCTTCGTGCGCCGGGCCTTCGCGCGGCGCCCGAGCCAGCGGTCGTCCTCGCGGACGGTGTTCGCGAGCGTCTGCTGCGCCTTCGCCTGCATGTCGAGGAACTCGGCGCGGCGGCGGCGGAACTCGGAGTAGTTGCCGTCGACCGAGAGCGTGCCCTCCGGGTACGCGCGCGAGAGCTCGACGATGCGCGTCGCGCAGTTCTCGAGGAAGACGCGGTCGTGGGTCACGAAGATCGCGGCGCGCGCGCGGAGGTCGTGGCCGCCGTTCAGGAGGAAGTCCTCCATCCAGCGCAGGCCCTCGACGTCGAGGTGGTTGGTCGGCTCGTCGAGGAAGAGGAGGTCGGGCGTGCCGCCGGCCGAGGCGAGCGCGCAGGCGACCGAGAGCCGCTTCTTCCAGCCGCCCGAGAGCGCGTCCGCCGGCATCGCCATGCGCGCGTCGTCGAAGCCGATCTTCCCGAGGATGACGGTCGCGAGGACCTCGGCCTCGTGGAGGTCGCCGTGGGTCTCGGCGCAGGCGAGCGCCGCCGCGGTCGCGGCCGAGAGCGCGGTCGCGCCCGGCTCGAACTCGTCGCGCTGCGGCACGTAGACCGCGACCGTGCCGCGCGGCGTGCGGATCTGCCCTTCGTCGGGCTCCTCGAGCCCGGCGAGCCGGCCCGAGCAGCCGGAGGCGAGCATGCGCAGGAGCGTCGACTTTCCGGCGCCGTTCGGCCCGATCAGCCCGATCCGCTCGCCTTCGTCGACGGAGACGCAGACCCCGCGGAAGAGTTCGCGCAGGCCATGCGATTTCGAGAGTCCGGTGGCGTTCAGGAGCACGGGGAGGAGGAGAAGGCTATCCGACATCGCCGTTGCGCGTCGCGGTGATGGAGTCTCGGCCGCGTTGCGCGTGTGGTTCGGGGCGAATCGTCCCATCAAGGAGGCATGCGTGGACGGCAAGTACGGTGTCGATGGCGTTGGCGGGCGTGGCGGGATCGCTGCGCGGGTGGTTCGATCGATCATGACGGCGCTGGTGGCGCTCCTTGGCATCGCGGTGCCGTGGGAGCGCGACGCGCAGGCGCAGTGCGGCGTCGGTTGGGCGCTCGCAGCCGGAAACGGACCGGGCTCATACGAGATCTGCTACGACGAGGCGCGCGGGAAGACCGTGCTCTTCGGCGGCACGACGACCTACGAGTGGGACGGCGTGTCGTGGACGACGGCCGCGACCGTCGGTCCACCGGACCGGGGCGCGGGCGCGATGGTGTACGACCCGATCGGCCAGCGCTGCCTCCTCTTCGGCGGCTACTCCTCGCAGGGGCCGCGCAAGGACCTCTGGTCGTGGAACGGCTCGTCGTGGACGCAGCTGGCGTCGGCGCCGGCCGAGGCAAGCGGACGCGGCGATTTCGCCATGGCGTTCGACCGCGGCCGCAACAAGCTGGTTGTGCACGGCGGTTGGCCGGGAAGCGGTGCGCTATTGACCGACACGCTCGAGTGGGACGGCGCGACGAACACCTGGCAGCGCTGGCCGTCGGGTGCGATCGGCAACCGGTACGCCCACCGCATGGCCTACGACGAGGCGCGGGGCGAGATCATCCTGCACGGCGGCTACTACTTCACGAACAAGAACGACACCTGGCGTTGGAACGGATCGACCTGGTCGCTCGCAAGCACCACCGGGCCGGCGCGCTATGTCTTCGGCATGACCTACGACTCGGCGCGCCAGCAGTTGATCCTGCACGGCGGCACGACCTGCTGCGGCGAGGTGGAGTACGGGCAGACCTATGTCTGGAACGGCACTGCGTGGACGCTCTGCCCGGTGCAGGGTCCGCCGCGCGGCTACATGAACATCGCGTACGACCGCGTCCGCGACGTGATCGTGCTCCCCGGCGGCATGGGCCCGACTCCGACGGGTCGGGCCTATGTTCCGGAGACCTGGGAACTCGCGATGAGCGTGCAGCCGACGACTCGGAACGTGCCGAGCGCGTACGCCACGATCCAGGCCGCGGTCGACGCCGCGGTCGCCGGCGACACGGTGCTCGTCGAGCCGGGGATCTACCCGGAGTCGGTCAACCTCCG
>Ga0315906_10006371_pt1 | contig 14608 bp, 13 predicted proteins | sample LakEriMetagenome_4_FD_203526 | JGI IMG/M metagenome (GOLD analysis project Ga0315906, IMG submission 203526) | Freshwater fungal communities from buoy surface, Lake Erie, Ohio, United States - Buoy 2 MA122 | ecosystem: Environmental > Aquatic > Freshwater > Lake > Lake biofilm | place: USA...
AATCTCTTAATACTCTCTTTTTTATAGAAATATAAAAAGATTTATAGTTAATAACTATAAGTAAGTAAAAATTTAAGAGTAGAGACAATCCGCATCCAAGCTTCTAACTTCCAATATCATAGAAATAGAAGAAGGTTCAACGACTACATGGTTATGGACATGAGAAGAATGATAATCTTCGATGATTGTTTAAAATATAGTCTATTCTCGCTTGTAAAAGTGTATAACTGTGATTTCATATACAAATATATGAATGAGTTAAGTGTAAAAGGTGAAATGACTGCTAGAACGGTAATTGGTCCAGATCCAACATTGAAGATGGGTCAAATATGTGTTCCTCCGCAAATTGCGAAAAATTTAACTATACCAGTACCAGTTACAGCATATAATTATGATTTTTTAACAAATTTAGTTAATGAAGGAAAGATAAATTATGTACTAAAAGATAATGGAAAAACTCGTATAAATTTAGAAAATGCATTATTTTTTAAAGGAACCAGAATAAATCATGGTGATATTATTTACAGAACTGATAAAAATACTGGTAAAGAAATAGAAATAACAGTTACAAATGGAAAACAATTATTAGAAAAAGGAGATAAATTAAAAAGAAATGGTGAATGGATAACAGATATTAAATATCCAGAAAAACGAACATATCAATTAAATATTGGTGATATATGCGAAAGACAGATGTATGATAAGCAGATAATACTACTTAACAGACAACCAACCTTGCATGAGGGTTCATTATTCGAGCTCAAGTATTATAAAAAATAATACTAGTCCTTATAAGGGCAACATATTCAAATTGCGGGAATATCTTGATAATATTTTTGATACTAAACTAATAAAGAAATTTATTAGAAATATATAGTTAACCACTATATAAAGTAAAAAATCAATAATTAGAGATAATTCGCATCCAAGTTTCTTAACCATGAATGGGAAGAAAAAGGTTCAACGACTAAATGGATATGGGTCTAAATTCAGGCTTAAGATATAGTCTACTCCTATCTGAAAAGATAATTTACAATGATATTACAAATAAATATGTAATTGAGTAAGGTAATATGGTCTATGATGGCTCAAGAGGTTGTAATACGACCTGGAAAAACAATTAGATTTAATTTAAGTATAAATAAATCATTCAAATAGGGTGATAAAAGGAAACTTTAAAAAAGTTTATCCTAGTCTCTTTAGGAGGCGAAACATCTGGTTGCGGGAACTTCCTTATTATATTAACTACCACCTTTTTAGTGAAAACTTTAAAGGGAACACGATTAATAGTCGTACCCAATGGTAAAAATGTTAGTATTTGGTTAATCCGCAGACGACTTTCTAATATAAAAATGAAAGCGTTTCAACGACTGCAAAGATGTTGGTCTAATTATATTAGGCTTAAGGTACAGTCTACTCCTTTTATGAAAATTTAAGGTATAAGGTAATGCCGACTTTGATGAAATGCGGATTTCACGCGAATAGTCAAAAAGAGAGGAAATTAAAAGTTTATAATCCTCTAGTAAGAATATATATTGATTTAAAGACACGCTGATTTATAATTATAAATGATTTGTTCAACTTGCAATATTGAGAAAGATATCTCTGACTATAGAAAAAATAGAAAACAATGCAAAGAATGTCAAAATGCAAAAGTCCGAGAAAATTATAAAGAAAAAAATACTAAATACTTGGAAGAAGAAAAAGATGATGAAACAATCTGTTGTAGTAAATGCAATATCGATAAAAATAAAAAAGAACATTATAGAGTGAATAGAAAAACCTGTAAAGACTGTGAAAAAGTACACGGTAGAAAATATAGACAAGAAAATAAAGATAAATCAAAAGAATGGGTTGAAAATAATAGAGAAAGAATGTCAGAATTACAATCAAATTGGTTTCATAAAAATAAAATTACTATTTATGATAACAGAAAAAAAAAGAGAAACGAAGATGAAGAATATAAAAAATTAAGTAATTATCGTTCTCGTATTCCAAGTATTTTAAAAGGTAATCAAAAAACATCAAAAGATTTAGATTGTTCCAGTGAATTTTTTAGAGAATGGATAAGTATATATTTTACGGATGATATGAGTATCGAAAATCACGGAGAAATTTGGACTTTAGACCATGTTATACCTATTAAAGATATAAATGAAGAAAATAAAATTCATATTTTGAGTTGGTATAATATAATGCCTGTTTTAAAAGAAGATAATTTAAAAAAGAATAAATATATTGATCTCGAACAAATAAAAAGACATTTGCAAGTTATAGAAGAAAATAAAAAAGAATTCAGCGTTGATAAAGAATATATTAACATTCTTGCGAAACACTTGGATGCGGGAAACTCCGTATAATTTTTACTACCACTTTTACAAGGAAACTTTTAAAAGGAACACGATTAATGGTCGTACACAAAGGTAATAACGTAAAATGTTGGACAATCCGCAAGATACTCTCTAAAGGTTAATGACTTCCAAAGAGAGATTTTCAACGACTGGTAAAGTGTTGGTCGGAGGAGTTGTCAACTCCAATGAAGGCTTAAGGTACAGTCTAGTCCTTTATGAAAATAAAGGTAGTAACGGGAGATGAAATGAATTTGCATTTACCAGCTTCATTAGAAGCTGAAGCAGAATTAAGATTATTGTCTGCATCAAAATATAAAATAATATCAGCACAAAGTTCAAAAAATATAATGTGTATAGTTCAAGATTCTTTATTGGGTGCATATCGTATGACTGTCGGAATACAACCAGTAAGAAAAGACCAGTTTTTTAATATTGCAATGGTATGTGATATTCCTGTTGATAAGATACAAGCAAAAATTCAACATATTAGAAGAATATATCAAGAAAAAGGAAAAAAAGTTCAATGTTTTCATGGTAAAGGTTTAATTTCATTAGCTTTACCTGACGATTTTATTTATGAAAAGAAAAATGGTGCTGACCCTGATGAACCTATTGTAAAAATTTATAGAGGTGTATTATACGAAGGAACATTAGATAAAAATATTTTAGGTTGCTCTCATAATTCTCTCATTCAAATTATAAATAAAGAATATGGTCCAGATGAAGCATCAAATTTTATTGATTTAATTCAATTTATAACAAATAATTGGTTGTTAATAACTGGGTTTAGCGTAGGATTAAAAGATTGTATGGTTCAAGGTGAAGAAAAAGTTCAAGAAATTAATGATGTAATTGAGAAATGTTATATTGAAGCAGAAAATATAAAATCAAATACTTATAATCCAAATATTAGAGAAATTAGAATAACTGGTTGTTTAAGTAAAGCTAAAGACATTGGTCTTAAAATCGCAAAAGATGCATTAAATGACGACAATAATTTTATCTCAACAGTAAAATCAGGTAGCAAGGGCGATTGGTTTAATATAGCACAGATAACGGGTTTACTTGCTCAGCAAAATATATCAGGTCAGAGAGTGCAACCAACATTAAATGACGGAAAAAGAACATTACCGCATTATTCTTTTAATAAATTAGATAAAAGAGATGAATATGAATCACATGGATTTATTGATTCTTCTTTTATTAAAGGATTAAATCCGAAACAATACTATTTTCATAGTATGTCTGGAAGAGAATCAACATGTGATACTGCTATGAACACGGCTACTTCCGGGTATATACAGAGAAGAATAATAAAATTGACAGAAGACATAAAAATTCAATATGATAATTCAGTAAGAGATTGTTGTAATTCAATATATCAATGGGCTTACGGAGAAGATGGTTTAGACCCTAAAAAATTATTAAAAATAGGAAAAGATTTAGAAATATGTAATGTTTCAAGTATTGTAAATAAGTTAAATATGAAACATGAAGTTTTGAATAAAAAGATGAAGATTAAAAAGAAAAAGTAAATTATACTATATTTTTATTTCTAACCAAATTGGTTAAAAATAATACATGAATATTTTGCTACGGGATAAAAATCACAATGTTAAAAAAAGTGTAAAAATAAAAACTATTTAAAGAAATGATTTATATAATTAAAATGAAATCATTAAATATTATTCATTTGATTGAAAAGAATGCAATGACACGTCTTTCAAAAGACTATGAAAACAAACTTATTAATAAAATTAAAGATAATTTCTCTGATACTCAACAACAATTATTTGTTGCAAGTTTTTATACTTTTCTTAATTATGATGCAAAAAAAGATTTTATAATTGATTTTGATAATGTATGGAAATGGTTAGGATTTACAAGAAAAGATAACGCTAAAAGATTATTAGAAAAATTTTTTACAATTGATATTGACTATAAACTCGCTCCTCATTTCGGAGGAGCGAGTTTAGAAGGTTCAAATAAAGTTGAAATTGAAAATAATATTAATGACCCAATTCACGGTGGTCAAAATAAAGAAACCATTTTGCTAAACGTTAATACATTCAAAAAGTTTTGCTTAAAAGCAGGGACAAAAAAAGCAGATGAAGTACATGATTATTATATTAAATTAGAGGAATTATTACAAGAAACTATTAACGAAGAAACTCACGAATTAAGAGAACAATTATATATAAAAAATAGTCAAATAGAAGAAAAAAATACTAAAATAAGTGAATTAAGTAAATATGTTGTAAGAAAATTTATAACAAAATTTAAATATGGATGTTGTATTTATTTTATAAAATCGTCTGAAATAAAAGGTAAAATTAAGATTGGAAGTACAATAAATATAAATCATAGACTTAGTGATCTAAGTACTGGCTCTCCTGAATATTTTGAAGTTATAGAATTATTTTATACTGAATTTCATACATTATTAGAAAAATCTATAAAAGAAATATTTGGTAAATATCGTATTTCTGTAAATTGTGAATGGTTCGATATTTCTGTAATTGATGAAATAAAACAATTTGTATTAAGTCAAATTGAAATATATAATATTTACAAACAATATTCAAATATCAATGCGATAAATGATTTAGATGTTAATATACCAATATATGTAAATGAAAAAGAATGTATAGATTGTAAAGAGATATTAAATCATAGATTTTTTTTCTTTTTAGATAAAGATGATAGAATATATTATGAAAAATGTATCTCTTGTTATGAAAAAGAAAACGGAAGTGATAAAAAACAATGTTCTAAATGTGTCCAAATCAAAGATAAAATAGAATTTATAGTAGATAAAACAAAAAAAAATGGTTTAACATATGAGTGTAAAGATTGTAGAAATACAATTAATAGAAATCGCACTAAACAATTAAAAGAACAAAATCAAAATATAGGAAAAAAACAATGTAATATTTGTAGTGAATTTAAACTAATAAAAATGTTTTTTACTGTAAATGATTCCGGAGAATATACAGAAAATTGTAAAGAATGTTATTGTCGAGAACATGGAGATTCTAAACAATGTTTTACATGTAAAGAAATTAAATTATTTAAATTTTACGATAAAAAATCTGCAAGTAGTGATGGTTATGAAACTTATTGTAAAGAATGTAGGAAAATTAAAAGAGATAAAGAAAGATCTGAAAAAAGAGAAGAAGAAAAAAATAATAATAAAAAACAATGTTCAAAATGTGAAGAATTTTTAAAATTTAACATGTTTTTTAGGAATTATGATGACGATATTATAGATTATTATGACGAATGTATGAATTGTTATAATGAAGAATTATTACAATGTAATAAATGCAATGAAATAAAAGAAAAAAAATGTTTTTCAAAAGATTCAACAAAAAAAACAGGATATAGAACAATTTGTAAAGTATGCACAAATAAACAAGATGTAGTGATATAGTATTTTATTTCTAACCAAATTTGGTTAGAAATAATAATTTTTTACTTTCTTTTCTTTAATGATTAAAAAAAGAACAATTAAAAAAAGAACGATTAAAATAAGTAAAAAAGAATAGGACACCTGTAATTAAACTGGATATTAAGTCTAATTCTTGTTTTTGTGTTATTTATCTTTTAGGTAACTAAACAGTCAATTCTTTTACAAATACTCGTTCATTGCATTCTGTTCTAACATATAAAATGGAAAATAATCGATATAGTATTTTATTTCTAACCAAATTTGGTTAGAAATAATAATTTTTTACTTTCTTTTCTTTAATGATTTCCGTTTACTTTTCTTTCTTTTTGATTTACTTTTCTTTCTTTTTCCTTTATCTTCTTCTTTTTCTTTAAATAAATCATGTATATATTTACCTATTTCTTCATCTTTTATTATTGGTTCTCCTTTGTTAAATAATTCTATAACTTTTGTAAAGACAATGTGTATTATATTTTTTTCTTCTGTCATTTTTTCAAGTAATAAAAGTGATAACTGAAGTTCATCATCTTCTTTTATAAATTTATTATCTAAAACTTCTTTATCTAAAGCTTCTTTAAATTTAACAGTTTCATTTTCTGTAATTAATTTATCTAAGTTTTTAATTTCTTCTTCAAATAAATTTGATTTATTTTTACCTAATTTATGTATATTATCTAATTTATCCCTTAAATTTTTTATGTCAGTTGATACGTTCAATAATTTTTTATTTAAATCATCTAATATTTTTTTGTTTCTTTCTCTTCTTTTTTCATCAGTTTCATCTTCTCTTTTTCTTTTTTTATTATTACATAATTTACAATAAAAATCTAATTTATCTAATTCATATTTTTTTTTATCTTTCAATTCAGAATAACAATTTATATGAGACCATTTTCCACATTTTTCACATTGTATTGTGTTTTTTTTGCATTCTTCTTTACATTTCGTACAAGGATAAGAAGATTCCATTTTTATATTAATTAAATATTTTTTTATTATTTTAAAAATTAGAAATGAATAATATTAATAAATGATAAAACAAATTAAAATTGTAATGATTGGTTTAACAAATGTTGGAATTACATCAATTATAAATCGTTTTATATCTAACTCATTTGAAGATAATATTGAAAATACAATTAAAGTAGATTATAAAAGTATTATAGTAGTTGAGAATAATTTGAAATATTATTATAGTATATATTCTATTTTAGGAAATATAAATCTTTCTAAAGGGTTTTATAATTCGACAAGATATTTTTTTATAGTTTTTGATATAACACATGAAAAATCATTTCAAGATGTTGACATATATTATAATCAAATAAAATCAAATTCAATACATCAATATGTTATATATTTAATTGGAAACAAAAAAGATTTATGTTCTTCCAGAAAAGTATCAAAAATAGAAGCATCGGATTATGCGTTAAGAAATCATATGATATATTATGAAACATCGGCAAAAACAGGGGAAAATATAGAAAAACTATTTTTATCGGTTTTAGACTATGAAAATAAGTATAAATTTGACGACGAAAATATTGATTTGATAGAAAGAAAATATAAATGTTTAAAATGTTTTTACTAAAATAAAAAATTGATTCGATTTTTTAATTCCTTAAAAAATAATACATATATAAAATGGAAGCAACTAATGTATTATCAGTAGTATTTGTTCTTGATAATTCAGGTTCAATGATTGAAATGAAAGATGAACCAAGACAAGGATTGAATATGTTTTATAAGACACAACAAGAAGCAGGTGATTTCTTATCTACTCTTATTTTTTTCAATAGTAGAGTAATTTTCAAACATAAAAATTTAAATGGAAAAGATGTTCCTTTATTATCAGAAACAGATTATATCCCAGAAGGAATGACAGCTTTATACGATGCTATTGGAGAAGGTATAGAGTATCAAAAATCACAAAAACTTGAAAATGTAATATTCGTAATATTAACTGATGGCGAAGAAAATGCATCATTAAAATATAACAAGAAAGATATTAAAGAAATGATTCAAACAATGGAAAAAGATCATGAATGGATTTTTATGTATTTAGGAGCAAATCAAGATTCATTTAAAGTCGCAGGTGATATTGGTGTATCAATTTCAGCTAATTATGATTATACACCAGAAGGTTGTCAACGAGTAATGCGTTCAATAAGTGATAATGTATCAAGATGTATTTCAAACAAATTTCCAAGCGATACATTCAAATTTGATTTACCATCTGAACAGGTAATTACCGATTCGAATATACTTTTACCACCTCCAACTTTTACTTTAACAAAATAATATAATTAATATTTTTATACATTTATGTATAAAAATTTACATATTCTTATTCATAGCGCGGTATTAATTTTTGTTTTTGTAATACCAACTTTCACTAGACTTCTGTTTTTCATCTAATGTATATCTAAATATTTTAAAGAATTCTTACAGTTCTCGTTGTTTTTACAACTGAGAAAAATATTGACTTTAACTTTACCATAAGATACCTTTTTTGTTTCAATTGATAGTAAAAAAACAATTTTATTTTCTATTTAATTAATAAATGAAATCAAAATATAAGAGCGTTAAATTATATAAAAGTAATCTTTCGCCAATTGAAGAAGAATATACAGATCCATATAAACAGCCTTTTTTTTTATCACGAGAATCATCTACAAATTCACAATCAAATGTTTACAACAATGCTTTTTTAATTGATTACGATATAGATACATCTAATTACATTAATGCAATAAAACGTATTATAGATGATTATGAAAATGATTGTGGTGGTATTTATGAGGATGAAACAAAAATTATAGGTTATTTTGACTATTTATTAAAATTAAATGATTCTTTAGGAGATGTAGAAAAAATTAAAAAAGGTTTGAAAAAGATACGATTTTTATCAAATGAATGTTTAGCCAATGTAAACACACAAAGATACTTATCACTTATAGAAATTTTTTTTATAAATATAATCGAAAGGAAGATGAAAGACGGTAAAAGAAAAAGAAAAAGAAAATCAAAGAAAAAAAGTCGAAAATAAAAGATGAAAAATTATTTAAAAGTTTATTTTTTTATAAAAAATGACGACAGAAGAAGATGAAAAAGGATTGGTTCCAGTAAATAATGGGTTAATATTAGAAAATTATAGATGGACACAAAATCATAAAGATATTTCAATTATTATACCACTTGAATCAGATACAAGAACAAAAGATATTGAAATTAAATTCAATCCAACTACTCTAAATGTTAAAATAAAAGGGCAAGAAATAATAAATGGTGAATTATTTAGTATAGTAAAGTCAGAAAATAGCACATGGTTGATTGATGACGGTGAATTAATAATTGAGTTAGATAAGAAAAAATTTGATGAATGGTGGGATTGTGCTTTAAAAGGAGAACCTAAGATTGATTTATCTAAAATTGTAACAGGGAAAGGGTCATTAGATGATTTAGACCAAGAAACCAGAATGACAATAGATAAAATGTTATACGATCAAAAGAAAAAAGAAGAACAAGGATTTTATAAACATTAAAATTTATTAAATTATTTTATATTTGAAATAAATATAAAATAAATGAACCTGTGTTTTAATCATCATGTAAACTTTTTAATTTACGAGCACTTGGATCTCCATTATTCTCTTCACCGCACCATAATGGTAGCCAATATTTTACTTTTAAATCTGATTCAGGATAATATTTTTTAAATATTTTATAATACCAATATGATTCTTTTGTTTTGAAATTTTTATTTTGTTCAAGTTCTTCGTCTGAAATTATATCTTCTACATATTCTTGAATATACTCATACCATGATTTTTGCCTATTAGATACAGCATCACTAAATGCTTCTTTTTGTCTAAATAAAACATCATTGGGAATTATATTCATATCCTCGAATGATTTTCTTAATAAATATTTTTCACTTCTTTCATTCTTTATAGGATTTCTTAAAGATTGATCTATAGATAAATATAAGTCTACAAAATGATGAGATAAAAATGGAACTCTTGATTCTAAACCAAATGCAGATATACCTCTATCCACTCTTAATACGTCATAATTATGTATTTCATTTAATAATCTAATATTTTCTTCATGTGATTCTTTTTCAGAAGGAGAATTAAAGAAATATAAATATCCTGATGTAAGTTCATCGGAACCATCACCATTTAAAATTACTTTAATATCAGTATTTTCGGATATCCATTTAGAAATCAAATATTGTCCTGTTGATGCTCTAATTGTTGTAATATCATAAGTTTCAATTTGTTTAATTATATTTTCTAATGCTTCAATCCAATATTCTACTGGTAAAATAATTTCATGATGTATACTATTAATATATTTTGAAACTTTTCGAGCAAATAATATATCTGGGCTATCATAATCCATACCTATTGTAAATGTATTTAATCTTTGTCCTTTTTTTTCTAAAAGTTTAGAAGCAATACCACATATTAATGATGAATCTAAACCACCTGATAATAAAGCACCAATAGGTCTTTCAGATTGTAATCTATCTTTAACACTTTTAAAAAGAGTTTCTGAAATTTGTTCGTATAAAGATTTAATATCAATTATATTTTTTCCAATTTCATAATAAGGTAAAGATGTAATATAAAATTTATTTTTTGATTCCATAAATAAATTAATATTTCGAGGTTCAACTTGTTTTCCTTTACCTCCAAATGGTAAACCTTTTAATTCAGAACTAAAATAAACTCCGTCATTATCTGTATGATAGAATAAAGGTCGAATACCAAATCTATCTCTGCAAAAATACGTTTTCATATAATTTTGTGTTTTATTTAATTCTATTAAAACAAAAGCAAATTCACCATCTAATTCTTTACATGTTCTAAATATACCAAAAGATAAAAACATATCAAGAATAACATGACAATCTGATTTAGTTTCAAAATTATATTTATTTATAATATCGACATAATTATATATTTCTCCATTACAAACTAAATAAACAATTCTATTATCATCTTCAAATTTGAAAGGTTGACTTCCGTTATCTAAATCTATTATAGCAAGACGATGAAAAACAAAAGACAATGTATAATCTTTATATTCTGTTTCAATCATATTTGTAGAATCAGGACCACGATGTAATACTTTCATCATATTTGATGTTTTTACAATCTCATTGTTTTTTGTTATATAAACAGTAATACCGCACATTTTAATTATAATAAATAATGCTTTAAACTTTAATTTTCTAACTATTTGAGTTAGAAAATTAAAATTGTATTATACTTTTTCTTTTCTTTTTAATTTGTTTTCTTTTTGACATGTTATACATTTATTATCTTTTCCATCTTTATTTGATTTATTGTTCCAATAACATTCGATTGATAATTTTGTATTACATTGATTACATGCTTTTAAATCTGGTACATATTCTGGTTCTAGAGATCGTAATTGTTTTGCATTTTCACTACAACATTTTTTACAATTAGGCATCCTTCCATCTGGACTATCTTTTTTATTTCCGAATTCATTTATATCTAATGTTTCATTGCATTTCATACATTTTTTATTTTCTAAATGAATAGTAATCGTTCTTTCTTTTGTTCTATCGTAATACATATCCATAGAACAATCTTTACATTCGGATGTTTTTCCATCAGATGAACCAATTCTATTATAAAATTCAGAAATATCTTTAATTTTATCACATTTAGTACATTTCTTTTCTTCCAACATAACTTTTTCTTTATTTTTTAATTTTTTATATTTTTCTTGACCACATGATTTACAATATGATTCTAAACCATCTTTTTTTCTTTTATTATTAACAAATTCATTTTTTAATAACACCGATTTACATTTAGAACATTTCTTATAATCTGAATTTTCTTTTTCTAGTTTTTCAACCTCTTCTTTCTCTTTTTTAATTTCATCCAATAAATCATCTTTAACATCTTTCACATTTTCATATTTTTTATCTTTATTTTCAAAAAATGTAAATACGTCGTCTACTTCATCAATAAAAATTTGAACATCATCTGTTTGAAAATATTCTTTTGAATTATGAATTCTGAATTTCCTCAAAATATGGTGTAATACTTGTTCTAATGGTTTTGCATCAGAAGAATAATATTTAACATAATGTACAATAGGTTCATATGGTACTTCCGTATGATAATCCCCGATTCTTTTTTTTAAATTATCAGTACATCCTATTTTATATTTTCCTAGAATTTCGACAAATCCAATAATATAAACACAAAAACCTTTTTCATATTTATTATCAATATCAATTCTACGATAAAGAAAACATTCATATTTTGCTTTCAAATTCTTTCTAATCATAGTTTCTTCTTTTAATTTATCATCAGTAATTTGTAATTGTAATCTCAATTCATTAGTTTCTTCATTAATTGTTTCTTGTAATAATTCTTCTAATTTAATATAATAATCATGTACTTCGTCTGCTCTTTTTGTTCCGGCTTTCAAACAAAACTTTTTAAAGGTATTAACATTTAGTAAAATATTTTCTTTGTTTTGACCACCATGAATTGGTTCATTAATATTATTTTCAATTTCAACTTTATTTAAACCTTCAAAACTCGCTCCACTATTACATGGAGCGAGTTTATAATCAATATCAATTGTAAAAAATTTTTCTAGTAATCTTTTTGCTGGATCTTTTCTTGAATACCCCAGCCATTTCCACACGTTATCAAAATCAATTACAAAATCCTTCTTCAAATCATATTTAAGAAAAGTATAAAAACTCGCAACAAATATTTGTTGTTGATTTTCTGAGAAATTATCTTTAATTTTATTAATAAGTTTGTTTTCATAATCTTTTGAAAGACGTGTCATTGCATTCTTTTCAATCAATTGAACTATATTTAATGATTCCATTTTATTAAAAATATCATTTCTTTAAACCATTATATTTTTTACACTTTTTTTTACATTTTTAACGTTATTTTTAATTTTTGATGTAAATTAAAAATAGAATTTATTGAAGTTTTTAAGCAGTAACCTCATCTGGCTTCAAGAAATGAGACTTCAATTGAGTTTGAAGTCTAAAATAAGTCAATGGCTCCGTCTCCTTCTTAGGGTCGAAACGCAACAACTTTTGAAGCTTTGAATCAGTAAGGATTTGTCTCTTATCCTTTGGATTTTGAAGGTTATTATCTCTAATATACTGACATAAATACTTTGTTACTTCTACCCGAGATTTCAGTTCGTCCTTATCCCATCCTGTGAATTTTGCCATCTCGGTAGAAATCTTTACCGGCTTCAAAAATCCAGAATTATTATTAGTGTTCTTCTTTGAAGAAGTTCTCTTTTGCTTGATAATTCTCGATGATTGATTCTTCAAAATCTTCAATCTCTTGTTCAAAGTTCTAAGAAACTTAATTCCCTTATTCTTTGCATCTCCCTCTCTCAACGTATCCATTTCAGATTCAATACTCTTAATCAAATCCTCAAATGATTGAATAACAGACTCCTTAGTGATAACCTTACGCTTATCACTTGCCTCCTCTGGGCTCTCATCTACTACCTCCTCCTCTACGACTACTTCTGGTTCTTTTACTACTTGTGGTTCCTTGACGGTCTTCTTTGACACAGTCTTCTTTGCGGCTACAGTTTTATTGGATGACATTCTTTTTATAATAAATAGCCTGTCTTTAAGTTGATTTTTAAAAATGTTATTTTTTATTAAATAAAAAATCTTTAATAATAAAATGAATGAAACTAACGTAGATAATCTATTAGAAAAATGGTACGAAGCAAAACAACAAATTAATGATTTAGAAAGTAAAATAGACAAATACAAAAGAATTGCAGAAAATATAATGGAACATAAAAACGTTGAAACTTTGATGAATGATAAATTTACTTTACATAAGAAAGATATTAATAAAACAACGATTTCTAAAAAAGATTTACCAATTGAAATATGGAATAAATATTCAAAAGAAAATTTTTATTCTGCTTTCTACATTAGTAGAACAAATGAAAAAAAGAAACGATCTATTCGTAGAAGTAAAAAAAAAAGTATTATTTCATAACAAAGTTAAAGGATTTTCTTCTTCCTTTCTTTAAAGTTTAGAAACAAAAATCTTTTCTCAAACAAAAATCTTTTCTCAAATACAAATTTAATTTTAAAATCATTTCATAACAAAGTTAAAGGATTTTCTTCTTCCTTTCTTTAAAGTTTAGAAATAAAAATCTTTTCTCAAATACAAATCTTTTCTCAAATATTTTCTTTTCTTCTTCCTTTCTTTAATTATTTATTTTAAAAATTTAAAATACAATGAATAGATTATTTTATATATTTTTCATGAAACTGCTGAGAAACTATTTTTCCCATTTTAGATTTTTCACTTTCATAATTTTCTCTAACCATTTGCATTCTATCAAATGTGGGTATATTTCCAGGTATATTATATTCTCCTAATTGTAGTTTATCATCTAAAACATAATTTCTAGAAGAAACATTATATTCACCTTGTTTATTATTATTTGTTTCCATATTAGAAACATATGATTTTCTATCTAGTTCTTTAATATATTCATGTTTTAAAGTTTTTTGTGTATTTTGTTTTATATTGGTTTTTGATTGATGCTCAGGTAAAGTTCGATTTAATTCAATATCTTTATGTATATAATTAATATGTTCTCCGTTACCTTTATTATTTGACATAGCGACATGATTAGGTAATACCCTACCAAGATTAATATCATCATGTATATAATTAATATGTTCTCCGTTACCTTTATTATTTGACACAGCGACATGATTAGGTAATACCCAACC
>Ga0315906_10006375_pt1 | contig 14602 bp, 21 predicted proteins | sample LakEriMetagenome_4_FD_203526 | JGI IMG/M metagenome (GOLD analysis project Ga0315906, IMG submission 203526) | Freshwater fungal communities from buoy surface, Lake Erie, Ohio, United States - Buoy 2 MA122 | ecosystem: Environmental > Aquatic > Freshwater > Lake > Lake biofilm | place: USA...
TAATGACCTCAAAACCTCATTTTCTTTGCGGCCAAAGTCAGATTGAAAAAAGTCGCCTCGCCCCCTTTCACAGTTTTTTTTTATTTTACCCCTAAAGTTTTGTTTAGGTGTCTGTATTTTTTTCTCCCAAAATTCAGTCGAACTTTTTTTTAGGTTGTTTCTGTAAAAAGAAAACTATTCGTGTTAAAAGAAAACTATCCAAGCTAAAAGAAAAAGAACCAAAAAGAAAATATATAGTTCTTTATATTCTGTATTAGTATTTATAATCTATATAGTATTATAGTATATATATAAGGAAAAAGTGCCGCTTTTTTTCTGTTTTTTGATATATTTGCACCTATTGATATTTGTTGTAGTTTGGTTGTCAGATAATTACATTTTTCATTTTCGCAAAAATAGGGTGGCTATAGGGGGGCTATTAGGGTGGCTATAGGGTGGCCATAGCCAGGCTATAAAATACCCCATTTTTCTTCTCTGTTATCATTGTTTTGCTCCACTATTTTTTTTCGCTAAATTTGTATCGAACTTTTATAAAATTAAATTATATGGAATATCAGCATCAGGAAGAAGAGAACCAACCTAAAGAATTTAACGAATCTCAAGAATTTAACGAATCTCAGGAATTTGAGCCTGTAGAAGAAATGGATTTGGGTCAGGCTATTTTGGATGAACTAACACCCAAGGAACCAGACCTTCGGAATGCCGACCCTATTTTACTCACTCCTGCCGAAAGAAAACTTAGGCATAAGCAGTTGGTGTCTAAAAACCTAAAAACTTGGAAGAAAGGTCAATCTGGGAATCCTAACGGCAGACCTCCTGGCAAGTCAAAGAAAAGTGCCGCCTTGAAGTGGCTCGAACTGCAGGAGCAGTCTATGAACGAAATTACTGGACAAGATGAAGTTCTTAGTCAGGAAGACCTAATGACCCTTGCGATTATCAAAAGAGCCAAGAAGGGAGATGTTAAGGCTTATTCCGAGTTAATGAAGATAGCTTATGGTGATGACAAGAATGTTAACATCAACGGCATCATCGGGATAGCCAACATCACAGGGATGGAAATATATTAATGCTAAGTAGAATATATTAATTTGTGAAAAAATCACAATAAAGCATGATAAGTCATTCAATAATGGCTGATTTAGGTCATAATGAGTCATAAATCATACAAAAATGGGAGTTAAGGATTCTTATATGACGCATGAGAAATTTGGCAAAATTCATGCAGAAAATCGGGGATTCCGATTAATTTATTTTATTAGAGGCATTACTTTACTTTTGTAATGCTGATTTGATTCGATTTGTGTTTAGCCCTGACATTTCTATGTCGGGGTTTTTACTTATATTTGCTTATTGTTTTAATTGGTTTTGTTTTGTTTACTTAGTTTTGTTCGATTGTGTATTGACATAGTTTATCCTGGCGTTTCTACGCTGGGATTTTTTTTACTATCTGTAATTTTTTTTATCCACATCCTTTGAACTTTAGTTATATTTATTTAATTTAGCACTATAAAAATTATGTATAAGATAAAAGCAGCAGAATTGGTCGCATCTTATCTTAGGATAACTAAAGACCTAAAAATGGCAAAGCAATGTGCGAAAGCCTGTTGCGATGCTATCATAGCTGACTACCAAGATGATTCATTCGTTTCTTCACTAAATAAACTTAAAATCCACGAATGGACTAATGTAAAAAGAAATATATGACCGCAGTTCAATTACTAAAGCACAGAATCAGCCAACTTAAATTAGAAAATCCCGAATTAGAAAAATTGCTTGATGAAGCAGAGACTCACGAAAAGTCTCAGCTTAAGATAGCTTATGCTTCTGGATATGTAGAAGGGTTTAATCAACTTGACTGCGATGAGCATATAATTACTTCTGAGCAGTACTACAATAAAAACTACAAATATGGTAAATGACATTTATTATGACTACCTTGGAAATCAGTACAAAGAGGTAGACCGAACCAAGTCGCATATCACTTTTTTGGTAAACGAGAAAGATTTAGAGATGCGTACAAAGGCTGAGGTTGATTATATGGTGCAGAACCATGAACTTCGGTTATTTGATTTAACATGGTCTGATGTATGGAAGCATTGGGAAGAGACAAAGCCTAAATGGCCAGAGATACACAACCTAAAGGAATTTTTAAGTCTAAACTATAAAATCGCAAAAAAATAAACACATGAGTCCAGTACAATGGTTAGTAGACCAAGTTAATGCAGATTGCACTAATTCTACTTTTATTCAGCAACATTTAATAGACCAAGCCCTTGAAATGGAGAAGCAGCAGACACATAAAGGTGGCGAATTAGAGACCTTTAAAGACCATATTTCTGATATCGGCAAAATGGTTGTATATACGCATGATGATGTAATACAAATGATGGACAAATTCCATACAAGTATTTTGAATCGTGATTTATGTATGGCTAAATTAACTCCAATAGAAGTTAACATACAAGAAAAATCGGGAATTCCGATTAATTTATATACAGAGGAACAAGTTAAAGAACTTTTATACTATTACGATTTAGAAATAAAAAAACACTTACTGAATTATTCTATTGAACATTCTATACATAGTAAAATGTGTGATGGGATAAATGATGTAAGAAATACATACATACAATCACTTAAACAACCTAAACAATGACAGCGGTAGAATGGTTAATTAAAGAAATAGAAAAGCACGATAAAGAATTTAGTTATTTCTATAATGCAGAGATTGAGAAAGCCCTTGAAATGGAGAAGCAGCAGATGTTTAAAGGTAGCGAATTAGAGACCTTTGAAATATCAGATGAAGAAATAGAGAAAATGGCACAAGAATATGTTTTGTATAATGACGCAAAAAGGTCATGGGTTATAGAAGGTGCTAAATGGTATCGTGAACAATTAAAACAAAGGAAATGACACCAAAAGAAAAAGCAGAAAAATTAATAAACAGCATTAGCAATGTGTTCATCAATGATGAAGATGAGCATTATGTTGGTATGGTAACAAGAGTATCTAAACAATGCGCTTCGATAGCAGTAGATGAGGTCTTAAATGTATTACCACAACATGAATACCTTGAAGATAGAGACGAGTATCACGAAAATAGGGAAAGGTTGTATTGGCAAGAAGTAAAACAAGAAATAAATAATCTGTAATCCAACTGTTCGGAATTTCCGACAAGTTCAATAAAACAAAAACTATGAGTGATTTCCTATTTCTTTTAATATGCTTCTTAGGAGTTGTAGCAGGTATTGGTTTGCTAATACTTGCAGAAAAACTATGGGATGATAAAAATTAAAACTATGATAACAAACTTTGAATCAATCACAAACGAACTATCCACAGAAGAAAAGAAGATGATTCCTATTTTAATCAAGGGATTCTCAACAAGGACAAGCCAAAACCCTATCAAGGCTCCTGATATCATCAGGGCTATCAATTCAAAGGACTATGGCTTAAAGAACAAGTTTACCGAAGTAAGGTTGCGTAAAATATGCAATTTTATAAGAACAAATGGAATAATCCCTTTGTGTGCTACATCTAAAGGATATTATGTATCTTATGACAAGAACGAGATACAAAATCAAATATTGTCACTTAGGGAAAGGGCTGAAGCAATACTTGCTTGTGCCGATGGTATGACTAAATTTATGAAATGAAATTATATATTGGAGATAAGTCATCTAAGAAAAATCTGAGTAAAGAATATACTCACATTAAAGTCGAATCGGCTGAAGACATATCGGTTATTCTTAAACTTCCATTCGATAACGAAAGTGTAGACCATATCTACGCCTGTCACATACTGCATTATTTTTCCAAAGAAGAGGCTTTGGCTATTTTGAAAGAATGGAAAAGGGTAGTCAAAAAGGGGAATAGTATAAGAGTATGTGTCCCTGATTTCTGGAGGCTCACCACCATTTATCCAAATTCCATTAAGGTCAGCGATATCGAAAGGCATATTGAGTTATCTAAGTGCAAATCTATACATGACTTTTTATCTTTGCAATGTATTCTTGTATCTGCAGGATTTTATGCGGTTAAGAGATACGATTCCGTGTTGGAAGATAAGTCAAATAACTTAATTGGCTATGCTAATGTCAGTCTAAATGTAGAAGCGTACAGATAATGGCAAGTACTAAAATAAAATTTGATACCCATAATAACCAAAAGCAAAAAGAATGTGCTAAGGCATGGGTAGATGACACGGTAACAGACATTGTTTACGGTGGTGCCAAAGGCGGTGCTAAATCTTATACAGGTGCATCTTTGATATTCGGTGATGCTTTGATGTACCCTGGTACGCACTACTTTATTGCTCGTGATTCTCTTTCCGACCTGAGAAAGTTTACCATCCCTACGGTCTACGAGGTTTTTAATAACTGGGGATTAGGAAAGGAGTATATTACATTCAATGGTCAGGATAACTACTTTAGGCTTTACAATGGGTCTAAAGTATTTTTATTGGATGCTGCTCCTCAGCCAAGAGACCCTCTCTTCCAGAGATTTGGTTCGATGCAGATGACTCGTGGATGGATAGAGGAGGCAGGAGAGTTCAAGGAGGCCGCTAAGAATAACCTTATGGCATCGATTGGCCGTTGGAAGAACAAGGAGTACAATCTTAAGCCCAAGCTACTTCAGACTTGTAACCCATCTAAAAACTACCTTTATTCTGATTACTACAAAAGATGGAAGGAGGGAACACTTGAGCCTTATAAAAGATTCATACAAGCCTTCCCACAAGATAACAAGATGCTTCCAGAGGCATACATAGAATCTCTTGAGAGAAACCTATCTAAGAACGAGAAGGAAAGGCTTTTGTATGGCAATTGGGAATTTGATGATGACCCAAGTGTACTTATAGACTACGAAAAGATTATAGACATATTTTCTAACACCCATGTTCCTCACGGAGACAAAAAGATTACTGCGGATATAGCCCGACTTGGTGGTGACAGGATTGTCATCATTGAATGGGATGGATTCAGAGGTAAAGTAAAGTGGTACAAGAAGCAGACGCTTGATGTAACAGGTCAGTTGATAGAAGACTCTCGTAACAGGCTTTTGATAGGGCCATCTGATGTTATCGTGGATGAGGATGGAATGGGAGGAGGTATTGTGGACTTTTACAAGTACAAAGGTTTTGTGAACAATTCATCTCCGCTTCCATCACCTACTGCACCTTTGAATGACATGGGTAAGAGGTCAAATGAGAATTTCGATAATCTCAAAAGTCAATGTTATTATAGATTAGCAGAAAGAATAAATAAAAATGAATTATTTTTGCAATGCGATGCTGATGTAAAGACTTGGATTATTGAAGAGTTGGAACAGGTAAAGCAAAAGAGCCTTGATTCGGATATGAAGAAAGGAGTGATTCCTAAAGATAAGATGAAAGCGTTGTTAGGTCGTTCACCTGACTTTGCTGATGCTTTGATGATGAGGGAATACTTTGAGTTAAAACCGACAAGAGGCTTTGTGGCTGCTTCATATTAAAACTTAAAAAATGGATTTATTCGGTCAAAAGGCTCTTTCAAAGAGTTTAGATAAAATGATGGATACGATGAAGGCGGTGAATGATAACAGAATCGCCATGTTGATGTCATCATTTAACACGCAGATTTTCCCTAACTACAATGTAATAAAGGAACAACTTGTCTATCAAACGATGGATGATGTCTATTCGGTAGTCTCTCGTCTTGCGACAACTGCTGCTATGGTTCCAATGTACGGAGAGGGAAAAGACGGAACAGAAATAGACCGAAATGATAATATTAACTTTATACTTAATCAACTTACTTTTCAACTCAAGGAATCCATCCACCTGAATCTTTTGATTTCTGGTGAGGCTTTTATTTACAAGCAAAGGATTGAATTAGGGCCAAACAAGGGGAGGATTAAGTTAATCAACCTAAATCCTGCAAACATTATTGTGATTGTGGAAGAAGTCTTCCCATATCCAATCGTAGCTTACAGGTATGAAGATTCGCAGAGTGGTGAAAGCTTCAACATAGAGTTTAACGACATTATTTATGTCAAACTTGAAAATCCTACAATAGATACACAACAAGATGTAAGGGGTCTTTCCCCCATCAGGGTTCTGACAAGAAGGCTCACAAGGCTACAAGCCCAAATGGATATCTCTGTGGCTCAGATGCAAAATGGTGGTCTTCCAGGTGTGCTTTACGACAAGAGTCCTGGGTTTACTGCTAACGATGCTAATCAGCACAAAGAGAATTTCTCAAGGTTCTTGAATTCAAGGTCAAATAAGTCTGCTCCTTATATTATGGGTGGTGAACTCGGATATATTCCTATCGGTTCTACTTTGGCTGACTTGGATTTGGCTTCTTTGGCTGATATAGACTTCGACAAGATTTGTAATGTGTATGGTGTGAGTTCAACTTGGTTCAACAATAAAAAGGCTGCTACCGAGTCTAATGTAAAGGAAATGGTAAGGTTGATTTACACTAACGCAGTTCTTCCCAATGTAATGCGTGTTCAAGATGCCATAAATCAGCAGTTAATAGCTGAGATTGCTACAGAAGCAGTTTTAAGGTACGATATAAGCGATATTACCGAACTTCAGAAGGATATGAGGGATAAGGCAGAGACTTATGCAAGGCTGCCTGTAATCGTTCCTAATGAGGTCAGAGAGGGCATGGGCTGGGATAGGATAGATGACCCTCTGATGGATAAACCTATTATTAAAGCAGGGTATTATTTTGTAGAAGATATGACCCCGATGGAATCAATGCCAATTACAGATGACTATAGACCAGATATCTCACAAATGCCTCAAGGCGATATCACGAATCCTCGAGGAGGAAATCAAGTTTGAGACTTGCCCTCTAAAAAGGGCGAAGAACGACTGGAAGAAACAAGAGATTCGTAATCTTATTGCCAAGAAATTAATGACCTCACAAACAGGGCCAAGTGAATTTAAGTGAATATGTAGGAAATTATGAAAGGTTCTTAAAAAGGTATGAGGCAATCTATGCCCCTAAGATTCGTAAAGAGATAAGAAATCAGATAAAGACTTATTTGGAATCCGACATATCTAAAATCTCCTCCGAGGGGATGCAGGACATAATCTTAGATATGCACATCAAGTCTGGCACTTATTGGGCTAATGTGACCAATAGGATGTTCAAGACTCCTACCAAGAAATCAAGGCACGATAGATTTAGTGAGTATATGTATTCCCTGCTTAGGACATATATGATTATAGATGCCTTCAATACTGCCGAGAATATTACTCAGACTACTATTGATGACATCAAGCAGATTCTGTACGATGCTACCATCCTGAATTGGAGTCTAAGAAAAATAGAGCAAGAATTACTCAACCAAAGGAAAATAAGAATAAGGTCGTTGCTAATAACAAGGACTGAACTTCTGTATGGGTCAAATACAGGTGCTTACTTGTGGATGAAGGACACAGGCTTGGATTGGAGGAAGAAGTGGGTTGCTTTATTAGACAACAGGACTCGTAGAGACCACAGGATTTTGAATTGGCAGGTAAGGCCATTGAATGACCCATTTGAGGTGGTAAATAAATTCGGGGTGCTTGTGAAGATGCAATATCCTGGAGACAGGTCACTCGGTGCAGGGCCAGACCAAATTTGTAATTGCAGATGTTTTTTGGTGTATGAATAAACTAAATATTTCAGCAATAGAATAAAATAATTAATTTTGTAACAAACTAAAAGATGTATAAGAGTTTCAAAAGCATAGTTTCCGATGTTGACGAAAAGGGGCAAGTTGTTGTCGCTGCTAATTCTTTTGGTAATGTGGATAGTCAAAGTGATATATCAATTTATGGTAGCTTCACTAAAACTCTTAAAGAGAATTTTGATAGGGTTAAGTGGTTTTTGAATCATAATCCTAATATCCTTTTAGGGGTTCCAATGTCTGCCACAGAGACTCCGCAATACCTGCAGATTGTAGGTAAGTTGAATCTCAACAAAGAAATAGGAAGAGACATCTACGAAGACTATAAGTTATACGCAGAATACGGAAAGACACTTGAGCATTCTATTGGTGTAGATGCTATCAAGTATGAAATACAAGGGAATGTTCGCAAGGTCAACGAATGGAGGCTTTGGGAGTTCTCTACTTTAACCAACTGGGGAGCAAATGAAAATACTCCTATGTTGGCAATCAAGTCCGATATAGACTTCTTGAACATTAAGTTGGAGAAGGGTAAATATACGGATGAAAAATTCACGGAAATAGAAAAGCAAATCCAAATACTGAAGTCACTCATTGAAGAGCCGTCAATTGACACTCCAACAACCGAGCCGATAGATTGGAAGGGCCTATCTACTATATTCATTAATTCATTAAAATAACAAAAATGGAATTTACTAAAGATTCTGTTCTCACAGAGTTGAACAATATGAAGTCTGCTCTTGAGAACTCATTGACCGAGAAGGCCAATGCTGCTGAGAAAAATGTTGAAGCTAAGTTGGATGCAGTTAACTCTGCTATCTCTGAACTGAAGTCTGCTCAACCAGAAGTTACTGCTGCTGAAGTGTCTTCTTTGAAATCAAAGCTTGATGCTACTGTTGCTGGTTTGGAAATCCTTGCTTCACGCAAGAGTTCTACTAAGAAGGCTGCTTCTAAGAACCTTGGCGAAGCTATCGTTAACGCTATGAGTGAGAACGAGAAGTCTATCGTTTCTGTATCTAAGAAAGATGCTACTACTATTCAACTGAAGGAAGTTGGTGATATGACTATTGCTAACAACCTGACTGGTGCTATTCCTAACACTTACCGTGATGGTGTTGTTCCTGTTCCTTTCGAGATGATTCATGCTCGTTCTGTGTTCAGCGTAACTCCATCTGCTACCGATAGCTATCATTTCTATCGTCATGCAATCGGAGAAGGTGGTTTGGCTTTCCAGACTAACGAAAACTCTGCTAAGAGCCAATTCGATGAGGATTTGGTAGAAGAGACAGTAAACCTCAACTACCTTGCTGGATTCCTGCGTGTATCTCGCAAGATGTTGAAGAACTTTACTGCTTTGCGTTCTTACCTTGGCCGTTGGTTGCCTGAGAAGTACTACAATGCTGAAGATGCTCTTGTTTATGCTGCCATCAAGGCTGACGCTACAGGAACTCCTAACGCAACTGGTACTGATTGGTTGCAGCGTATCATCCTGACTATCGGTTCTCAGAAACAAGCTAAGTACAATGTCAACGCTATAATCGTTGGTGGTAATACTTGGGCTGAGATGCTGACATACAAGAATGTATCTGAGGAGTATGTTATTCCTATGGGTTCTGTTAGCATTGCTCCTTCTGGTCAGATGCTGATTTGTGGTGTACCTGTGTATACTGCTTCTTGGATTGACGCTGATGAGGCTCTTGTTTGCGATACTCGTTATATGGAGATTGTTCAGTCTGAAGGTCTTTCTCTTCAGTTCTTTGAGCAAGATGCTGATAATGTAACTAAGAACAAGATTACTGCTCGTATCGAAGCTTCTGTTGGTTTTGCTCTGCTTGACCCTGCAGCTTTCTGCGTAGTTGAGAAGTACATCGCTCCTTAATTTACTAACTCTAAATAGAAAGCCCTGCCCCTAACAGGGTGGGGCTTTTTTAATAATATGGACTACTACAAAAATGCCGACAAGTTAGATAGCTACATCCTTGGTGTAACTTATAACCAGGTTTCTGATATTGACAGAGGTACTGTAATCACAGAGCCTGTTACTCTTAATGAGTTAAAGAATTATTGTAAGATAGCCTACTCTACAGACGATGCTTTGCTTACTGCGTTAATTACTGCCGCAAGACAGGTTTGTGAGAACTATTCTTATGTTGCTTTGGCACAAAGGGAGATTACTGCTTGGATTAATAACTTCAATGGTGGAACCTATCTGCCTTATGGGCCTGTAGGAGATATTATTTTAGTGGAAGATATAGATGGTAATCCAGTTACCGACTATACTACTTCTGGTGGTCAGTTCAAGCAAATATTGACTCCTTTTGAGCCATTAGTTGTAACTTACGAAGGAGGGTATTCAACTACTCCAGACTTCTTAAAGGTTGCTATTATGGCACAGGCTTTATATATGTATGAGAACAGGGGCGATGCTCAGAGAGATACTCTCCAGGGTACAAGTCCTGTAGCTACATTAATCTTAAATACTATTAAGCGTGTATAAATTCAAGCACCAAATAGGTGAGTTTAATACTTTGCCAATATTTGAAAATTGGGATTACACTACCGATGAAGGTGGTGGAGTAGACAAGGTTTTGAACAATTCTTTTTATGCTTGGGCTAAGATGACCCCAAGGGTAGGTGGTAGGACATTCATAGCAGGTGATTTGCATGAGAACAACCAATCTACATGGATTTACGATATGGAGGTATTTATTCGTTACACGGATAATATCACTTCTGATTCCACAATGGTTTGGGATAACAAAAGATACGCTATAAACTACTATTCTATTGACGGAGAAGGGAAGGAAAGGTTCATAAGGCTTTATGTTACTATGACTGACAATCAGTTGGTCACAGGAGGCATAATAACTCCTACTACACCTGCTTATGTCTATAATTACGAAGGCATAGGAGGCGAGAGTGAGGTACAGGCAAATGAACTTATTAACAAGACTATTTTGGGTGTTTTCAAGGATGGTCTCTCCAAGGAGATAATCTTTTTGGGTACTCCCGATGATGGTCAGGTTAAATACACTCCTGCTCAAGGCAAATTAGAATTCGGGATATCTTTCTTTACAGGAGAAAAACTCCAAGTGCAGTATATATGAAAAAGCTTATAAATAGCCTTTCGTCTGATAAGTTCCAAAAGGAAGTCACTAAGGCTATGAAGAAGTATGTAGATAAGGTTGTAAAGGATGCCAAGACTTATGCCCCATCAAGCTATTATAGGGAAGAAAAGGGGGAGCTTGTTTCTTACCCAATAGACATAGCCTCCTCCATATCTGGAACCGTAAGCGACTCAGGGGCTTCTATAGATGTTAATACTAATTTAGCTGCCTATGTAGAGTTCGGTACAGGTAGGTTTGCTGAGAAAATCTTAGGCACATATCCAAAGGAATTTCAGGATATTGCTTGGTTTTATTTCAGAACTGGGGAGGGTAAAATAGTGGGAAATCCGTATCTTATACCTGCTATTGTAGAGAATGAGGATATGGTAGATAAAGAGATTCAAAAATATTTTGATAAATTATGATAGACTTAAACTGGTCGCTGCGAAAAGCGTATTATTCTGCCTTGTCGGACATCCCAGATGCCGCAGGTACAGGCTATGTTCCTGTTTATTACTTTGCAGCACCTCCTAACAAAAATATGACCGAGTACATAGTTTACAGGTCTATCACCAATAAAGACGAGAGTACAAAATCCTCGTCTGATACTCGGACATTTATAATCGTAGAAATCTACACTAAGCAGATGAATACTAACCCTGGAAAGAGGGTTGATGAGATAGCTGCTGCCGTGTACGATAGGGTTTATCCTAACCAAAATACCCATCTTCAGATAGAGGGCGGTCAGATAGTAACTACCCAAATGACCTTTGAATTGGTGAATCCTTATAATGTCATTTCGGGGGAAGTTTACCTGTCAAGGTTCCTAACCTTCAAACATATTATTTATCAAACTTCAGATTAATTATTTATTTTTGTACCTATTAATTAACAACTAAAAATTAGAAAAAATGGCTGAACATAAACTATCAGGTGATGATGTAGTCCTGATGATAAGCGATGATGGAACAACTTACGATACTGTAGTTTGTTTGACTTCAAATGGTATCACTCGTGCTACTAACGAGATTGATGCTAAAACAAAATGTGGCCCAGACAAATTGCCTGGAACTCAAGAACTCGCAGTAAACTTTGAAGGTCAGATTGCCTACGATACTGCAAATGCTTCTTTGGAAGATTTGTATGACTACTGGGCTAACAAGACTACGGTTTACTGGAAGATGGGGCCTGCTTCTCCTGTTACAGGTGATATCACTTTCTCAGGAACTGGTTTCATCTCTGCGTTGGATGATACTTATGCTATGGATTCTCCTGGTACTTTTAGTGGTACTATCGGAGTTTACGGTAGCATGACTATGTCAGTTGAGGCGTAATTTATAAATATGAGTTATATACAAATTGAAATTAACGGAAAGCCGAGAGGCTTGAAGTTCAATCAGATGGCAGTAGTTACAATGACCAAGTATTTGGACTTTGATAATGTAGCTGCAACTTATGGTTATGCTTTAGTGTATGCTGGTCTTGTGTCGGGTTGTTATGTGAAGAGAGAAGAGCCTGATTTTACATTTGAGCAAGTTTGTGATTGGGTTGATGAAATGTCAGTAGATGAACTGATTAAAATCAGGGATGTGTTTGAGTCGACCCAAAGTTTCAAAGCGTTGATAAGTAATGCCGAAGAAGTCACAAAAAAAAAGCCGAAGAGAACCAAAGAGAAAGCCTAAAAATCGCTTTGGGCCATCTTGGATGGACAGAGAGGGAGTATTATGAAAGTAGCCCTGAAAGCGTATATTATGCGATTCAGGGCTATTTTGATAAGATGAAGATAGAAGAGAATTGGTTTAGGACTTTGGGTTGGATAAGTTATAAAGTAGGTGGCGGTAAAGAGAAGAGCATAAGTAAGTTTTGGTATATAGAAGGAGATAAGCCTATTAATGATTCAAGGAGCAGGTTGGGTTCAACTCCAGAAGAGGTTAGGGCAAGTATAGAAAAGATAAAAAAGGCACATAATATAAAGTAATGGCTAAATTAAATATAGATTTTGCGGTCAATTTAGGTAATTCGGTAGGTGAAATAAATAAAGTAGTTACCGCATTAACTAACCTTAATTTACAGGTAAACGATTTAGCCAAGAATTTAAGTTCGTTATCGAATAAAAAGATTGCACCAAAGGTAGAGGCTGAGATAAAGCTAAAAGAGACATCTATAGCACCTATGAAGGTTAAGGTAGATGCCGAACTTCCTAAAGGGCCATTAGGTAATGTTTTTGATAGGTATATACAAGGTGCTACCAATGCAAAGACCGTTACTGAGTTTTTGAAAGAGGAAGAGAAGAGGCTTACTGCTGAGATTAAAAATCTTCAACAAGTAGCAGGTAATACTACGAGCCTTGTTAAATATACTTCCGCATTAAAGCAGATAGGTGAAAAAAGTAAGCAATTAAGTGCAATAAAACTTGCCGACCCATTTAATAAATTAAGTGCTTCTGCTAATCAGGCTAACCTTACATTAGTAAATGTAGGAAGGGTAGCACAGGATTTGCCATTTGGCTTCTTGGGTATTGCTAATAACTTGAACCCATTAGTTGAATCATTTAAGGCATTAAAAGATGAGGCTAAACTTGCTGGTACATCAGTAAAAAGTCAATTATTAGCTTCATTAAAGGGTTTTGGAGGTGTAGGTTTAGCGATATCTGCGGTATCTGCCGCATTATCATTTGCATCTGTTGGCCTTCAGTATTGGAATAGAAATACCAAAGAGGGTAAAAAAACAACTGATGAATTAGCTGAATCAACAAAAAATTATAAAGAATCACTTAAATCAATAACATCAGATATATCTCAAGATGCTGCAAGGATATCTGTATTAGTAACTGCATTTAAGGAGCAGAATCTTTCTTTACTACAAAGAAAATCAGTAATAGAAGAATTACAAAGAATATCTCCTGAGTATTTCTCTAAATTATCATCAGAAAAAACAACAGTTGACCAATTAACTGCTGCTTATAATAATTATAATAATAATGTACTAAAGTCAATAACATTACAGGCTAATAAAAAGAGATTAGAAGAGACTATAACAAAGATTCTTGAATTGCAAGAAAAATCTGCTGGATTGGATTTGCCTCCATCGGAAGTTACAATAAATCCAAAGGCTTCTAAAAATAAAATAAAAGAATACGGAACAAATATAGAAGTAGGCCTTAATGATTCTTTATCTAAAGCATTTGATAAGCCAAGGACTATTAATATTCGTAATGTTAGATTTGAGGGCGATGGAGAATTCTTAAGCAAAGAAGAGCAATCTTTTGCAATTAGAGAAGGCATTACCAACCTAACTAAAGATGAGGTAAAAGAAACTAAAAAGCTTGTTGAATTAAGAGATAGGTTATTAAAGACAGTAGGAAAGCAAGAGTTTATAGTACCTGTAGAAGATAAAAAAAATCAATTAGATAAAACTAAGACTAAAGCAGAAAAACTTTCTGATGCGTTTAAGGAAATAAATGATGATTTATTAAAAATAAGCAACCTACCAGGCTTATCTTCTGCTGAAAGGATAACACTACAAGTAGAAAGAATTAAAAAAGGTTTTGATGAGGTATTAGATATTGATGCTGCTGCTAATTTAGATAAAAGATTCAAAGTTTTGCAAGGCACATTATCTAATCTTGTGCCTAAGAAACTATTTAATGATTTACTAAAGATAGGTGGTGCTATTGAACCTCAATTACAAAGACTTAGAGCAGAGGCTATATTATTTAAGAAGTCTACGGTAGATGAGCAGATAAAAGTAGTAGAAGATGGGATTGGTAAATTATATAATGAGTTTAATAAAAATCCACTAAAGTCTCCTTCATATCTTGCTGCTTT
>Ga0315906_10006379_pt1 | contig 14598 bp, 15 predicted proteins | sample LakEriMetagenome_4_FD_203526 | JGI IMG/M metagenome (GOLD analysis project Ga0315906, IMG submission 203526) | Freshwater fungal communities from buoy surface, Lake Erie, Ohio, United States - Buoy 2 MA122 | ecosystem: Environmental > Aquatic > Freshwater > Lake > Lake biofilm | place: USA...
AGGGCGCCAGCGTGAACGCGCAGGTCGTCAGTGCGACATACAGGCCCGCTGCCAGGCGCCGAGCCAGACGGGAACCAATGTGTGCGGAGATGCGATCAATCATGGGGAAGTCCTGGTCAGAGTGCGGTCCGTGAGCGGGCTCAGTGCGGGGCGAAGTTGACCCGATCCGGCACGGGCTTGGACTCGCCCATGGCACTCCACCAGGGCATGAACAGGAAAAACGCGAAGTACAGCAGCGTGCAGGCCTGCGAGATGCGCTCGCCAATCATCGACGGCGCCTGAACCCCAAAATAGCCCAGCACGATGAAGACCACGACAAAGAGGGCATAGATGTACTTGTGCCAGTCGGGCCGGTAGCGAATCGACTTCACAGGGCTGTTGTCGATCCAGGGCATGGCAAAGAAGATCAGGACCGACACACCCATGGCCACCACGCCCCAGAACTTGGCGTCGAGCACCAGGAAACCAATCACCAGCGCGCCCACGGCCAATGTAGCGATCAGCTTGGAGAGCGGGCGGGTCTTGCTCATCCAGACCACGGCCAGGTAGAAGAGTAGGAACGGTATCAGGCCCCAGGTCAGAAACTCACTGGTGATGGCACGCAGGATGGAGTAGTACGGCGTGAAATACCAGACCGGTGCAATGTGCGCAGGCGTCTTGAGCGGGTCGGCCGGGATGAAGTTGTTGAACTCAAGGAAGTAGCCGCCCATTTCGGGGGCAAAGAAAATCACCGCCGAAAACGCGAGCAGGAAGACCGCCACACCGAGGATGTCGTGCACGGTGTAGTACGGGTGGAACGGAATGCCGTCCAAAGGACGCCCTTGCGCGTCTTTCTTGGCCTTGATCTCCACACCGTCAGGGTTGTTGGAACCGACTTCATGCAGCGCCAGGATGTGTGCCACCACCAGGCCGAGCAGCACCAGCGGAATGGCGATCACGTGAAAGGCGAAGAACCGGTTCAGGGTGGCGTCGCCCACGACATAGTCGCCGCGGATCCAGACCGAGAGCTCAGGCCCGATGATCGGGATAGCCGAGAACAGGTTCACGATCACCTGCGCGCCCCAGTACGACATCTGTCCCCAGGGGAGCAGGTAGCCGAAGAAGGCTTCGGCCATCAGCACCAGAAAGATCAGGCAGCCGAAGATCCAGAGCAGTTCACGCGGCTTGCGGTACGAGCCATACATGAGCCCGCGGAACATGTGCAGATACACAACGATGAAGAACGCCGAAGCGCCCGTGGAGTGCATGTAACGCACCAGCCAGCCCCAGGGCACGTCGCGCATGATGTACTCGACCGACTCGAACGCACGTTGCGCGTCGGGCTTGTAATGCATGGTCAGGAAGATGCCGGTGACGATCTGGATCACCAGCACCAGCATGGCCAGCGAGCCAAAGAAGTACCAGAAGTTGAAGTTCTTGGGCGCGTAGTACTCGGACAGGTGCGCCTTGTAATTCGCGGTCAGGGGAAACCGCTGGTCGATCCAGCCGAGCAGGCCGGTGGTTTCGATCTTCTTGTCTGCTGCTGCCATCGAAAAACTCCAGGACACTCTTTTGTTCTTGCTCGCGCCCGATCGGTGCCAGGCGCTGCGATTCGGATCATGTGGCTGCGCGAACCCCAGGGGTGCGCAGCGTCGGTCAGGCCTTCTTGTCTTCGCCGATCAGAAGACGGGTGTCGGACAGGTAGGTATGCGGGGGCACATCGAGGTTGGCATTGGCCGGCTTGTTCTTGAATACCCGCCCAGCCATGTCGAACGTCGAGCCATGGCAGGGGCACAGGAACCCGCCCTGCCAGTCTTCGGGCAGCGAGGGCTGAGCGCCCGGCGTGAACTTGTCGCTCGGCGAGCAACCCAGGTGCGAGCAGATGCCGACCACGACCAGGTATTCCGGCTTGATCGAACGCGCCTGGTTTTTGGCGTAATCGGGCATGGCGAACTGGTAGGGCTTGCTCGAATCGGGGTCCAGCACATGAGGCTCGGTCTTTTTCAGCGACTCAAGCATCTCGGGCGTGCGACGTACGATCCAGACTGGGTTGCCTCGCCATTCGACGCGACGCAGATCGCCGGGCGCCATGCCGGAGATATCGGCCTCGACGGGCGCCCCGGCGGCCTTGGCGCGCTCGGAGGGCTGAAAGGTGCTGACGAGCGGAATGGCGCAGGCAGCGGCGCCCACGGCGCCCACGGCGGCCGTAGTGACCAGGGCAGCGCGACGGGACGGTTCGGTGGGCAGCAGGCTCGGAGCGGGCAGGCTCGAGGTGGTGTCAGCCATGAAGACCTCGGAGAAAGCAACAACTGAACGAAGCGACCGAATCACCGCGGACTGCCGGGGTGTCAGGACACACCGTTCCAGGCTCGCAGCATCGATCACACGCAACACGCCCCCGATACAGGCAGTGGGGCACAACAACCCTCAATTCTAGCCGTTTATTGCGGCACTGCAAAAAGCAGACCGGAGACCGAGGGCAATTGGCCGAACCGGTGATACCTTCCATTTCCCACATGAAGACTTGGAGCATCCATTCATGAGCCTGATGTCCGAATTCAAGACCTTCGCGGTCAAGGGCAATGCGATCGATCTCGCCGTGGGCGTCATCATCGGCGCAGCCTTCGGCAAGATCGTCGATTCGCTGGTCAATGATCTGATCATGCCGATCATCGCCCGCCTGCTTGGCGGCAAGTTTGATTTCAGCAATCTTTACGTGCTTCTGGGCGAAATCCCGGCGGGCACCCCGAACACCCTGGATGCACTCAAGAAGGCCGGCGTACCGGTGTTTGCCTGGGGCAGTTTCCTGACCATCCTGATCAATTTCATCCTGATGGCGTTCGTGATCTTCATGCTGGTCAGGTATCTGAACAAGGTGAAGGACACTGTTCTGGGCGAGGAAGCCGCTGCCGCGCCTGCCGCCCCGCCGGCTACAGAAGTTTTGCTCGCCGAGATTCGCGACGAGCTGAAAAAGCGCCCCGTCTAAGGGCATGCCGCGCCGTCCCATGGGCGGCGGCGGCTCGACAGTCCAGGGCGGCGGGTCATCGCATGGCCTGGTCGGCCTGGTCGATCTGCTCACGTCTGGGTGAAAGCATCGCGTGGCCAACCCTGCGTTGACCCGCCCGTTTGAGCGGGAGGTGAGTTAGGCAGTGAAGTGTGCGCTGAACCGGCCGCGGATCCAGACGGCACGGCATCCGCTCAGACCGGGTTCGGGTCGTCGATGAACACCACTTCAATGCCGAACTGCTCGGCCACCCGCGCGCCTAGCGCCTGCACGCCATAGCGCTCGGTCGCATGATGGCCGGCGCTGGCGTAGATCACGCCGGCCTCGCGCGCCAGATGCGTGGTGCGCTCGCTGATCTCGCCGCTCACAAACGCGTCTGCACCGGCATCGATGGCCTGCGGCAGAAAATCGTGTGCGGCACCGGTGCACCAGGCGATGCGCCGGATGGGACGGTCCAGCGCGCCGACCAGCAGCGGCTTGCGTGCCAGGCGTCGTTGCAGCAGGCGGCTCAATGCCGTCGCATCCGAGGGCATGGGCAGCGTGGCCATCCGGATCAGGCCCTGGCGCCCGAACAGCTCGCCCACAGGCCAACCCAGATGGCGCGCCAGCGCCACGTTGTTACCGACCTCCGCATGCACATCGAGCGGCAGGTGGTAGGCAAACAGACTCATGCCTGAGGCCATCAATGCGCTCAGGCGTGCATGGCGTGCGCCGGTCACACAGGGATCCTCGCCGCGCCAGAACCAGCCGTGATGCACCAGCACCGCCTGCGCACCGGATTGCGCAGCCGCCTGCACGAAGGCAAGGCTTGCGGTGACACCGCACGCCAGCTTTCGGATACGCGCGCTGCCTTCCACCTGCAGCCCGTTTGGGCAATAATCCTCGATGGCGCCGGGCTGCAGGCACGTGTTGAGCCAGCCCTCCAGAGCATGGCGCGTCACGCCTGCGGTGGTACGGACAGCCCTGCTGCGCGCCGCACGCCCGCCTCTCCCCTCAGATCCCTTCATTGTCCGCGGCTCCGCTCATGCTCAAGAAGTTGTGGTTGACCTTTGCCCAGGCCGTCGCTGTGGCGCTGGCCCTGGTGTTTGTGGTGGCCACACTCAAACCGCAGTGGCTGCCGGCGCGTCTGTCTGGTTCGACGTCAGGACAAACGCCCGCACCCGCTCAGGCCGCATCTGGACGCGATGCCGTGGCCGGCGCGTCGATTCTGTCATATGCCGATGCAGCCACCCGGGCCACTCCGGCCGTGGTGAACATCTACACCACCAAGGACAGCAGGCTGCCGCCCGATCATCCCTACCTCAACGATCCGATGTTTCGGCGGTTTTTCGGCGACCCGCAGCGCAGCCAGCCCACTTCGAGCCTGGGTTCTGGCGTGGTGGTGTCGCGCGAGGGCACGGTGCTTACCAACCATCATGTGATCGAAGGCGCCGATGGCATTGAAGTGCTGTTCTCGGATGGGCGTCGCGCCCGGGCCAGCCTGGTCGGCTCCGACCCGGAGAGCGATCTGGCTGTCCTGAAAGTGGAGTTGCCCGATCTGGCCGCCATCGAGTTGGGTGACCCCGAGCAGGCGCGCATCGGCGACGTCGTGCTGGCGATCGGCAATCCCTTTGGCGTGGGGCAGACCGTTACCATGGGGATCATTTCGGCGCTGGGGCGCACCCAGCTGGGCATCAACACGTTTGAAAATTTCATTCAGACCGATGCCGCGATCAACCCAGGCAATTCAGGCGGTGCGCTGGTCGACACGCACGGCCGGCTACTGGGCATCAACACCGCGATCTACTCGCGCACTGGCGGCTCCCTGGGGATTGGCTTTGCCATTCCCACCTCGACCGCGCGCAATGTGATGGATCAGATCCTGAAAAACGGCAGCGTGGTGCGCGGTTACATCGGGGTCGAGCCGCAGGATGTGACGCCCGAGCTGGCGCAGGCCTTCAAGCTGCCGCGCAAGGACGGCGCCATCATCGCCGGCATCATGCGCGGCGGGCCGGCGGACAAGGCCGGTGTGAAAACCGGCGACATTTTGGTCGAGGTGGAAGGCAAGGCCATCCCCAACACGGCCACCATGCTTAACGTGATCGCACAGCTTGCCCCGGGAGCGAGCAGCCGCTTTACCTTCGTGCGGGATGGCAAGGAAATCGAGTTGCCCATTACCGTGGGCAAGCGGCCCAAACCCGGCGCACGGCAGGCCGAATAACGCGGGCCGGGGGGCACGGGTCCGCTTTCAGACCGGTGCTCAGGTCGGTGCTCAGACCGGTCCTTGAGCCGGTCCTGAAGCCGGTCCTGAAGCCGGTCCTGAAGCCGGTGCTCAAGCCGCTGTTCAGGCGGTTGCGGTGCGCCGCACCTCGATCACCTGCTCGCTCCCGCCCGCCGGCGCCAGCAGGGCCGTGCGCTCATTGGCCACACGCTGCGCATGCGCTTCACGCACATGCCCATAGCCGCGAATCTTGTCGGGCAACGAGGCCAGTTGGACCGCACGTGCATGGGTCTGGGGATTGAGTTCGGTGAGCGCACGCGCGATGTCAGCTTCGTAGGTGGTCAGCAAGCCGGCCGCCAGCGTGCGCTCGGACGAATGACGGAAGGGATCGAGCACGGAGCCACGCAGCCCGCGCAGCGGCGCCATGAGACGGAATGCGCGCATCAGCCAGGGCCCCACTTCGCGTTTGACGAGCTTGCCGCTTGCCGGGTCACGCTTGCCGAAGGGGCCACCGGCCACGTGGAAGTTGAGCGAGTACGGACCCTCGAAGGTGCGTTCGAGCTCCTGGCGGAATTCGGGCCGTGCATAGAGCCTGGCCACTTCCCATTCGTCCTTGTGTGCCATGAGCTTGAACAGGCCTCGGGCCACCGCGCGGGCGAGCGAATCGCCCAGACCGAGTGGCGCTTCAGCTTGCGCGACCTTGCGCACGGTCTGCTCATAGCGCGCGGCATAGGCAGCGTTCTGATAGTCCGTCAGGAACGCGACGCGCGTGGCGATCAGCTCGTCGAGCGAGGCCGACTTGCGTGGATCAAAGCGAATGACCTGCGCGGTGGACGGACCCGCCCCGACCGCAATCTTTTCGACTGCGGCCAGATCGTGTGCGGCGCGGCGCCCCCACAGGAAAGCGCGGCGGTTCTGTTCGATCGCCACTCCGTTCAGTTCGATCGCACGATCGATGGCGGCGTGCGTGAGCGGCACCAGTCCTTTTTGCCAGGCTGCACCCAGCAGCAGCATGTTCGCCGTGATCGAGTCGCCCATCAGTGCTGCCGACAGGCGCAGCGCCTCCATCGCCAGTCCCCGTTCACCGAACACGCCGGCCAGGCGCGCAGCCAGCCGGTCGGCATCGGGGTTCCAGTCGGGATTGCGCGAAAACTCCGAGGTGGGGACCATGTCGGTACACACCACGCCGCCGCTGCCCGCCTTGAGCTTGGCGACGGTGTCATCGCCTGCCGAAACGATCAGGTCGCATCCGATCAGCGCATCGCATTCACCGTCGGCCACGCGCGTGGCATGCAGCATGGCCGGATCCGGTGCGAACTTCACATGCGAGAGCACGGCGCCATATTTTTGCGCCAGCCCGGTCACATCGAGGTTGGAGCTGTAGAGCCCCTCCAGGTGCGCGGCTACGGCCAGGGTCTGACCGATGGTGACCACGCCCGTGCCCCCAATGCCCGCCACCAGCAGACTGAACGCGTGCGTCGGTGCGGCGATGTGCGGCTCGGGCAGGCTGGCAAAAACCGCCTCGCCAGCGGCGAGCGCCGCTGCACGCGGGTCGGCGGGCGTGCTCGACGCGGCACCTGATTTGCGCAGCTTGCCGCCGGAGACGGTGACGAAGCTGGGGCAAAAGCCTTCGGTGCATGAGTAGTCCTTGTTGCAGCTGGACTGATTGATCTTGCGCTTGCGGCCGAACTCGGTTTCAAGCGGCTCGATCGACATGCAATTCGTGATGGTGCCGCAATCACCGCAGCCTTCGCACACCGCGCTGTTGATGAACACGCGCTTGTCGGGGTCGGTCCATTTGCCGCGCTTGCGCAGGCGCCTGCGCTCGGTGGCACAGGGCTGGTCATAGACGATGACCGACACATCGGGATACTCGCGAAACTGCCGCTGCACCGCGTCGAGCTCGGAGCGGTGATGCACGGTCACGCCTTCGGGAAAACGCGTGCCCTGCCACTTGGCCGGATCGTCGCTCACCAGCGCAATCTTCTTCACGCCTTCGCCGGCCAGTTCGGTGATGGTCCCCGGAATGGACAGCTCGCCATCGATGGGCTGCCCGCCGGTCATCGACACAAAGCCGTTGTGCAGCAGCTTGTAGGTGATTGGCACATGCGCGGCCACCGCTTGTCTGAGGGCCAGAAACCCTGAGTGAAAGTAGGTGCCGTCGCCCATGTTGGCGAACACATGCTTTTCGGTCGTGAAGGGCTGTTGGCCCAGCCACATCGCGCCCTCCCCGCCCATGTGCGAGACCGTGGTGGTCTTGGTCGGGTCGAGGAACATCGCCATGGTGTGGCAACCGATCCCGGCCAGTGCGCGGCTGCCATCGGGCAACTTGGTGGAGCGACCGTGCGGGCAACCCGAGCAAAAGCTCGGGGCGCGCAACGGCGCACTCAGGCCGGGCTGCGTGCCCACGGGAAGACTGGGCAGCGCGACCGGACAGGCTTCACCGCGATTTGCTGCGCGCTCACCAAGCACGCCCGCCACGACCATAGCGACCAGCGAAGGATTGATCTCGCCGGCATTCGGAAACACTGCCTCACCGCGCTCCGGACTCAGGTAGTGCCCGGTCGCATGCTTGCCGATGATCGCGGGCGCCTGCTCGGTGCCATAGAGCACAGCGCGAATCTGATCCTCGAGCAGCGGGCGCTTTTCCTCGACCACCACGATGGTGGCCAGACCGCGCGCAAACGTGCGCACGACCTCGGCTTCGATCGGCCAGACCAGCCCCATCTTCAGGGTGCGAATGCCCAGCGCCCGCAGACGTGCTTCATCCAGCCCCAGGCTGGCAAATGCTTGCTGCACATCCTGCCAGGCCTTGCCAGCTGACACGATGCCAATCTGTGCGCCCTGGCCCGCCCCGCCGATGCGATTGAGCTGATTGGCCCGCGCATAGGCCAGTACCCGGTGGATCTTGTGGTGGTAGAGACGGTCTTCCTGCGGCAAGGCCGAATCGTAGGAGCGCGTATGCACGCCGCCTGCGATCTCGATGGGCTCGTCGGGCACGACGATCTGCGGCGAATCGGGGGCGACATACACCGAGCCCCCGCCCTCCACCACATCGGTCACCACCTTCATCGCCGACCAGCAGCCCGAATACCGGCTCATGGCAATGCCATGCAAGCCGAAGTCGAGCAGTTCCTGGGCATTGCTCGGATAGAGCAGCGGGATGGCGGCCGCCACGAAATTCAGATCCGAGTAATTCGCGACCGTGGACGATTTGGCGCCGTGGTCATCGCCCGCCAGCGCCAGCACGCCGCCGTTGATCGAGGTGCCTGCCAGATTGGCATGCCGGAACGGGTCGCCCGAGCGGTCCACGCCAGGCCCTTTGCCGTACCAGATACCAAAGACTCCATCGACCGTCGCGCCAGGAAACACGCCGACATACTGCGCACCCCAGATGGCCGTGGCCGCAAGGTCTTCATTCACGCCAGGGCGAAACACCACCTTGTGCCGATTGAGCACGTCCTGCGCGCCCCACAGTTCGATGTCGTAGCGCCCAAGCGGCGAACCCCGATATCCGGAGATGTAGCCGCCCGTGTTGAGGCCGGCCGCGACATCGCGCAATCGCTGCTGAATGGGCAGGCGCACGAGTGCCTGGATGCCGGTCAGGTACAGCCAGCCCTGCTCGGCGGTGTAGCGTTCGTTCAGGCTGCCGACCAGCCGCATGCCTTCGGTGGGCGCATTCATGACGGATCCTCTTGAGTGCCGGTCGGGGTGCGGCCCCGACGCCGTCTGAAGCGAGTGTAACGTGGCGCTCACATCGCAATCGGTCAGGCTTGAGGCCTTTGACGTGAATCAATGCCCGCAATGGGCATCGCCAGACAATTCCTGTTGTCGCGCCCACAGCGCGCGCCGCCCACTGGAGTCCTCGCATGTCATGGCACACATCATTCCGCAGCGCCCCTCCCCCCACGCCTGATCATCGGTCGGCTGACAAGCAGGCGACGCCCTCCGGCGATCCGCAATCGGCGGCGCAGGCAGCTCCTGCCCCAGTGCTGCGGGCGGCCCGCCCGGTCGATCCTGGTAGATCTGCGCAAGTTCGGGCCCGTACAGTCAGGCTGGGTCACGCAGCCCTGGGCGCAGCAGCAACGATGCTGTGGAGCGTGGCCTTGCAGGCCCAGACACTGTCTCCGATCGAGATGGGCAAGCGCGAATACCAGTCCGCCTGTGCCAGTTGCCACGGGATCGATGGGCGCGGCGATGGCCCGATGCGACCCTTTCTGAGTCGCCCGCCTGCCGATCTCACGACCCTGGCCGCACGCCACGGTGGCAGCTTCCCCAAATCGCTGATTGCCGATCTGATCGATGGTCGCGGCGTGGAGGGGCCCGGGCCGCACGGCAGTCGCGACATGCCGATCTGGGGCCAGGTCTATCGCGAGGAATCCGACTGGCGGCTGCGCGGCGTGCCCTTCCCCGCGGAATGGAGTGTGCGCGGGCGCATCCTGTCGCTGGTGGAGTATCTGGGCACGCTGCAGCGCTATTGAGCCCAAGCGCTTGAATGAAACCGGCTTGCGCAGCCGGTGGGTCGCCCTGGGCTAAGCTTGCGCGCCACGGTGCACCACGCACCGATCGACCAAGCAACACCGACAGGGAGACAAGACATGAAACTCGCCCAACGCGTGATCGTGATCACGGGCGCAGGCAGTGGCATTGGCCGTGCGCTCGCCAAACGCTTCGCTGCGGAACAGCCCGCAGGCCTGGTACTGACCGATCTGCCTGGCCAGCAGGCAGGGCTGGATGCCGCATGCGCCGATGCGCTGTCAGTCAGGCCAGCCGTGCCGGTGCTGGTGCATGCCTGTGATGTGGGGGTCGAAGCCCAAGTGCAGGCGCTGGTCGAAGCGGCCCAGGCGCGGTTTGGTCGCATTGACGTGTTCTGCTCAAACGCTGGCCTGATTCGCGATGGCGATGAAAACACCCGCGATGCCGACTGGACGCTCAACTGGCAGGTCCATGTGATGGCCCATGTGTATGCAGCGCGTGCGGTTGTGCCGCAGATGCGCGCACGCGGCGAGGGCTATCTGATGAACACAGCCTCGGCCGCGGGCCTGCTCACCTCACTGCCCTCGGCCAGCTATGCGGTCAGCAAACATGCTGCGATTGCGCTGGCCGAGTGGCTCGCGATCCAGCATGGCGATGCCGGAGTGCGCGTCTCGGTGCTGTGCCCGCAGGCCGTGGACACGCCGATGATTGCAGGCCGAGCAGGTTCGGCAGCCGCGCGCAACGACGGGGTGATCTCGGCAGACGATCTGGCCAGTGTGGTGGTCGAAGGGATGGACAAGGAGACCTTCCTCATCCTGCCGCACCCTCAGGTGCTGGAGTACCACCAGCGCAAAGCCGGCGATTACGACCGCTGGCTGGGTGGCATGCGGCGCTTTGCCGCCAAGGTCGGCGGCAAACCGAAGGTGGGCTGATCCGGGGATGGACTGAATCGGGCTTGGGCTGAACGTCTGGGCTGAACGCCTGAGCTGAGCACGAGGCGGGGGCGACCCGCCTGACCTGCCTGACCTGCCTGATACACCGCCTGGACATCGCCGGTTCGAGGGCGCAGACGACCTGGCCGCTTTTTTTAGCGAGGATCGGCGCCTTCAGTAGGCGCCGCTGCTGCGGCTTCGTCCGGCGCCTTGCTGTGCGCCGTGATGAACCCCGACATCCAGATGCCGAGCTCATACAGCAGCAGCAACGGGATGGCCAGCATGAATTGCGACAGCACATCAGGCGGCGTGAGCACCGCGGCGACCACGAATGCCCCGACGATGACATAGCGGCGCGCCTCACGCAGCTGCTGCGTGGTGACCATGCCGAGCTTGACCAGCAGCATCTCGACGACCGGCACCTCGAAGGTCAGGCCGAAGCCGAAGAAGATGGCCAGGGTGAAGTCCCAGTATTTCTGCAGATCCTGCAGGGTTTCAGCGCCGGTTTGCGCGGAAAACGAGATGAAGAACTTGTAGGCCGCCGGCAGCACGAAGAAATAGGCGAACGCAATGCCCACGCACAGGAAAAAGACGCTGGAGACGATCAGTGGCAGCGCAAAGCGCTTTTCGTGTTCATAGAGCCCGGGCGACACGAAGGCCCAGGCCTGATACAGCACCCAGGGTAACGCGGCCAACAGCGCCGTGAGAAACGCCACCTTGGTGAGCGTGAAAAAGGCTCCGGCCTGGTCGGTGAAAATCGGTTTGCTGCCGGCCGGCAGTGCCTGGTACAGCGGCTGCGACAGAAACTTCATGATGTCGCCGCTGAAGTAGAAGCACACGCCGAACAGAACCAGAACGACCAGCAATGACTTGATCATGCGGTCGCGCAATTCCACCAGGTGCGAGAGGAAGTTCTCGTCCTGGGCCGCCTCCTGGGCGGGTTTGTTGCGGTTGAACAGCTTCATGAGGGACGGTGCAGGTCAGCGGTGCAAAGGGCGACGCGGGCGCTTCAGACCGAGGTCTTTTTCGCGCTCGATGCGACGTTCCTTGATGCGGTCGCGGGTACGGCGAAGCGCGTAGATGCGGTCCCAGTCGGTCATGGGAGGCGGGGCGTTGCCCTCCAGCGCCTGCTGCACCTCATCGAACTGTGACTGGGTCGAGGAGACCGTGTCGTTCACGGCGGTCTGGATGTCGCGCGCGGCGTCGGTCACCTGATCCTTGATATTGCGCAGCTCGGAGAGCTCCATCTGCCGATTGATGTCGGACTTCACGTCGTCGACATAGCGGCGCAACTTGCCCATCCACTGGCCCACCTGGCGCGAGACCTTGGGCAGTCGCTCGGGGCCGAGCACCACCAGTGCCACGACCGCCAGGACCACCATCTCGGAAAAGCCGATGTCGAACATGTGCTGGGAGCGAGGGCCTTGGAGGACAGGACAGGCGGGTCAGGAGAAACAGCGAGGGAGCGCGGCAGGCAGGCGGTGCAGTCAAAAAGAAACGAGCGGCGCTGGGCCGCTCGCATCCGATGGCCTGCTGCGGCGCCCCGGAACACCAGGCGGCCGCAAGCCAGACGCGGCCTCAGGACTTGCGCTGGACCTCGACGTCGATGGTTTTCTTGGCGGCGTCTGCACCGGGGGCTTCCGCAGAACCCTCCTTGATGCCTTCCTTGAACCCCTTGACGGCGCCACCCAGGTCGGAACCCATGTTGCGCAGCTTCTTGGTGCCGAAGACCATCATGATGATCACCAGCACGATCAGCCAATGCCAAATGCTCAATGAACCCATGGCGATACTCCTTGGTCAGGCGCCCGGCCAACCCGGTTTGAGGGGTTCCGGACCGCCCAGAATGTGGATATGGAGATGATACACCTCCTGCCGACCGATTCTGCCGGTGTTCACAATCGTGCGAAAACCGTCGGTCAGGCCCTCCTGTCGGGCCAGCTGACCGGCCATGCCGAGCATCTTGCCCAGGACGGCCTGATGGGAGCCGTCGGCGTCGTAGAGCGTTTCAATGTGCACTTTCGGGATGATCAGAAAGTGCACCGGCGCTGCCGGCCGAATGTCATGGAAGGCGAGGATGTCGTCGTCTTCATGGACCTTGCGGCTGGGGATTTCACCGCGCACGAGGCGGCAGAAAATACAGTCGTGACTCATGAACCCTCCTTCGGGGCAATGGCGGCCGGGGTCGCTGAGGCTGACCCAGGCGCCGTGGGGGCTGCAGCCGGAGGGGTCCGGCGCGCCTTCTCCTGCAGACCGGACAGACCTTCGCGGCGGGCCAGCTCGGCCAGCACATCGGCATGCGACAGCCCGTAGTGGGTCAGCATGACCAGCGTGTGGAACCACAGGTCGGCGGTTTCGGCCACGATATGGGCCCGGTCGCCATCCTTGGCCGCCATGATGGTCTCGGTGGCTTCCTCGCCGATTTTCTTGAGGATGGCGTCTTCGCCCTTGTGCAGCAAGCGGGCGACATAGGAGCGCTCGGGATCGCCGCCGCGGCGACTGGCCACGGTGTCGGCCACACGGCCCAGGATGTCATCGGAAGAATTGCTCATGCGCCGGGCTCAGGAATAGATCGCGGACGGGTCGCGAAGGACCGGGTCGACCGTGACCCACTGTCCGTCCTGCAGGCGGCTGTAAAAGCAGGAGTGCCGCCCGGTGTGACAGGCAATGCCCCCGGCTTGCTCGACCATCAGCACGATTGCGTCGCCGTCGCAGTCAAGTCGAATTTCCTGAACCGCCTGCGTGTGGCCGGACTCCTCGCCTTTGCGCCACAAACGCTGGCGTGAGCGGGACCAGTAGATGGCGCGCCCGGTGGCGGCGGTTTGCTCAAGGGCCTCGCGGTTCATCCAGGCGACCATGAGAATGCGCCCGCTGGACGCCTCCTGAGCCACCGCAGCCACGAGCCCTGCCGTGTCCCATTTGACCGCTTCGAGCCAGTCGGCGGCGCTCATTGCAGCCTCATGGCAATGCCCTGGTCGGCCAGGTGCTGCTTGGCCTGTCCTACGGTGAATTCGCCGAAGTGAAAGATGCTGGCGGCAAGCACCGCGTCGGCATGGCCCTGGGTGACCCCATCGGCCAGATGCTGCAGCGACCCGACCCCACCCGAGGCAATCACCGGAATGCCCACTGCATCTGACACGGCGCGCGTGACGCCCAGATCGAAGCCCTCGCGGGTGCCGTCGCGATCCATGCTGGTGAGCAGGATTTCGCCCGCCCCCAGACGCTCGACCTCGCGGGCCCACTCGATGGCATCACGGCCGGTGGCATTTCGCCCGCCATGCGTGAAGACTTCCCAGCGGCCTGGCGCGACCTGCTTGGCATCGATGGCACACACGATGCACTGGGCACCGAAGTAGGACGAGGCCTCGGCGATCAGCGCCGGGTTTTGCAGCCCTGCAGTATTGATGGAGACCTTGTCGGCGCCGGCATTGAGCAGTCGGCGCACATCGGCCACGCTGCGCACCCCACCGCCTACCGTCAGCGGAATGAAGACTTCGGCCGCCACCGCTTCAATGACATGCAGGATGATGTCGCGCGCGTCACTGGAGGCGGTGATGTCCAGAAACGTGAGCTCGTCGGCGCCTTCACGGTCGTAGCGGCGGGCAATTTCGACCGGGTCGCCGGCATCGCGCAAACCCAGAAACTTCACGCCCTTGACGACCCGACCTGCGGTGACGTCCAGGCAGGGAATGATCCGCCGCGTGAGCATCAGGCCTCGCCGCCCAGGGCGTCGGCGTGGGCCTGCGCTTCGGAAAAGTCCAGCGTGCCTTCATAGATGGCACGCCCGACGATGGCTGCTTCGATGCCCTCGTGCTCGACTTCGCACAGGCGCTCAACATCCTGCAGGCTGGTGACGCCGCCCGAGGCAATGACCGGGACGGTGAGCCCCTGAGCCAGTCGCACCGTGGCCTCGATGTTCACCCCACCCAGCATGCCGTCACGGCCGATGTCGGTGTAGATGACCGCCTCGACGCCATAGCCTTCAAATTTGCGGCCCAGATCGAGCA
>Ga0315906_10006385_pt1 | contig 14592 bp, 13 predicted proteins | sample LakEriMetagenome_4_FD_203526 | JGI IMG/M metagenome (GOLD analysis project Ga0315906, IMG submission 203526) | Freshwater fungal communities from buoy surface, Lake Erie, Ohio, United States - Buoy 2 MA122 | ecosystem: Environmental > Aquatic > Freshwater > Lake > Lake biofilm | place: USA...
GTCCAGCAGCACCTGTTGTAGCGCATGGTGCAAGACCAATCCTGCACCCAAGCCCGCTGCCAGCCACCCCCACACCGTGAACAACCGCAGCAGGACAGAGACGTCAGGGCGGTCAGCCGCACCCAGTATCAAACCTTGCAGCTCAGCGAAGTACAAACCCAACAGGAGAGCGACAGTAGCGACCGCCAAACCCCAGCCCATTCGCGGACCACCGACTGCGGCCACACCACAGAGCAGCAAGCCTGCGTAGGCCAAAGCAGGTGTATGGATACCCTCGCCCAACAAAATAGCGAGGGCGCCCAAGACCACCAGCGTCGAGAGGGCGACTCCGCCGACAGCCAAACGTAAATTCACGGTGGGGGATTGCCAAGCTGCGAGCAACAGCAGCAGCAGCAACGCGCTGCAGGCGCCGGCGCTGGCCCAACGCGCTGGGTCATTCAGAAGCAGCGCCGAAGCCGCGTGGACGATGGCACCGCAGGCAGCGCTCACCGCGCCCACTGAGAACAGCAGGCGCAGGCTCAGGCGATTCATCTGCTTGAGTGCGGCGTGGTCGGCAGCGGCGCGTGTCAGGGGGGTCAAAACTGTGGCTGCGTGAAATGCAAAACCATAGTTTTCCAGAGATCACCCCGTTCGGCGACGGGGCAAGGGTAAGAAACAACGGCGCGCGAGCAATATCACCGCCAGTGATTGCACACTGCCTTCAGGTTTGTGCGTCCCGCAACAAGCGACGGGTGTCCAGCGCGACCTGACGCGCTGCTTCCGCAAAGTCCGGTCCACTGCTGGCATAAAGCACCGCACGGGACGAGTTCACCATCAAAGGCCCTGTGGTGTGGCCAGCCTTCTGGCGCCATGCCGCGCGCACCGTGGCAGCAGCATCACCGCCTTGTGCACCCACGCCGGGGACGAGCAATGGCAGGGTCGGCGCCAGTTCTCGAACACGGGCCAGTTCTTGGGGAAAGGTAGCGCCCACGACCAAACCGAGTTGCCCATGGCGGTTCCAGGGGCCTTGCGCCAAACGGGCGATGTGCTCAAACAAGAGGCCGCCATCTGCGCCTGCTGCATCCGCCAGCGGCTGTGCTTGTAAGTCCGAACCACCAGGGTTGGAGGTGCGGCACAACAGGATCAAACCTTTGCCGGGGTATTTGAAATAGGGCTCAATCGAATCAAACCCCATGAAAGGCGACAGCGTCAGCGCGTCCGCCTGGTAGCGCTCAAACGCTTCCACCGCGTATTGCTCGGCAGTGGAGCCGATGTCGCCGCGTTTGGCATCCAGGATGACGGGCACCTGTGGCGCCACGGTTTTGATGTGGGCGATCAAACGCTCCAGTTGGTCTTCCGCGCGGTTCGCTGCGAAATAGGCAATTTGCGGCTTGAATGAATTGACCAGGTCGTGGGTGGCATCCACGATGGCCGCGCAAAACTCAAAGATCTTGCTGCTGTCGCCGCGCCAGTGCAGCGGGAACTTGGCGGGGTCGGGATCCAAACCCACGCACAGCAGCGACTGGTTTTGCGCCTCGGCTTGGCGGAGTTGGTCGGTGAAGTTCACGCGCAGCGCTCCTTGTGACGATTAACCTAGAAACGATAGTTGAACGCGCCCGAGTGGGCTGCGCTGTGGTGGGATGGCAAGGGTGTAGCAGGGCTTTAGCGAAACTTCGTTTTCGGACAGCCTGCTGTCCGCCTGCAAAACGACCCGTGCTTGCAAGCGTGGGTGCGCCCCGGAAGGGTGACGAGGGTGAGTACCGAGGGCGCACAGGTGCGAACGGCTCATGCCCGCAACGAGGAGCAACGCAGCCACCGCGCCGCAACGCGGCTCAATCGGGTGTGTAGCGCTTTCATCCATGAGGTGCGGGTTGTCGTATGAAGAAAACTCAATGTTCATCTGGTGTTGCCAGCGGAAGTAAGCGGTCAACTGCCGTTTCTAGGTTTAAGCCAAACGCCGTGCCAAAGCCGCCGCCTGTCCGGTGTAGTTGGCTGGCGTCATGGCCAGCAGGCGGTCTTTTTCGGTCTGCGGAATCTCCAAGGTGCCAATGAAGGTTTGAATGGCTTCGCGGGTGATGGTTTTGCCGCGTGTCAGCTCTTTCAAGCGCTCGTAGGGATTGGGCAAGCTGTAGCGACGCATCACAGTTTGAATGGGTTCGGCCAGCACCTCCCAGGCGGCATCGAGGTCGGCAGCCAAGGCTTCGTGGTTGACTTCCAATTTGTCCATGCCGCGCAGCAGGCTGTCGTAGCCCAAGAGGGCATAACCCAAAGCCACACCCATGTTGCGCAGCACGGTGCTGTCGGTCAGGTCGCGCTGCCAGCGCGAGATGGGCAGCTTTTGGCTGAGGTGGGCCAGCATGGCATTGGCCAAACCGAAATTGCCTTCTGCATTCTCAAAGTCGATCGGGTTGACCTTGTGCGGCATGGTGCTGGAGCCAATCTCACCGGCTTTCAAACGCTGTTTGAAATAACCCAGGCTGATGTAACCCCACACGTCACGCGACCAGTCAATGAGGATGGTGTTGGTGCGGGTGAGTGCATCAAACAGCTCGGCCATGTAGTCGTGCGGCTCAATTTGAATCGTGTAAGGGTTGAATTGCAGGCCCAGCTGTTTTTCGATCACGGCTTGGCTGAAGGCCTCCCAGTTGATGTCCGGGTACGCCGCCAGATGGGCGTTGTAGTTGCCGACCGCGCCATTCATCTTGGCCAACAGCTTGACGCTTGCAATGCGTTCACGCGCTTGTTGAAGCCGAGCGCCCACGTTCGCGCATTCTTTGCCCAGCGTGGTGGGGCTGGCGGTTTGGCCATGGGTGCGGCTGAGCATGGGCACATCTGCTAATTCGTGGGCCATGGCCTGCAGCTTGGCAATGAGCTTGTCCACCATGGGCAACATCACTTCACTGCGAGCAGCCTTGAGCATCAGGCCGTGGCTGGTGTTGTTGATGTCTTCGCTGGTGCACGCAAAGTGCACGAACTCACTGGCGGCTTTGAGCTCGGGCATGCTTTCAAAGCGCTGTTTCAGCCAGTACTCCACCGCCTTCACGTCGTGGTTGGTGGTGCGTTCTATGTCTTTGATGGTCTGGGCATCGGCCTCGGAAAACCGAAGCACCAAACCGCGCAACAAACCCCGCGCCGCTTCCGACAGCGGCTTGAACTCTCGCAAGCCCGCGTCCGACAAAGCAATGAACCACTCCACTTCCACCTGCACACGCCTGTGCATCAAACCGAACTCAGACAACAAAGGTCGCAGCGCCGCCACTTTGCTGGCGTAACGTCCATCCAGCGGGCTGAGGGCGGTCAAGGGTGTGGGCAGGTTGGTGGACATGGTGGTGCAGTGGCAGTGGCCAGGTGGGAAATCAGGCGCACGCCACAAATGGCATGCGCCTAACGAGGAAATTGCCGAATTTTAGGCGCTTGCTTTGCGGACACCGCAGCGCTACCGGCGTGGCGTCAGTCGCGCGTCGGCATTTTTGAAGAACGCAATCCGTTCTTCATCAGCCGGGTGAGATGAAAAAGCAATGCCCACCGCAGACCACGGGTTGTCGCCACCTTGTTGTTCTTTCCTGTCGTCTTCCAGGCGTTCAAACAGACGCACCATCACCGACGGTGGTCGTCCGGCCGCGACCAACACATCGGCCGCAAACTGGTCGGCCTGCCGCTCTGCATCACGCGAATAACTGGCCTGCCCCAAGACGATGGGCACCGTGGCCAACAAACTGCTGGCATCGCCCCAGACCAGGCCAGCGATCAAACCCACTGCTGAACCTTGGATCAACATGCGCATGCCATGGCGGTGGTGCACATGCCCAAGTTCGTGGGCGAGAACCCCCAAAAGCACCGCCTCGTCGTGGTCAACCAACTCCACCATCTCGTCTGTCATCACCACGCCGCCACCTGGCAGGGCAAACGCATTGGGCCCGATCTTGCTTTTGCGAAAAAGCAGCTCATGGCCGGGTGCTTGCGCGCCTAGCGATTCGTTCACGAGCTGGTCAAACGCTTTGCGCAGGGCAGCCTGTTTTTCTGCGGGCAGTTCGCTCGGGCGCATCCATTGTTCGTCAATGGCCCTCAGGGCAATCTCACCCGCTGCACGATCTACCGTCATGGGCGTGACAGACAGCAAGGCTTGGCTGCCCCAGGGCAAGCCCCAATGCCACAACGCAAATAAACACACCACCACGGCCGCCAACGAGGCGGCCACACCGCGCCAGCTTTGTTGCAGACGAACCACCAGCGAATCTGGTGCGACAAACTCCGCCTGCCACGCGTTCCACAGCGCACCGTCCAGGGCTTGCAAAGAACCTCCACCTTGCAGGTGGGCCACGGGTATGCCATGTCGCGTGCGTTCGGGCCATTGAACGTCACCATGAGCCCACTGAGCCAATACCGCATGCGGTGCCTGGTTGTCGTGCAAGGTCAATGACTTCGGGTCCCAGCGCAGCAAGCCTTGCACCGGACGCGCGTGCTGCCCGTCGAAGTACAGAACCTGCAGGTCGCGGGTCGCGCTTGCCATTAAAGACCGATGTCCACACCAAACAAGTCACCGGCCGCATCGCCTGCAGCTTCCCCCTCATGGGTTCTGGCGCGGCCAATCAGGGTCTGTGGATCAACTCGGGTGAGCACCGTCATGGCGTGTAACTTCAGGCGCGCCATGGCCACGGCGGCAAAGGGCCAGTACAGGCCCAGCGTCAGACCGATCAACAACCAGTTTTTGATCGTGAGTTTGAGGGCACTGCGAAAGCTGAGGTTGCTCTGAAACCGAAACTCGCGGTTGCCGGTTTTGGACCACACCAGGTTTTGCATTCGCGCGGTGAAATAAGGAATCCACACGCCGTAAATGGCGATCACCCCCAACGCCATGAGAGGCACCGCGAGCAAGAGCAAAATCACAACCAAGCCCTTGTTCTGCATCAATCCAACCCAGCCAGAGCCACCCAAACCTAAAGCGGCCGCCACTGCAACAGCAATGGCCACCACCACACCAATCAATACGCCGCCAACCGACATCGATGCGAAGGTGACGCCCACTGTTTTCAAGAAAACCCCGAAGAACGCGCTGACGCTGGCTTTGAAATGGGTTTCCAGGCCAGCATAGGCGTAATGCTCGTGTTGGTATTTCTTGAATCTCCACCACAACCACGGCCCAAACAGCAGCATCAGCGGAAACACCGACAGCATGGCCCATTCCCACCAATCGGGGGCCGTTTGTTGTTCAGGATCCATCATGCTGGCCAGCCCCAAAACAATGGCGCTGGGCACAAACAGAGGCAGCAAAGCTTCATAGGCACCACGCACCGAGCCGGTGAAATGGAAACGCAACCCGCGCCAACTGGTGTTGGCCAGGCGAAACTGCAAAGACGACTTGAGCAGCGCAGGCCACACCAGCGCCAAGATCAGAAAAGCGACCAAGCCAGCCGTTGGCGAGAACTGTCCTGCCACCGAATAAACCAGCACCATCACACCCACTAACAAGTAGCCGCGGAACATTTTCCGGGGATCACCGTGAAAGGCCAGGGGGTGACCGTCCACCAAAGTGTTGCCGTGGAAGTAACGCAGCTTGCGCGCTCTGGCCCATGGGGTGTACAGCGTCAAAGTCACCAGTATCAGCAACAGATTAACAATCCAGATTCGAAAGTACTCGCTTCCCGTGCCAGTGAATTCAATGGGCAGGGTTTGAATGGTGCGGGGCTTATCAGTCTGGGCAGGGCTGTGGCCGTCGACCGAGGCCGACTCAAGGTGAGGTTCGTTCATGGGCATGGTGTCCAGGCTAGGGTTGTTGTGTGGACACGTTCTCCTCCGGAAATCACTTTATCACTGGTGCTTGAGCTGCTGACTGATCGGGACAGGCCCTAGAATCCGCCCCTGCAGGGAAGAAAAAAACCCAATATGTTGAAACTCCTCGGATCACTGACCAGCCCCTACGTGCGTAAAGTACGCGTGGTGATGGCTGAAAAAAAACTCGATTACCGCCTTGAATTAGAGGATGTTTGGGCGAGCGACGCCATCCTGTCCGCCAATCCCCTGGGCAAAGTGCCTTGTTTGGTGATGGAAGGTGGTGAAGCCGTGTTCGACTCGCGTGTCATCGTGGAGTATGTGGACACACTGTCGCCTGTGGGCCGTTTGATTCCTGAACGTGGCCGCGAACGCGCGGAGGTACGCACCTGGGAAGCACTGGCCGATGGCCTGCTGGATGCAGCCATTGCCGTCCGGCTCGAACAAACCTGGGCTGGCCGCAGCGAGGCGCAGCGCAGCAGCGCATGGGTGAACCGGCACATGGGCAAAGTCCATTCCGCCCTGTCGGCCATGAGCAAAGGCCTGGCTGAAAAGCCCTGGTGCGCCGGCAACAGCACCCACATCACCTTGGCCGACGTGGCCGTGGGTTGCGCATTGGGTTACCTCGACTTTCGTTTTCCCTCGGTGAACTGGCGTCAAGAACACGCCAACCTCGCCCGCTTGGCAGAAAAGCTATTGGCGCGGCAGAGTTTTGTTGACACCGCGCCCCCAGCGGCTTGAGGCCGCAGTCCCAACGAACTGGAACAAGGTCCTGCGGTCCTCCTATATCACCGCGGGGCAGGCGGACGGTTCATCGCAAACAAGTCAGCGGTAAAACGCCTCGACGGTTCCCTTGAGTTTGATCATCAAGGGCTGGCCTTTGCGGTCCAGCGATCGCCCAGCGGGCACTTTGACCCAACCTTCGCTGATGCAGTATTCCTCCACATCGGACCGCTCTTTACCGTTCAAACGAATGCCGATGGCATGTTCAAACACAGCCGCCACATGGTGTGGGCTGCGTGGGTCGACGGACAGGTGGTCGGGCAACTCAGGGCGTGTGGTGGTGTCTGTCATGTTGGTTGTTCTCACAAATCAAGGTTCGATAGATTTTGAAGCGGGCATTGTCCTGGATGCGGTTCAACGCATCTAAACCACATCAGTCGCCGAGGACAAACTCGAAACGTCGCTCAAACAAATCTGCATCGTCAAAGTGACGTTTGCCCACGAAGGCGGTGGCATGGCGGCCCCATTGACGCATTTGTCCCGCCGAGGTGATGCCCATGGGCCAAAAGAACCAACGTTCGGCCCGCTCCGTACCTGGCACCAGCCCATCGGGGCCATAGGCGCTGCGGGTTAACGCCTCCCCGTTTGTGGATCCATCCAGTGCGAAAACAACAGGCAGTGTCCGCAATTGCTCTTGAGACACCGCACGCAGCGGCATCGTCTGGGCGGCATCCACGAAATGCGCCTGCGAGTTCATCACAACCACCTTTTTGAGGTAATGCGTTCGCGGCGCCACTCTCAACACGACGCGGTCTTGTGTGGTCACATGCGGCAAGGCCTGCGGCGAGAACATCCACTCGGGCTCGTCCTTTGGCGCGGGCAAAGGCAGCGCACGGGGCGTTGGGAAAAAGTAGTGGTAACAACCGCAGGGGTGCATGGTGTCGTATACCAAGGGCCGACCCTCTGGCCCCAACGTGACGCGCCACACCAGCCCGTCCAGGTGCCCGGCCAACAAATCAAACGGTCCGTCGGGCGGGCGCGCACCAAACCACAGGGTGTAAACCAATTGGGTCAAGGTGCGGCCGCGGTAGCGGGTGTGGCCAATGGTCCGATAAAGGGTAGGCCGCGTGGGTTGCACCACGGGTCGGGCCTGGGGCGCAGACCACACCAGGGCGCCCGCCAGATCATCGTCGGTGAGCACTTCTTTTTCGAACACCGGCTGATGCTGGTCGAGCAGGGCCATCTCAGCGTCAATCGGTGGTGAGGGTGTGGCTTCGGCGACATAACGGACCAACCTCGCCCCGGGGGCCAAAGTGACGGGCTCGTTAAAGTCCGCTTGCAGCCGGTGCAACTCGCGCTGGACGCCTGCCGTGAAGATGTGTTTTGTCAGCGGATACACACCCCACCAGCGCAGCGCCGCGCGGTAATCATCGGGCACAACCACGGTGCCGCGGGCTGGCGGCGTCTTGTGCATGCTTGCAGCCGCGCAACGTTCAGTTTGTTGCAGCACTTCATAGCGGGAGAGGCCCCAACTTGCGAAAGCGGCCTTCGGTAAATTGCTGATTTCGGCCTCACGCGCTGCCCGGTCGAGCGCACGCATCTGCGGCACCACGGTGCTGACAAAAATGGCATCGGCCATGGTTCTGTCCTGCGCCAATGCCGCGGTGAAACGACTCGTGCGCAGCCAGGGATGGCCGGCGACACGGTGCTCTTGCACATCCGTCACGCCGGCCTTGGCAACCGCCCGATCAAGCCGATCGAACCAATCGTTGCACGGCGTGGAAATGGCCACGTCTTGCTTCTCGGGCGTGCTCGGCATGCCGCTGCAGGCCACGAGCAGGGCCGACACGCCAGCCAAAGCCATGCCCCGCCCATAACGCCAACCACGGTCAAAATGGCTCATGGTTTGGCGGGCAAAACCGAGTCGAGGGGCACTTTTGCGAGCAGCGCCTGTCGTCGCAAAATTTCGTGCACCATGCCATCGAATTGGGTCTCGATGTTTTTGCGAAGCATCAACATCCCGATCAAGGGAGGCAGGGCTTCTTTGGGTTCAATCACGCCCTTCCATTCCAAGCGGTGCCGCAGTGGGCCCTGGTCTGGCAAAGGTGTGACCACGTAGCCGCCTTCCATGCGCTTGAGGTTGCCGGACTCCAACTTTGCATCAATCCGGTAGGGTTCCAGCTCCGTACCGATCCAGACAACGTCGATGGGAAACGAAAAAAAGGCCAGCTTGGCCTGTCCCTTTTGCGACACTTTGACTTGGTTGCCCCGTCGCTCCAGTAAACGGCTGGATTGAATGCCGGGCACAAACGTATCCAGTCGGTCGTAGTCTGTCAGAGCGCCCCAAATCACCGCCAGCATGGCGTCGAACTCAGCATGCACCTGCACCTCCACCGCCTCTCGGTCCAAGGCGCCGCGTTGAGCACTGATGGTGATCGCAGGCCTGCCAAGCTCCTGACCTTGACCCGTCGTCGGCATGATGCACAGAACCAGCACCAGCAAGTGCAGCCGGTTAGGTTTCATGCACTGCCACATCAACCATGTCCCGTTCCTAACAGGCTGCTGAAATACCTGGCGCGGCGCACCCGCACGCAGCCTCGAACCCAGGTCGGCGTTGGATTCCTCACGAATAGCTGGGCTATTCGCATCGAAATCCGCCTTGCCCTGTGTCCGATCTCCATGCGGTTGCATCCACGCCAGGTATTTCAGCAGCCTGCTAAGCGAGCCTTGCAGATTCACGCTTGATTGTTTTGGAAGGCAGGTCGCATGGTCTCGTGATACAGCGTTTGAGCACACTCGGGCTCAGCTTTGGATGTAGCTTTGAAGCTGAGAAATCGTCAGTTCGTGGTCCGCGATGATGTCATCCATCAAGTCACGAATCGAAATCATGCCCACCACCTTGTCGCCATCCACCACGGGCAGGTGACGGATTTTTTTCTGGCTCATCAGGGCCATGCAGTCGCGGGTGCGGGTACTGGGGCTGACGGTGACCACATGCGGCGTCATGATTTCCGCGACGGTGGTGTCTTTGGAGTTGCGGCCTTGCAGCGCGATCTTGCGTGTGTAGTCGCGCTCTGAAAAAACGCCGACGAGTTTTTCGCCGTCCATCACCACGAGGGCACCCACTTCGTGTTTGGCGAGCACGTGCAAAGCATCGAACACGTTGTCTCCAGGCGCAACCCGTATGACGGTGGAGGGAATGCGCTTGAACAGTTCTGAAACAGGTTTCATGGGGTCTCCACAAGGGTTATTGCAGTCCGGGAAGGCCGGTGTCGCCGAAGTGCCCAGTGCGTGACAATTCTGCCAGGACGCACAAACTCGGCGCCCTGCCGCGCGGTCCTTGCAAGAAAACCATCCATGCTCTGTTCAGCAGCGATGGATTGGAGCAGTCGGGCCCACACCACAGGCGAGAGCTTGAGCGCCTGGGCCGAGCCGATACGCTCATGGCGATGGCGGCAACCAGTTGATCTCTCGCGCTGTTTCTTCACCTATCAACACGCGCTTCAAACTGAGAGGTTGCTCCGACTCGGTGGGTGACAGGGGCGTGCGGCCGCCCATGACTTCGGCGAAGGTCTGGGGAAAACGCGGTTCTTTGTGGGGGTCGGCATAACCATCTGGAAAACGTGGCTGGTTGGTCGACAGATCGTATTTGTCAGTCGCCCCCAAGGTGTGCAGGAACTCATGGGCGATGACGAAGTTGTTGGATCCCGCCATGGCGGGCGTCGCAAACACTTGGGCCAAACCGATCAAGCCTTTTTGCAGCGCGGTGGAGTGGTCCAAGCGGTTCCGCTGGGTGGGGTCGAAGTAGAGCAAATACATTTTCACTTGAGGTCCAGGGCCGGTGGTATCTCCATGGCGCCAAGCCCACCAGCGCATTTTCAAGCTCCAAAAGGCCGCCTGTAGCGCCCCGCCGCGCACCGGCGGTAACGGCGGCAGAGTGTTGATCTCCGACCCCAAACGCACCTCCACCGACGCAAACGACTCACGGCCATAACGTTTGGCCTCGGACTGCATGAAGGTCTCCAAAGGCTTGAAATCGTCCACTGTCAGGCTCTGAATGTAGGCCTGCGTGGCTGCCCGTCCATCGGCGTTGAGCGGGTAAATGTTCACAGGCAAGGTGTATTTCCACTTCACCGAATTCACCTGGGTACGCCACGTGCTCCAGGCCACTGCAACCAGCACGAACAACAACACAATGATCCGCATGGTTTTGAACATGGGGCGTGACAAGGACTTGAAAGGGGGGCGTTGTGCAGGTGCGGGAGAATGCCCGGCAAAGACCACCACAGCGCAGCACCTCATGCCCTCTCTCGACTTCGACACCGAAAAGGCAGCCTTCCTGGCCGCCTACGACCGCGACCTGCCACTGCTGGAGGAGGCACGCGCATCATTCACCGCCCTGCTGACCGCGCTGGTCACCCACGCGGGCAACATCCAGGTGGCCAAGATCGACGGCCGCATCAAGGACCGCGAAGAATGCATCCGCAAGTTCTCGCGCAAATACCGCGCAGCGCTGGAAGAATCCAGCACGGCTTATGAGATCACGCCCTACATCACCGACCTGATCGGCATCCGTATCGTGTGTTTGTACGAAGACGAGTTGGATCTGGTGGCCGACGTGGTGCGCTCCCACTTTGAAGTCATCGAAATCTCCAACCGCGTGGCGGCCGTGGAGAAAACGGAAAGTTCCTTTGGCTACAAAGGTTTGCACATGGATTTGCGGCTCAACGCCACCCGGGCGCCGTTGCCGGAATATGCAGCCTACGCACCATTTCGGTTTGAACTGCAAGTGCGCACCGTGATTCAAGACTCATGGAGCGTGCTGGACCACAAGATCAAGTACAAGAAATCCATTCCCAACGCATTGAAACGCCGCATCAACGTGCTGTCGGCTTTGTTCGAGCTGGCCGACCGCGAATTCAAACAAATACGCGACGCCACCGAAGCCGCCCTGCGTGAAGCACCCGACGAAACATCGGGTGCCTCGTTGCTACAAAACCCTGAGAAACAAGAGCGCCCATCCACCACAAGCAGCGAACTCAATGCATTCACATTCCTCAAGATTGCCAACCATTTTTTCAAGGATTTCGAGTTCGAGCCCCACAAGGTGGACGGTTTCGTGCAAGGCATACGCGACTGGTCACCCGACATCACCCGCGTGTCCTTCAACGACCTGCTCAAAGACCACATCACCACCGTGAAGAAATACAAACTGGCCTACGAGGAAAAGAATCCCGGCGCCAAATTCAATGCCTATACCGTGATCCGGCATTGCCTCTACCTTGGCGACAAAACCAAGTTCCGCAGAGCACTGACCAAGGTATCGCGGGAGGCGTTTGAAGTGTGGTTGGTAGGGAGCGGCTGAGTTCTGGGCCCGCCCTGCAGTTGCGACTGCTACCCTGACCACACACTTTACTGTCGCCGAATTTGAGAAAGCCCCCCATGCCCATCCAATGGTTCCCCGGTCACATGCACACGACCAAGAAGGCCATCAAAGAACGGTTGCCTGACATTGATGTGGTGATTGAGTTGTTGGACGCCCGCCTGCCGGGTTCCAGCAGCAACCCGCTTCTGTCCGAGATGACGCGGGGAAAACCGGCGCTCAAAGTGCTGACCAAACAAGACTTGGCCGACCCCGAGCGCACTGCGCTGTGGCTGGCGCACTACCAAGCATTGCCGGGCACACAAGCCTTGGCACTGGACGCGAGCATGGCAGGCCCGGCCAAACCCTTGATCGCCGCCTGCCGCAGCTTGGTGCCGGGGCGCGGGGGAATGGTCAAGCCGGTGCGGGTATTGATTTGCGGCATTCCAAATGTGGGCAAATCCACCTTGGTCAACACCTTGCACGGCAAAGTTGCAGCCAAAACAGGTGACGAGCCTGGCATCACCAAAACAGAACAGAAAATTGTCTTGGCCAACGATTTCTATTTGTTCGACACCCCTGGCATGCTGTGGCCGCGCATCGTGGTGGAACAAAGCGGCTACCACCTGGCGGCCAGCGGCGGCATTGGACGCAATGCCTATGACGAAGAAGAAGTGGCCCTGGCGCTGCTGGTCAGCGTGCGGCCCGTGTATGCCGACCGCTTGCAAGCGCGCTACAAACTTGGCAATCTGGATGAACTCAGCAATGAAGCCTTGTTGGCTGACATCGGCCGCAAACGCGGTGGCCTGATGGCCGGCGGTCAGGTGAACATGCAAAAAGCCGCCGAGATTGCACTGAACGATTTTCGCGCTGGTGCCTGGGGACGCATCACGCTGGAAACTCCGGAGCAGTACCAACAGTGGTGTCTGGAAGCTGAGGTCTTAGAAGCCGAACGGCGAGCCAAGAAAGCGTCAGGGAAGAAGAAGGCCAAAGCGCCTCCGGAGAGCGGGGACGAAGCCAGCAATGAAATCGCAGGCGCGGCGGACTGAGCCCACTGAGGTTTTTAAGAATCATGACGAACACAAGTCCGTTCGCACTGAGCCCCGGCTAAGGCTCAGCCCGAACGGTGTGCGGTGCCGTGATTCATGCAAATCTCAATAGATTCAGCATTCACGGCAGCGCTTTGGCCTCACGCAATTTGTCCTTCTTGCTTTTGCGCAAGCCCTTAACACCGCCGTTTGCATCCACGGGTGCCGCGATGCAAGTGGGCTCGAAGCCTTCAACTTGCTCGCGCGCCACCCGCTGGCCTTGGCGTTTTTCAATCAGGCGAAAGTGCGCTTCTGCACCTGGTGAGTCGGTGGCGATGAAACTCACCGCCAGACCGCTTTGCCCGGCGCGGCCGGTACGGCCGATGCGGTGGACATAGTCGCTCGCCGAGCGGGGCAAATCAAAATTCACCACCACGGGCAAGAGCGGGATATCGATGCCCCTCGCGGCCACATCGGTGGTCACCAGCACCTTGAGTTGGCTGCTTTTGAAGTCAGCCAGCACCCTGTTTCTGGCGCCTTGGGTCAAATCGCCATGCAAAGAGCGGGCCTCTATGCCGTTGCGGCAGAGCTTGTCCGCCACATGCACGGCGGCATATCGCGTCGCCACAAAAACCAGCGTCCGCGACCATTGGCCTTGTTCGATCAGGTGGCGCAACAGCTGCAAGCGGCGCTTGTCATCCACCTGCACCGCGCGTTGCTGGAATGGCGCCGGGGCTGGGTTTTCCACGGCCAGGGGCGAAGCCTGCAAGTCAATACGCAGAGGCTCATGCAGCACGGTCAGCGCGCGCTCGTTCAAGGCCGCCGGCGCTGTCGCCGAAAACATCAAGGTTTGGCGCCGCTGCGGCAAGAGGGCGATGACGCGATCCACCTCGTCAGCGAAAGCTGCGTCGAGCAAGCGATCAGCTTCGTCCAAGACCACGGTGCCCACCTGCATCAACGATACGGCGTTGTGGTCGACCAAATCGAGCAAACGCCCCGGTGTGGCCACGATCAAATCGGCGCCACCACGAAGCCCCATGAGCTGTGGGTTGATCGACACCCCGCCAAAGGCGGTGACGATCTTCAAGCGGTCAATGGCCGTGGCTGCCAAATCTCGGGCCAAAGCCGACACCTGCTGCGCAAGTTCCCGGGTCGGAGCAAGCACCAATCCCCTCAAGACTCTTGCGGGACGCCGCGAGGCGGTTGTGTTGTTCATTTCAGCCAACAAAACCTGCATGAGAGGCAACACATAAGCGGCTGTTTTGCCCGAGCCGGTCGGCGCACAGGCCCACACGTCACGGCCCGCCAACACAGGTCCAATGGCCTTGCACTGGATGGCAGTGGGCTCATGCAAGCCACACCGTGACGCTGCCAAAACGAGCGCAGGCGTGATACCAAGGGTTAGATACGACATGGGTTGTGGCCTTATTCAATGGGATTTGCGTGGTGGCCCGCAAGTCGAGTCATGCGACACGGATGAGCCTCAGGTCTGGCCTGTGCGCGAGGGGTCAAGTGCCGCCACCCCGATTCCAAGCGGCGAGCCGCCATTGGCTACCTGGTCCGACAAATCCGAGAGCGGGCGCGCGACCCGTCTCGACGAACATCCTTGTGAGCAAGCGCCAACTTTTTGCAACAATTCGTCGATTAATTTTACACATTGAAATAACCAGACACCGAGTCATTAATAACCCTTTGATTTCAAAAGAAAAAATTAATCCAAATTGAGTGGCA
>Ga0315906_10006387_pt1 | contig 14589 bp, 11 predicted proteins | sample LakEriMetagenome_4_FD_203526 | JGI IMG/M metagenome (GOLD analysis project Ga0315906, IMG submission 203526) | Freshwater fungal communities from buoy surface, Lake Erie, Ohio, United States - Buoy 2 MA122 | ecosystem: Environmental > Aquatic > Freshwater > Lake > Lake biofilm | place: USA...
TTGAGTCCGGTTCGAAGGAGTTTTGACAATTGCAATTGATCATTGTCAGACAATTGAATTTGCTTCTCGTTCTGAATGACTTGTTGTTGAACAAGTTGTGTCAATATTGTGCCCAATTCATTGTTCTGATCCTTCAAAGATTCAATGTCGACTTCATTGAAATGCAATATGGTTTCAATGTGATCATATAAAACCGCTGCCAATTTTGCATCCTCAGCCGATGGATCTTCTTTCAATACTTGCAGAATCTCATGAGATAATTTCACAAAATCATTTATTCTGTCTGTAGAAAGTGTGAATAGGGTCTTTGGATCAATATCGGATACATTTACAAAAATGGAAGACAATTCAACTATTTCATTGCCATAATTACTCATGGCTTTGTGCGAATAACGCTGAATTTTATCATTCAACTGTTTATTCAAAAAAACTATCTCACTATTCATGGCAAATTTGCGATTGTCAGTTTGTGTCGCCCGCAAAGTTGCTTCCATGTCTTTGATTTTGTGTTGAATATCTCGAATTGCTTTGGCTTCCTCTGATTCGCTCGAATGAATGGTATTGAGAATGAGTTTGTGATCAGGTTCAATCTTTGCATCACCAATTTTTACGCAGTGGATCCTGATATGTTCCCCAAGTGCATGTTGAACTTTTGGTATATCAATATGTGCGGCTCCATCTGTAATAACTAAAATTTCAGCTTCCGACATAAAGCTGTCATTTCGAATGTCTTGTATGGCAGTTAGTAATGCTTTTTCTAGAATTGTTCCTCTGCCTTCAGCGGGCATACACATGATTTCTGTGATCAAATCATCAAAGTTTGTTCGGTTTTGTACGACATGTAATTTGCCGATATCCGCATCAAAGGTTCTAAAGAATATGGTACCCATTTCTTTTTGATTGTTTTTCAAAAAGAAATATGCAATGGCTTTTGCGAGGTGAATGCGATATGACTCTTGCATTGATTTGGAAGTATCAAACAAGAGATACACTTTCTGTTTTCTGGAATCAGGGGCAAAATCATTGCTATCGGATTGATATCGTTTGTTTCTGGGGGCTTTCGGTGATGGCATCCACAAAGATCTTTCCACCAGTCTTTGCATGAACACTTCATCGGGAAGTAAGTATTGATGCGGATAAATACGATTGATATCTCTATAGCTTCGTATCAAATTTGCTTCATATTCCTCGCCTGCGGGAAGATGAGGAATGATTTCCTTTGGTGAAGTTTTGTCTTCAGGATCCGGCTCTGAGAGCCATAGAACAGGACTTAAAATGGATGTGAGAGGATTCTCTATATCTTCCAATACGCGTGATATTTCATATACCAATGTGAAATCATCCGGTAAAGCATGCATGGAGGACTCCAAAAAACCATATTCGACCATCCTTGAGAAGAAGGTTGAATTTCGCAATATGGTTCTTTGCGAGAGTTCCATGGAAATCAGTTCTCAATCTGTTGAAATATTCTGATGGTCTCTTTCTCAAGGGCTTGTCGCAATTCTCTTACTTCGTCACATGAAGGAATCATGTTTTTCAGAAATGCTTCGAGTACTCGCTTATTATGCAAAATAGTGTGGTCGATATTGAGTGTGTCTTGAATCCATTCAAGCAAAGTTCTACGAAGAGGAGTATTTGATAATGCTTTATCGAGTGGTTGTTGTAAAAATGTCGGATCTTCCTCTATTTGTTCAAGAACTTCTTCATAAGCAATCAGTGAGCGAATCTGTTCAAATCCATTTGAAGAAGTGAGGGAATTATATACTGTTGTGAAACTCTTTTCAAAAAGATGTTTTTCTTCGGGGAGTCCACCAGTACAATAAATGAGAGAGAGTTTTCTGATATCTTCAGCTTCGGCAAGAGTTCTTCCATCGAGAAAGGTTAAAGCTCGCAATAAGTCCAATGATTTTGCTTGTGTTCTTGGGGAAATATAATAATCATTGTATTCAGAACTTGTATGACCTTTATGAGCTTCTCTCAATGTTCTATTGCGGGAATATTCATAATGTCTGACCACCAGATTTGTGAAATACAGCATCTCTGCTGATATTCTGAATTCATGAGATCTGTCTTCGGCTGTGATGAGTTTTTTCAGTGTCAATAATTCATCATATCCTATTGTGACCGGTGGTTTGACAATACGATTGGAGTGTTGGGAATATTGAACCCCAATCTTGAATTGAATAAGAGGGTCTTTATCGGGAAGAATAATTGATTTAAAGAGAAATCTATCAAGAATGGCTTCTGTCACTTCACTGATGCGTAAATAATTTGTGGCCGCAATAACGGTGTGGAGTGGTGAAACAACTTGCTGTGTCCCTCGAATCATTTTTCTTTCATTCAAAAGCGAAAGAAGAGCACGAAGCGTGAAATCATTTGCATCAAAGATTTCATCAATAAAGCCAAAATGTGATTCTACCAGGGAACCTTTTGTATTATGTTCAATGATGCCTTCTTTGAGTGATTCGATGTTCAAGCCCCCGAAAAATGTATCGGGTTGTTGCTCTTTACTGGCCTGTACACGAAACAATGCAGCATGATCAAAACATGCAAACAATTGTTCTGCCAATAAGGATTTTCCTGCTCCGGTTCTACTTTGCAAAAGAAGATGTTCTCCTGTGAGAAATGCACAGAAGGCCTGTTCAATGACTTCTTCTCTATTGATTACCCGCCTGCCAACAAATTCTTTGGCCTGCTGAATTTTAAGTGCAATTTCTTCCAATGAGAATCCTGAGCTCATGATATTCCCAAGTATAATTGTGTATTAGAATGTGAAATCTGTCTGCACTCTCACAAGAACTGAGCTTTGAGCCAGTGCATTGACGGAAGATATTTCCGTAATATAATTCACATCTGCCTGAATTTTCAAATCATGACCACTAAAATATTTTGAAATGCCGAATGCGATGTCTGTGAGAGGACCTGTCAGGCATTCGTTTTTTCAGACGGAGTAATTGAAGTGTATCGTAATCCCAATTGTAGATCATTGGTAATCAAATAAGTTAGGTAACTATCTGATCCATGACCACAAAAATGAAGAGAACTTTTAAATATATTTATGATAATATAGGACTCGGGGAAAAGCACTGTGAAAATTTAGCTATGAAAGACAAATATGATATTTCATTAGAATCAAGAAATCTTATTTCAACATCTGATGATTTATATCAGTATTAACTCAAAAGACCAAAAGTTCTATATCTTTTGATTAAAATGGTTTTGGGCATTACATTAGGTCTATTATCGAAGTAAATACTTGTAATATGAATAATGCATCTATATAATCTTAAAGCAAATAGTATCATAAAAACAAACTTGGCACAAACAGAATTACAGATCATTTTCTAAAAATTCACTTGAGCCTGAATCCTTAATAGAGAGCCATCTTGCAAATTATCTTGTTTCAAAAAGTCTTCATATCTTCTATTTGAGATTGTGTAATTGGCAACTAATTCAAAGTTTTTATTTACTTGCCATTCTGCACCAATTTCAAGCTCTTTAACTTCATAGCTCCTTGCATCTCTTTCGTGCTTTTTACCGCCAAAATAATATTGGTATCTTATATATGGAATGAGAGTAGTTTGGTTGATTTTCGTATAATAGTTTAAAGTTACAAACCCTCCTCTTAAAGGCATAACTTCTATTGAATCTGTAACTTTGTTAAACTGGGGACCACTTCCTTCGGTGTATTCGGCTAAAATGCCAAATGGTTTTGGATACAATACGAATGTACCTGCCAATCTTTGATCTGTATAATTCAAATTAGCATTTGTTTTCACACCGGAACTTAGATTAGCCTTAGGCATCACCCATTTTCCGGTATAGCCTTGTACGCCAAGTTCTATAATTTGATTGTCAACTTCAAAGGGGTAAGTAAAACGACTTACAATGTGAGGTTCATTATTCAACTCCAGGTTATTTGCAGTTTGTCCATTATAAGCTCCAAATGCAAATAATCCATAGTCTCCACTCCCTTTAAGTCCATCATTTACTAAACTTGACAATAACTTTCTTTTATCTTTCGGTGCCCAATAAAAGAAAACACCTAAATCTCGTTCATTGGAAACTGCACTATTTAATGCATCATTTCTATCGAGAGGTAATCTGTTTTGACTTGATTGCATATTCTCAAAACCATAGGGCACTTTACTTTGCCCAATTCTAAATCTATATTCATTGTCATTGTCTATTCCAACATCAAAATAAGCATCTCTTAATTGAGTGAAATGTAGTCTATCTGAAGATGGACTACTTGCAAAATCCGGTTGTACATATAAGTAAACATTATCACTAATTTGTCCAAAAATTATTACCCGCATACGCCTAATAAAAAAACCACCATCTTTTCCCCAAGACCTGTCACATTGTTCGCAACCAAGATTCTCATTACTCTCCAATAGTCTGTTATACCTTATTTGCATATAACCTCTAATGGACAAATTATCATACCATGCTTTTTTGGGGACTATACTTGATGTCGAGTTAACTCTTGAGCTATCAGATTGAGCAAAAGTGTTGAATGAATAAAGAAACAAAATTAAAATTAATACTGTAAATCTCATTTTATGTGTTCAGTTAGTTGTTCTATAAAAAAAATAATATGATTATGCCTTAGGTGTATTACTCGCTTCAAATCTTCTTGATTAAATATCACTTCTTTGTACAGTTAGTTCATCGCAATAATTCTTCTCGAATCGGTACTATACTCTTTTATTTGATGCCTTATGCAAATTAAGCCAAAACATGCGTCGACTTATCAGAAGAATAAAGAGTTGAGAAAACAGAAATCAATGTGACAATTGGAAGTAAAATACGAATCATGAAGCAGAGTCAGAGAGTTGATAATCGGTAATTTTTCTATACAGTGTTCTTTCACTTATGCCAAGTACTTTAGCCGCCATTCGACGATTGCCGGCATATTTCGTAAGCGCAGATTGTATCAATTGTTTTTCCATTTCTTCCAAATTGAAATGGATATCTTGAGAGAATTCATCCGGATAGGGAAGAGCATTATTGGTGATCACAGGGTATTCGGTGATTGACTGCTCAGCTGCTCTTTGTGCTTGCATTTCGAGTTGAGCTGTTTTTTCGAAAATTGCAGCCAATGCTCTTTTGATCTCAAGCAATTCATTTTTCATTTCGAGTAATGTACGGAATACAATGTCGGATTCTTGCGGAAAATTCGATTGTTGAACATGTGAGGAAAGCATAATTGCTTGTTCATTCGGTATTGATGCATGAATACCATCTTGTTCACCGATTTGCTTTTGAAGCATCATGTGGTCTATGATACGACCATGTTCAAGCGTTGAGACGGTTTCTATGACATTGCGTAATTCACGGATATTTCCCGGCCAAGAGTGACTTTCAAGAAAATCAAGTGCATCATCTGTATATCCTTTATAGGAAATACGGTTTTTCTTGGCAATTCTCGAAGCATAATATTCTGCAAGAAGTGGTATGTCTTCCTTATGCTTTCGAAGAGAAGGTAAATGCAATTGAAATGAATTCAGGCGGAAATACAAATCTTGTCTGAATCTGCCATTACGAACTTCATAGTTCAAGTCACGATTGGTTGCAGCAATAACCCTGACATTCACTTTGCGAACCTCTGATGAACCTATGCGAGAAAATTCACCGGATTCAAGAATGCGTAGTAATTTCACCTGTGTGGCAATTGGCATTTCACCAATTTCATCGAGAAAAATCGTGCCTTTGTGAGCTACTTCAAAAAAACCTTTTCTTTGCTCTACAGCTCCTGTGAATGCACCTTTTTCATGTCCGAAGAGCTCTGATTCAAGTAAAGTTTCAGGAATAGCACCGCAATTCACACTTACGAATGCCTGAGAATTGCGTTCACTTAATCCATGCAGTGCATGTGCGAAAACTTCTTTTCCCGTACCTGTTTCACCGGTAATCAGGACTGTCAAATCAGTTGGTGCAACTTTGAGAAGTTTCAATACGACATCGCGCATGAGTTCTGATTCGCCGATGATGCCGAAGCGATCACGGAGAAAATCCATGGTCTTATCATCGAGAATATCGTACATCATTATTTGCCTGAACCATTCTGTTTCCAATCATCCCAGCCACCAAGATAGATGTATACTTTCTTGAATCCTAATCCAATCAAGTTATTGCTGAGTTCATGACTCAATTCACACTGTCCACCACCACAATACACGATGATGCGAATATCCTTGTTCATTCCTATGAGCTCGGGTATATATTGCTGGAATTCCATTGCGAAAATGTTTCGTGCTTTCGGAAGATGTCCTTCTGCGAATTCATGTTCATTTCTCGCATCAATGACCATCACTGAGGGATCTGCCAATAACTTCTTTACTTGAACATAATTCACTGCTTTTGCTTTTGCAGGTCCTTGGTCTTCTACAGATTTATTACCATCATTTGCTGAAGTGACTTGCTGAGTTGATGGAATAGGTTTTACAGAATCCTTTTTAATGGGCAATGTATCTTTTGGTAATGCCTTGATGGGCAAAGTATCTGAAGATATTGCTGAATCTGTATTGATTTGTTCAAATTCATCATCATTGGCAATTTCCAGAACTTGTTTTTCTCTGATGAGTGAAATTCCATTCGGATTACTCAAACCATTGAACCAAAATGCGAGGATTGTTGATATCCCAAGAATGATCATGATATCAATAAGAAGCTGATTCTTTTTCATAAGAAAATGTAATGTTAATAGGGCATAATGACAGAAATATACGCAATTCTGTCAGTACGATAAAGTATAAAGTCAGAATCTTGTACCGATCGAAAAAGAAAAGAGTATTGGTCCTTGAATCACCCCATCGGGTGAAGAAACAAAGAAGAAACTTTTGCCGGCTGATATTCTGGCAGGACCTAGCGGAGTCTTTGCATGCATGGTGATTCCTATGCCATGTTGCATGCTTCCAATTGAAATTGTTTCAAATCCATTCCATGTTGAACCAAAATCATATCGAGCAGAAAAATGAAGTGGAACCAAAAATGCAATGGGGGAAGCCCATCGAAATTCACATGAACCCATGATTAATTGTGCACCTCTTTGATCATCTTCACGCTTTCCAAAGAACATATCATCTCTTCCCAAAGAAACAAATTCCGGATTTGGAGTTGAATTGTCAGAAAAAACACAATTGAATCGAGGAGTAATGGTGAATTTATTAAATGAAAGCGAGCGTGTAAAAGTGGCATTGATTCTAGAAAAAGCAATCTGATCTTTGAGCAATGGTAATGAGGTTTCAAGTGATAACTCAAGCAATCTTCCGTTTCTAGGTAAATCCGCGTCATCTCTGGTATCAATCTTTGATTGTATTTTCCATGTAAATATTGGTGAATATGTTGGAAATATATCTGCCTGAATTTCATAAATCCTTTGTTGTTCAAGACGAATTCTAGATTGCAAAATACCTGACTTTCCAATTGTTCTTGTTAAATCAGCAATTATACCAAATCGATCCTCTCTTAATTCTTCAAGACGCTTGATTTCATATGTTTCTCCGGAGGGTCTTATACTTCTTTGATATTGAAACATTTGCTTATATGATGAATAGCCATGAAGTGTAAATCCCCATTGAGAACCGAATAGAGTTTTTTTTCCAAAACTCAATAGACCGGATCGATTTCTTGAGCCACCAATGAGTGATAATGAAGACCATAATGATGTGCCTAATACATTTGCATCATATCCATCAAGTAGCAATTGACCAAAGCGCTCATTATCTACTCTTGCTCCGACTCCTATATATTGAGGGGATTTTTCCCAGGCCTGAATATGGTAATGTAGCGTGTCTTGAATGAATTTTGGTCTAATGTCAATCTGCTCATACTCATCACCGGAAATCAATGCATCCCACTGATTATTGATTGAAATTGTATTTAATAAGGAATGTTGCATGAGTTCAGAAATCACTCTTGAGGAATCAAGAACATGTTTGACATGGACTTTGAATTCTTTCGGTGGACTACATTTCCATGTGATGACCTTTGATATAGTGTCCATAATCGGATTAAAACGAACAAAAGAAATTGAATCTCTGCGTAATAATCTATGAATATCATGTTTTTTTTGTGAAAGTGTAGTCTTCAGCTGTATGATGGAATCAATCATACCAATCATTGATCGAGATATTACTGTAGAATCAATTGATAAGACATGATTGAATTCTTTATGTTCCAATGAACTTGAATCAATATCATATAGTCCAAAAGCTCGAAGTGAATCTTTAATGATTGACATTGCTTGCAATGCAGCAATTTCGCCCTTCACAATCGTAAATGGGATATGCGTTGGATCAGTGTTTTTTGCATCATCAAGTATTGGAGAGATGGTAATTGGTGAAATGAGTAGACTCTTCTCTTCTTGACTTTTCAGCATTATACCAACAATCTGCTCTGCAATACTCCAAGGTGTATTGAGTTCTTGCTCGGGAAGCAAACCGGAAATCGAGTTAACGGTAATGATGATATCGGGATTGAATTCTTTTTTGGCAACATTGACAGGGACATTGTCCAATACTCCACCATCTACCAATAACAATGAATCATAACGAACCGGAGAATAACGAAGTGGTATGGTTGAACTCGCCTTTATGATTGTTGGTAAGTCTCCCGATCGATGTATAATGGAAGTACCTGTTATCAAATCGGTTGATATAGCTCTGAATGGTATGCGTAATGAATCAAAAGATTGCCAAGCAGTAAATGGTGCATTCCACAGCAATCCTTGCAATTGTCCCTGATAGTGTATGCCTTTAGACACTGCTTTTGGTAAATCAAATGAAAAAGTATTGAGTCTCATCGAAAAGAGATGTCTATCATCAGCAATCTTTTGATCAAGAAACATATCTTGTCTATTAACTTCCGAAGCCGAAGAAAGCAGTTTCTCCCAATCTGTATTAAGCACTATCTGCTCTATTTCATCAGGTGTATAGCCGCTTGCATAAAGTCCACCGATATATGCACCGATACTTGTTCCAATGATATAATCAATAGGTATTGAATATCTCTCCAATACTCTTAATACCCCGATTTGAGCCATTCCTCTGAATCCTCCACCACTCAAAACCAATGCGACTTTGGGTCTTTTCTCATTCTGTTTGGCTTGCATTGATACAATTTTGGTACTATCAAACAACAAAATGAAGGTGAGTATCAGAATATGTAATGCGAGATTGTTCATGCAAGATTGGAATCGTAAGATATTTATGACTACAAACTACAAGGTTTCAGACTATCCTATGGCATGAGCAGTAAATGGCTGTCTTTTGATAGAAATTCATGCTGAAAATGAGATTGCTACTCCAAGACATTCTTCAAGCAATGCAGTTCTTCGTTCCGCACCCCAAATTTCGATGTCTATAAGTGCATTTTTTTGTGTAAACAATGCAATGGACATTGTGGTATCATGTATATCGCAGTGCAAAGTATCTATCAATTGTTGCTGTCTTCTATCGAGTCCTTCTGCGATGCGTAATATCCCTGCCAATATAGAAATGATTCTTTGTCTTTCAGGACTGCATGAAGCAAATCCCGGATGTTTTCTTTTGGGATGACTTTTCCTATGATAGCGGGCAATCATTCCAATCATTTGAGATTCATCATTCGTAAATCCCGGCATAATGCAATGGCTAATGATATACTGACTATGATGATGATGTTGATCCGGTGAAATATGATATCCTACATCATGCAAAAGGGAAGCGGCTTCCAATAATTCTCTTTCTTCATCACCCAATTGATGTCTGTGTAAGGTATCATCAAACATTTGCAAAGCAAGCCTCTTCACATGTTCAGCATGCTCTACATTGACTTTATACTGTTCACAAAGGGAGTAAACGGTATCATACCGCAATTTTGTGAGATGATGATATTCATTGATGTCTCGCAATTTTTCAACAGTATCAAATACAATGCCCTCTCGCAAGGCAAATGCTGATATGAGTAATTTTGAAGCAGAGATAGTTCGAAGATAATGCTCTAGAATCAATGCTCCCGCCACGATGATATCAGCTCTTTTGGACTCCAAACCCGGTATCAATAATCGTTCTTCAGTTGTATGTGCTACAGTGAGTTTGTCAATCTGCGCATATATATCTTCAGTCTGAATGGTTATTCCATTCAATGTTTCCGGAATCTTTCTTTGCTTATCGGCATAAATCATCTGTACAATTGCATGAATCGTGCCTGAGCAACCAATGACTGTATCAAATCCAACATTTTTGATTGATGATATACATGAGGACAATTCACCATTTATGAATGTTCGGCAAGCTTTCACTCTTTCTGCTGTAATCAATCCTTCCGGAAAGAATCGTTTCGTCAATCGAAGTGAACCCAATTTTGCACTGTGTATATGATGCATCTTTCCAAATTGTCCGATCACTGATTCAGTGCTACCACCACCAATATCTATCACCAAAGCCTTTTGTGTGATGATTGGCAAAGCATGCATTGCACCTACATAAATGAGTCGAGCTTCTTCTATACCGGAAATAACATCAATGTGTATACCTGTTTCTCTCTCAATCAATGAAATGAAGAAATCCTTGTTTTCAGCTTCTCTAAGTGCACTTGTTCCTATCGCCCTTATCTGTGCATCGGATTTTCGAGCCATGATTGAAAACCTTTTCATGGCTTTCAAGCCTCTTTCCATGGCTAAATCTGAAATTTGTTTAAAGTCCGATGTGGCATCCCCCAAACGAACCATTTCCTTTTCGCGAGACAATATGCGGAGAGACCCCTTCTCCGTCACTGATGCAATGACGGCATGAAAGGAATTCGTCCCAACATCTATCGCAGCAATGCGGCCAAGACTATCATTTTTTGGTTCGATCATTGGATCTCAAGGAATGGACTATTGTTTTTCCATCATCATAAATGACAGATTCATCTTTTTTGATTGATTGTTTCGATTTCGGAATGAAACCTAATAGAAAACGACGAAGGAGACCAAGCAAAGCAACAATTGCAAAAACAATTCCAAGGATTATGGCAATGATTAATAAAAAAAACTTACCCATATCCATCCAATTTAGAATTGTACTTCAGTTTTTAAGGAAATTTCCTCTAATACCGCACTGACATTCAGGCATTCATGTAGCGGTCCTTCATAAACAGTTGCCTTGCCTGAATTATGAACCTCCCAGGTCAAATGCTCAGCTCTATCCATAGAACAATGCACTGCTTTCAGTATCTGTATGATGACTTCATCAAAAGTATGATGCTCATCATTGAATAAAATGACTTTTGCATGCATGGTACCTGTAATGGAATCGAGAGTTTCTACTAACTGCTCTTCTTTTGTATCTGGAAACACGGTTATTCAGCTTTTGAATGTAACAAACAACATTGCAAAAATAATGAACATGGACCTTTTAGACATGAATACATGTTCGATTGTCAATAAAAGCTTATTTTTGACCAATAAGTCAATTAATTGAGTGATATATAATGGCTAGAACGAAAACCGCTCCAGAAAATAGGATTGCAAAACGAATGCTCATTCTTGAAACTGCAATCGGAATATTTGCTTCCAAAGGGTATCACGCCACAACGATGCAGGATGTAGCGGATGACCTAAGTATAGCAAAAGGAACTATATACGAATATTTTCCAAATAAGGAAGACTTATTTCTAGCTGTTTATGATATGTGGATGGATGAATATGAACAAGCCATGCACAAAGCTGTTGATGATCATTTTGATCCTGTTTCAAAAGCTGATGCATTAATTGACACTACAGTCGAATTTTATGAAAAACATGCAAATTATGCTCCATTGCTTTTGGAATTTTGGGCACATGCCCTTCGAAGTTCATCAGATATATTTTTGATTCGAATACGAGAGATGAAAAAAAGACTTGCTGAATTGGGGGTGGAAGTTACAAATCAAATGCAAAAACTACATCTCTTCAAGAAAGTTGATTCGGGTTCATTTGCTGTATTGGAATTGGGAATATCAGATGGAATATTTCTTCAATGGGTATTGGATGGTCAGCAATATTCTCTCAGAGATGCATATAAATTCAGGCAATCTGTCATTGGATCGGGACTTATGACCGATACTTTGCGAACAATAGTTGCAAACAAAGTCGAAAAGAAATTAAAACAAGGATTCATAAATCAATCAATTAATCGGAGTTAATCCACATGAAGCGAATGTATACGATAGTATGCTTAATGCTTTGCTTGGTATTCGCACAAGAAATGCAAGCACAAAACAGTGTTTCCGTGAACTTGAAAATCACGGATATGGAAAATCGCCCACTTAAAAATGTCATATATCGCATTGACAATAAGGGTGGCAAAACAGATGTAAATGGTATAGGAAATCTCCAATTGTCTCAAGGCAAATATACTATGCAATTGTCTTTGATTGGATATGCATCTAAAACAACTTCGATCGAAGTGATTCCAAATATGTCTAGTCTTTCATTCAAGATGGAAGAAAAACAAACACGCACCGAGGATGTCACTGTCTATGGTGCATCGAGGCGTCAGCAAAAAATCACGGAAGCACCAGCAGCGATTTCTGTTGTTCTTCCAAAGGAATTGGCTATGGCGAATTCGCATGGACAAGTTGCCAAAACCATTGAAGCAATTCAAGGAGTTGATGTTGTTCAAAGCGGAATGAATGATTTCAATGTGAATATGCGTGGTTTTAATAATTCAATCAATAGAAGAGTATTGGTTTTACTTGATGGACGAGATCCATCCACTCCGCTTCTCAATCTTGTTGAATGGAATTCATTTCAAACAAATATGGGTGATATCGCATCGATTGAAGTTGTAAGAGGTCCTGGTTCGGCTCTTTATGGATCCAATGCATATAATGGAGTAATCAATATCACTTCAAGCGCTCCGAAAGATATTCAAGGCACAAGAGTGAGTCTGACAGGTGGTGATTTCAACACTTTCCGCGGTGATATCAGACATGCCGGTGGAATTGGCTCACTATATTATAAGCTCAATGCAGGCTATTCCACTCAAAGACAAAGTTGGGTGAATTCACGAGATACGACGAAAGGTGGAACACTTGAATATCCCGGTCTTGCTCGTGATGTTGCAGGGAAGCGTTCCGGCATTGGCATGATTGCAAATATTGATTCACTCATCAATGCAAATAAAAATGCGACCAATGTTTTCGGTTCTGCTCGTTTTGACTATGAATTGGGTAATGAAGAAAGAGTGACCGCCGAAATGGGATTTTCGCGTTATGGTGGTGAGTATTTTGTGAATCAAACAGGACGCATTCTCATTAATGATGTAGAAAAACCATATATGCGCTTGGCCTATAATTCCTCATCATTGAATGTTCAAGCTCATTGGAATAGAAGAAATACAATAACACCGCAAATTGTGATGAATGCTGCGGCAAGCTCTGCGGAAAGAAGTGATGTCTATGTGATTGATGCGCAATGGAATGGCTCTTTCATGAATGATGCCATGAAATTGATTGTAGGTGCTTCCCATGAATATCAAGCAGTAAATACATCCATCATCGGTGCAATGCCATTGCTTAATCCTGATAATTTGCATAATAATTTCAGTGGACTCTATGCTCAGGCGGAAATAGACCTACATTCAACACTTCGTTTTGTTGGTGCCGCTCGCATAGATCGTTCCACATTCTTTGATACGCAATTCTCACCAAAAGCGGCATTGGTTTATACGCCGGAAGAGAATCACACATTCCGTTTGACTTTAAATCGCTCATTCCTTCGTCCAAGTTATGCAGATTTATATCGCTATTCGCCCGCCGGTGCGCCTGTGAACCTTGCAGCATTGGATTCAACCATTGCTTCAAAGTATAATGTTCCAAGACTTGGTTTGGATTCCGTACAACAATGGAATCTTGGCAATCCGAATATTAAGGTAGAAACAGCAATGTCATATGAGCTTGGCTATAAAGGGATCATTAATAAAGATTTTTTTGTGACTGTGGATGGATATCTCAATCGCAGAACGAATTTCATTTCTGTACCTTTGGGAGGTCTTGCTCCTGATGTATATACCCCTCGCAGATATGAAAATGAACAAGCAAATACTGAATTGAAAACAGAATTGGATAAAATCAATAGACTTTTTTATGATCGTTTGGCTACAATACCTACAACAGGTGCAGCGGCACTCATCATCACTCCAAAGAATATAGGAGTGATCAATGAATATGGTATTGAAATAGGATTGAATTACTATATCATGAATGGTCTTTTGTTCCAAGCGAATTACTCTCATCTTGGTTTCACTGTCGAAGAGAATTCTCTTCAAGCACAAAAGATTGTACCTAATGCATCACCAAATAGATATAATTTCGGTTTGCAATATGACAAAGATGGTATTGAGTTTGGATTACAAGTTCGTGGAGTCACAGGATTTGAATGGGTAGCCGGATTATTCCAAGGCTATGTTCCGGAATATTGGCTGGTCAATTTGAATGCAGGATATACGATTTCTCCTGAGATCAAAGTAAGTGGAACAATTTTCAATGTATTGGATAGAAGACATTATCAGATCTTTGGAGGGACAATCCTTCAAAGAATGGCTAGCATGAATCTTACGCTTAATATCTGATAAATAA
>Ga0315906_10006389_pt1 | contig 14587 bp, 20 predicted proteins | sample LakEriMetagenome_4_FD_203526 | JGI IMG/M metagenome (GOLD analysis project Ga0315906, IMG submission 203526) | Freshwater fungal communities from buoy surface, Lake Erie, Ohio, United States - Buoy 2 MA122 | ecosystem: Environmental > Aquatic > Freshwater > Lake > Lake biofilm | place: USA...
CTCATCTCTCTATCCGAAACGGACCAGCCTGGACTGGCGCCGATCGACCCGGACCAGCCGCGACTGGAAACGATGTGGCCGGATGGGTCGGGATCGTTCGGGTCTGATGTGGGGGGATGGGCGAAACAGCATCTAGGGGTCGAGCTGATGCCCTGGCAGCTGCGGGTTTTATCGGGTCAGCTGGTCCATAACGAAAATCTGGATCTGTTGTCGCGGGTCAGCCTGGTGTCGACTGCCCGGCAGAACGGAAAGACCGTCGCCCTGTCGTCGCTGATCGGCTGGTGGCTAACGGAAATGCCGAAGATCCGGGAACAGAAACAGCTGGTCCTGTCGACCGCGCACCGCCTGGACCTGGCCGTGATGCTGTTCGATGATTTGGCGCCGATCCTGGAAGCACACTTCGGGGCGAAGGTATCGCACAGCTACGGACGGAACATGGTGACGATGGCGGACGGATCTAGGTGGATCGTGCGCGCGGCCGGGCCTTCGGTCGGTCACGGTCTTTCCCCGTCGCTGATCGTCGCGGATGAAATCTGGGACATCAGCCCGGAAGCGATCGACGGTGGCCTACTTCCGTCGCAGCGCGCGCAGCGTTCCCCGCTGCTGTCGATGTGGTCAACCGCCGGAACGGAACAGTCCCGCGCCATGCTGAAATGGCGCGAACAGGGTCTACGCATGATCGACGAAGAAAAGTCCGGGAAGTTCTACTTCGCGGAATGGTCCCCGCCCCCGGACATGGACCCGATGGACCCGGCCGCCTGGCCCTGGGGAAACCCGGCACTGGGTCACACTCTCACGATGGAAACGATCCAGGCCGAAGCGGAAAACCCCGATCGCGCCCAGTTCCTGCGGGCGTCCGTAAACCTGTGGGTCGCATCCGACCAGGGATGGCTACAGCCCGGCCTGTGGCCGCAGCTCGAAACCGATAAACCTGTCCCGGCTGGCGGTGTGGTCGCCATCGAAAACAGCGTCGATGAGACTCGGTACTTCGGGCTACGCGCGGTCGCCCTGGCTGACGGACGGACCGCGATGACCGTCGCGTTCATGGCTGACACCTACGCCGAAATGATCGCCCAGGTTCAGCGCCTGGCCGCCGACCATTCCATCAAGTTCGCCATCACACCGTCGATCGACCTTCACTGGCCGATCGCACTGGAACGCCGACGAACCATAGTCGGCTACGCGGAAATCCTGAAATGGACGGACCCGGTCAGACAGCTGATCCGACAGCGCCTAGTCGCCCATGACGGGTCGACGATGCTGGCCGAACACATCCAGCGCGCGGTCGCCGTAAGGTCCCAGGGTTCTGTCGCCCTGTCATCGCAGCGTTCACCCGGACCGATCGAGCTGGCGCGCCTGGCAGTGTGGGCAGTCGCCCTGGCATCACGCCCGAAGTCCGCAGGGAAACCGCTGATGGTCGTCGCGTCCTAGTAGCGTCCGAAAACGGTAGTGGCACCGGGCGATCCGTCCCTTCTGTAGGTAAGCCTGGTGCCACTACTTCACACCTGGCACCTGTAAGAATGAACGCATGGCTATCTTCCCGCGTGTCCGAAAGGCTGCGATCAGTCCGCCCCCGGTGAAAGCTGCGGCCGCAGGTTCCTACTACAAGTCGTCCGTCACGGGCGAAGGAATGATCGGGAACTATTACGCCTACACCGAAGGCATCGACCGAAACCTGGCGATCAGCGTCCCGGCGATAAATCGCGCGCGCGATCTCATGGCGTCAGTCATCGGATCCATGCCGCTGAAAATGTACAACGAAATGTGGAACGGCGACGAAATGGAAAAGGTCTACATCGCGCCGCGTTCATGGCTGCGACGACCCGACCCGAATGTGTCCTACCAGTTCCTGATGGCGTGGCTGCTCGACGACCTGATGATGTTCGGCCGGGCGTTCCTATGGATTAGCAGCAGGACAGCAGATGGCTATCCCGCATCGTTCCAGCGCCTACCTTCCGGGTCGATTAACACGCTCGATCAGCCCGGCCCGGTGTGGTTCGCACCATCAAAAGAAGTCTATTTCGCTGGCGGTCTGCTCGACCCGAACGATCTAGTCCAAATACTTTCGCCAGCGCAGGGCCTGATTTATTCCGCACCGAACGCGATCCAGACCGCGCTGAAACTGGAAGCCGCACGAAACAGAAACGCATCATCATCCATTCCGGCGGGCGTCCTGAAACAGACCGGGGGCGAACCGCTTAGCGCCCAGGAACTTTCCGATCTCGCGGCTGCGTTTAACGCGGCGCGCGCAACTAATCAAACGGCCGCGCTGAACGAATACCTGACCTACACCGAAACGAACGCGACCCCCGACAAGATGCTGCTGATCGAAGCGGCGAACTATCAGGCGCTGGAATGTGCGCGACTTGCGAATGTGCCGCCGTACCTGGTCGGCGTTTCCACCGGATCCTATTCGTACCAGTCGAGCCAACAGGCGCGCGCCGATCTGTATCTGTTCGGCGTGAAGCTGTACGCGGACGCGATCGCCGGGGCGCTGTCGATGGATAATGTTCTGCCGCGCGGAACCTATGTCGAGTTCGACGCCGACGAATACCTGGAAGAAAACTTTATGGCAGACATGGCCGACAACAGCCGCGAAGATGTCGTCGAAGAAAACACACAGGAACGCCTAGCAGTTCGTTAGCATCGTCAACGAAAGGAACACACTATGATCCGACTTATCGCAGGGGACTTCAGCGTCGACGCAGCCGCAGCCGATGGCCAGCCCCGCCGCACCATCTCAGGGACCGCCGTTCCCTACAACACACCAGCGACCGTGAACGATGGGACAACCGTCATGTTCCGCCCCGGATCGCTGCCAGTCGAAGGCAAGGCGCCCAGGCTGTTCATGTATCACGACGCGACCCAGCCAGTAGGCGTCGTCACCGAACGGGTCGACACCGACCAGGGGATGCTGTTTTCGGCGCGTATCAGTCAGACCCGGCTAGGCCAGGACGCCCTGGTCATGGCCCAGGACGGGACGATCGACCAGGTATCTGTGGGCGTTAACCCCATCGAGTTTAGCTACGACGAAGCCGGGACGATGATTATCGAAAAGGCCGAATGGCAGGAACTATCCCTGGTTCCCCTGGGCGCTTTTGGGGACCAGGCCGGGATTACGAAAGTCGCCGCCAGTATCCCACAAACAGACACACCGACAGACCATAATGAAATACAGGACACGAAAGAAAGTGAAACCGACATGACCACCGAAACCCCGAAGCCCGAAGCAGTCGAAGCAACCATTCCGACCGCGACGATCCCCGCACAAGTGAAGCGCGAGTTCGCGCTTCCGACGCTGGGCGAATACATGGCCGCCTATCACACTGGCGGCGATGTGTGGCATCGCGTCAACGAAACAGTGAAGATCCACGCCGCGAAAAATCAGACCGCGATCCAGGCGGCAGCCGCGCAAGATCTCACAAGTGATACACCTGGCTTGCTTCCGATTCCTGTACTGGAACCTGTGTTTCAGAACCTGGCCTACATTCGTCCAGTCGTCAGCGCCCTGGGCGTTCGCGCGATGCCGAACGGAAACGGAAAGTCATTCATCCGTCCGACGATTTCGCAGCACACCAGCGCGGGATCACAGACCGAAGGTCTGGCGGTCACATCGCAAAAGATGACCGTCGCATCAAACACCGTGACGCGCTCGACCGTCGCCGGGACCGTGTTCATTTCACAGCAGGACATGGACTTCACCGATCCTTCCGCCATGAACACGATCCTGACCGATTTGACTGGTCAGTACCTGAAGCAGACCGACGACATCGCGGCCGACGCGATGGTCACGGCCAGCACGAACAACGGCGATACCTGGACCGTCACGGCGGGCGACCCTTCGTCGCTGGTCGAAGCGATCTACAACAGCGCCGTGTCGATGTCGAAGGGCAACGGCGGAACGACGCTTACCAACCTTCTTCCGACGCACATCTTCGCATCGCCGGATGTGTGGGCGAAGCTGGGTTCGCAGCTCGACGACAGTAATCGTCCGGTGTTCCCGGCGATCGGCGCCCCTGGCCTGATCGGACAGAACACGCTGGGCGCCGGATCCGCTGCGTCCTGGTCGGGGATGAACCCGCTGGGCCTTCAGATCGTCGTCGACGCACAGTTCGCGAATAACACCTTCCTGGTCGTACACGCGCCAGCCTGCGAGATTTACGAAAATGTCCGGGGCATTATGTCCCTGGAAGATCCGAACCTGCTGGGCCGCCAGTTCACCTACTACGGCTACTTCGCAACATTCTTCCAGACCGTCGCAGGGAACGCGACTTCGCAGTTCGTCGCGAAGATCACCGTCGCCTAGTGGCGAGGCGGGCCTAACCGCCTATGGCTACCTACAGCGTCACCAATAAGTATCTGGTCGACAACTACGCAGTCGTCGAACTGTTGACCCAGGCCGACCTGGAACTAGGTGTCACCGTCACCGTCGCAGGTGTCGATGCCACTTTTAACGGAACGGTCACGGTCCGGGCGCTGCCCCAGTATCTGTTCACCGGGGTCGACACGCAGGGCGATCTACTTTACGACTACGAACGGCCGATAAAAAATCAGGTCCTGTACGCGAAAACGGCGGCGAATGTCGATCGGGTCGCAGCCACCGGGACACTGGCCTACACGCCGACCTGTACCTGGATCACTGCGACACAGATCGAGGACTGGCTAGGCATCGGCACCGCGACAGCTGCGGACACCACATTCCTGACACAGTGCGCGTCGGCCGCTAACCAGTTCGCGTTCCGTCGCCGCCAGGAAGCCGGGTATGTCGACAGCGTGACGACCAGCCCATCCGGGGATGTGACCCTGGGAACGATCATGTACGGCGGCGCCCTGTACCGACAGCGCGGATCCATCGACACTTTCGCATCCTTTACCGAAATGGGGACAGCGCCGACGACCGGGCTGTCGCCGCTGATTAAACAGCTGCTGGGGATTGACAGACCGCAGGTGGCCTGATGCCAGTCGCCTACACCGACCTGTTTAACGAAGCCCTGGACGACCTGGCATCGACGCTAGGCACGATTACCGGGCTACAGGTCGTCACCGATCCCCGGAACCTGGTCCCGCCATGCGTGTTCCTGGGCGCCCCATCGTTCACGGCCTGGAACTACAACATCGTGAAAATGACATTTCCGGTCCAGATCATCAGCCTGGGACCAGCAAACCTGGACGCCATGCGGAACCTGCTGAACCTGTCGTCGCTGGTCCTGGCGAAGAATGTGGCGGTGACTGACGGGCGTCCGACGACGCTGGACATCGGTGGCGTGATGCTGCCCGCCTACGAACTGACCGTGAACCTACAGGCCCAGACAGCATGACCTACAAGATCCTGAACCCGCGCATCGGCACACCCGGCGACGAATACATCCCGCGCCCAGGCGTCAACATCGACGCCCTACTGAACGCCGGGTTCATCGTCGAAATCGCATCGCCAACCAGCGAACAGAAACCCGCTACTGTTAAGAAGAAGAAACCAGCAAAGGACTAAGACATGGCCACTTCCATCTATCTGTCAAACCCAGTAGTCACCGTGAACGGCGTTTCGCTGACCGATCAGTGTACGGCCGCCAGTTTCCTTCAGCGCTACGACCAGCTTGAGGACACCGCGTTCGGCACCGGGTCACGCACCTACACCAGCGGCCTGGGCAACCACGAACTGACGCTGACGCTGTACATGAGCTACGCAGCGACCGAAACCTACGCGACGCTGAAGGACCTGGTCGGCACCACGACCACCGTGATCGTGAAACCGACCAGCGCGGCCGACAGTGCCACGAACCCAGGTTTCACGCTGACCCAGACATTCCTGGCGGAACTTCCAGTGATTAACGCCAGCCTGGGCGAACTGTCATCCATCGACATCACATTCGTCGGCGGCGTGTACAGCACAGACACCACGAACCCATAAACAGACCCTGAAGGGACAGAAGGATGAAAATCAAACTACGGATCAGCGGCGTCGAACAGGACCCGGTGGAAGTCATAACGAACCTTCTATGTATCACCGAATGGGAACGCACCGAAAACAGGAAAGCGACGGACGGTCGCGGGATCGGCGTTTCCGACATGGTGTCCTGGGCGTTCTTCATGTGGAAACAGTCCGGCCGACTTGTCAAGGAACCTACCTGGAAGGAATGGCTGGCGGCACATCCCGACATGGAAATCGTCGCTGTCGACCAGACCGATCCAAACCCTACGGACGCGGCAGTTTCCGACGCCAGCTAGCTGAAGTGCTGGCGGCGACCGGGTTCTGGCCGCATGACATCCCATTCGATACGCGCGATTTGGTGACGGTGCTTCGCGTACTGAACGAAGCGAACAAAAAACGATGACGACCGACACGACGATCCAGGTGTTCGGCGTAAAGGAAGCGCTAAAGGAACTGAAGGAACTGGATCCGCAGCTGCGAAAAGACCTAAACAAAAAGGCGAAGGAAGTCGTCAAGCCTGCGACCGACGCGATCAAAAACGCTTATCCCAACAGGTATCTGTCGGGGATGTCGCGTTCCTGGACACAGCGAGGGAATAAAAAGTTTCCCTATGACCGGGCCGCCGCACAGAAAGCGGTCGGCCTGAAGATCGACACCGGGAAACGAAACCAGGGGACCATCGTCATCATCCAGAAAGACCCGGCCGCGTCCATAATCGACATGGCGGGCAAGGCTGGCGGACAGTCGCCCCAGGGCGCCAGGTTCGTCGACGCGATTACGGCCCAGTTCGGGCCACCGTCGCGCGTGATGTGGCCGACCTATGAACGAAACGCTGACGCGGTGGAACGGAACATGGTTGACTTAGTGGAAGAACTAATGGACACGATCGGGAAAAGGCTGGTGATGTAATGGCGATCAGGATCCCGATCATCAGCGACTTCGACAGTAAGGGTCTGGACAAGGCCGTTAAAGAGTTCCAGCAGCTCGAAGGCGTAGGCGCTAAATCGGCGTTCGCCATAAAGAAAGCAGCACTTCCCGCAGCTGCGGCGATCGGCGGTCTGGCGGTCGCCCTGGGCGATGCCACGAAAGCCGCGATGGAAGATGCCGCCGCACAGTCGCAGCTGGAAGGCGTCATCCGACGATCAAGCCTGGCAACGGACGAACAGATCGCAGCTAATGAAAAGTTCATTACGACGCTGTCGAAGGCAACGGCGACCGCCGACGACGAACTACGCCCGGCCCTGGCGACACTTGTCCAGTCGACCGGGTCGCTGGAATACGGTCAGGAACTGTTAGCGCAGGCGATGGACATCGCCGCGTCCACCGGAAACGATCTGTCGACCGTCACCGACGCATTATCGAAAGCGTACAACGGAAACATGAAAGGCCTGAAGGCGCTCGACGCCAGCCTGATTCCGATGATTAAGGATGGCGCGTCATTCGATGAAGTGATGTCGAGCCTGGCCTACACCACCGGCGGCGCCGCTACCGACGCAGCGAACACGGCAGCCGGACAGATGAAAAACCTGTCGATCCAGCTGGGCGAAGCGAAAGAAAGCATCGGCGCCGCACTACTGCCAGTCGTCGCCGCCATCATTCCTTATTTCGTCGACTTCGCATCATGGCTACAGGAAAACACGAAACTGGTCCTAATCATCGCCGGGGTCATCGGCGGCCTGGCCACCGTCATCCTGACACTGAACTTCGCGATGAAAGCCTGGACCGCGATCCAGACCATCGTCAACGGTCTGACGCTCGCATGGAACGCGCTACTGGCCGCGAACCCGATAACGATCGTCATCCTGGCCATCGTCGCGTTCATCGCCATCCTGACCGCGCTTTACTTTAAGTTCGACGGGGTCCGAAAAGTAGTCGACACCGTGTTCCAGGCCATAAAAACAGGCGTCAGCGCGTCACTGGACTTCCTGGGCGACTATGTCCAGGGCGTCCTAAACATCTACAAAAACATCTTTAACACCATCGCCCGACTATGGAATAACACCATCGGAAAACTGTCATTCGAGTTCCCCAGCTGGGTTCCCGGCCTGGGCGGAAAAGGTTTCAGCGTCCCTAAAATCCCGATGCTGGCCGAAGGCGGCATCGTCCGCAGCGCGACCCTGGCGGTCGTCGGTGAAGCCGGACCCGAAGCGGTCGTCCCGCTGGATCGCGGATCAGGGTTCGGGAATGTGACCGTAAATGTCACCGGGGGCCTGGCCACCAGCGCCGAAATCGGCCAGGCGGTCATTAACGCCATCCGCGCCTACAACAGGACAGGCGGCCCCGCCAACATCCAGGTCGCCTAATGGCTGGATTTAGCGTCGTCGACAGTGGTGATTACGACCTACTGGTCGATGTCGGGTTCCTGATCGACAGCTTCACACTGGACGACCCGGTGAAGGGCGTCCTGGATAACACCACCTATGTCCTGGACGGGACGACAGCGTTCGCGTCGGTCATGGACGGGACGATCGGCGTCAGCGTAAAACGCGGTCGACGCGACCAGGGCGACCAGTTCGCAGCTGGCCAGATGTCATTCACGCTTAACGACACGCTGGCCCAGGGCGTGTTTAACCCATTCGATGACAGCCCGTCAAACCCTTATTACGATCAGGCCCAGGGCGTCCCCGGACTGGCCCCTATGCGACAGGTGAAGCTGATCCGCTACGACGCCACGAACACGGCCCAGTCCCTGTTCCAGGGGTACATCGTGAACTACGACTACAACTTCGCCCTGGGCGGCCTGGACACCGTAACCGTGTACTGTGTCGACCGTTTTTATCTGCTTGCCCAAACCATCATGGATGAACTAAATGTCACCGCCGAAACATCAGGCCAGCGGATCGAAACAGTCCTAGACCTTCCCGAAGTCGACTATCCGGGGGGCGCCGCGCGCAACATCGACACCGGGACGGTAGACCTGGGCCACGACAGCCCCTACACCGTTTCAGCCGGGACGAATGTCCTGGCGTACCTGGGACAAATAAATGACGCCGAACAGGGCCGCCTGTTCATCGACCGATCTGGCGTCCTGGTGTTCCAGCCCCGCGTCGGAACCAGCCTGTCCGGGCCAGTCGCAGACTTCCACGATGACGGAACGAACATCCCCTACAACGAACTAGGGATCAGCTTCGAGGCCGACCAGGTCGTCAACAGGGCGGTCGTGACCGGGCTAAATGGCACCAGCGGCACAGCCGACGACCCCACATCCCAGGCCGCCTACTTCATCCAGACCGAAAGCATCGGCAACAGCCTTCTACACACACAGACCCAAATCGACGACCTGGCCGACTACCTACTGGAACCCGAACCCGAACCCCGTTTCACAGCTGTCGGGACCGACTTTCTGATGCTGACCAGCGGGCAGCGCGACACGCTCGCCACCGTCGACATCGGGGACACCATCAGCATCGAAAAAACCATCGCCGGGAACCAGGTCGCCCAGGAACTGTCCATCGAAGGCATAGAACACGAACTGTCCGTCCTGCGCGGCCATTCCGTCATGTATTTCACCAGCCCGACCACGATTGTTTATGAACTGATTCTGGACGACCCCATCTATGGCGAACTCGACGCCCTGAATGTCTTAGGATAGGCGTATGGCGAAACAGGATTTTACAGCCGGGCAGGTACTGACCGCCGCACAGATGGACAGCCTTCAGGCCAACGATTACAACTGGACCGTCAGCACGAAAACGGACAGCTATGTCCTGGTCGCAGATGACGCCGGGACGCGCGTCGTAATGAACGCAGCCACCGCGAAAACGATCACGGTGAACAGCGGCGTGTTCGCTGCGGGCGACATCGTATGGATCCACAACATAAACACCGGAACCTGTACGGTCACAGCCGGAACCTGTACGGTCAACACGGAAGCATCATTAGCACTGGGCCAGTGGGGGGGCGGAACGCTGTACTTTACTTCCGGGTCCACAGCTATCTTTTTTCGCGGCGGCGCCACTTACGGTGTAGCGACAGGCGGATCCAGCAGTTCTATTACGGTCAGCGGCGTGAACTACACGATGCTGACTTTCACCGGGTCATCAACTCTTACCGTCACCAAATCTGGACTGTTCGATGTCATGCTGGTCGGTGGCGGCGGTGCTGGTGCGGCAGGTAGTGGATACGGCGGCGGCGGCGGCGGCGGCGGCGTCGATTTTTACACCGTTTATCTGACCGCGAACGCATCCGTCACGGTCGGCGCCGGATCCGCTTACGGCGGCCGCATCGGAACGGCAAGTCGATTAGGAACTAAACCCGACAGCATCGTCGTAGCAGGCGGTGGAAGCGGCGGCGGCACGAACTACACAGGCGGCGGCGATCGCGCCTTAGCGTTCGGCGGTGCTTCAGGCGGCGGCGGATTAGGAACAGGAAACGCGAACTTCATCGTGGGCGCTGTCGGTATCGACGGTGGCAACGGTGGCAACGGTCAAAACACCGACAACGAAGCGGGCGGCGGCGGCGGTGGCAACACTGCCAACGGCACAAACGGATCCGGAACGGTCGGCGGTAATGGCGGGGCTGGCTACGACGCTTCAGCCTGGCGCGGCGAAGCGGCCGCAACTACGCGCTACAGCGGCGGCGGCGGTGGCGGTGGCGCTAGCGGCGGGACAGGTGGCGTCGGTGGCGGCGGTACACGGGGAAACGCCGGATCAGCGAACACAGGTGGCGGCGGCGGCGGTGCGACCAGCAGCGGGGCCACTGGATACGCAGGCGGATCAGGCATAGTTCTAGTTAGGTTTAAGTCCTGACATGGCACACTTCGCGCAAGTCAACGAACAGAACATCGTTCAGGAAGTAATCGTCGTGTCAAATGACGACTGTGGTGGCGGCGAGTTCCCAGAAAGTGAACCCATCGGCCAGGCGTTTATTGCGTCGATCGGTCTTTCGGGAACATGGCTACAAACCAGCTATCACGGAAACTTCCGAAATGTCTACGCGGGGATTTCCTTCGTGTTCGATCCGACCGTAGGCGAGTACGGCGCTTTCATACCGCCTTACGATGGGAACTGAAGTGACCGTCGCACTAATCACAGGCGGGTTCGCCGTAGTGGTGGCGATGATCGGGAAACTGTCGCGCGATAACCGGGTCGATCACGGCGAAGTACATAAAACCCTGGGACGCATCGAACACAAAATCGACACCCACATCGAAGGCCACGAATGACCCCCAAAGACCGCGCCATGCTTTCGTCGTACTTAAGAAGTGCGATCGGCGCGGCGCTCGCCGTGTACATCGCAAACCCCGCAGATGTCACATGGCGAGATGTGTTAGCAGCGTTCACAGCTGCGTTCGTGCCACCGTTAATCCGATGGCTAAACCCGAATGACCCAGCGTTCGGACGCTCGAAAAAATAGCGGGTCGGCGGTCCCAGTGCCGCCGATCATGCGATTACGGGTCCCGGACGAACTACTGACCGTCAAACCCGGCGAACTGCCCGACAGCCTGCTGACCGACATCCGACCGTTCGGCCGCCTGTACCATAAGGCGGCGCTGTCCTATCAGGTCATGCGGCGCGCAGCTCGCGCCCAGGGCGTCCTATTGCGACCGATCAGCGCCGGGGACACCTATCGCAGCCTGGCCGCGCAGACTGCGGCGTTCCGCGCCCGCTACCAGCGCGAACCCATCCCAGGGGCATCTACACGCACCTGGCAAGGCGTGAAATGGTACCTAAAGCCTGGGAACGCGCCCCAGGCCGCGCCCGGTACTTCTCGACATAACCTGGGCCTGGCCTGCGACTATGCCGACACAGGCGATCCGACGATTTGGCGGTGGATGTGCGAAAACGCGCCCCGCTACGGCTGGTCCCTGGAAGTGATGCCGCAGGAACCCTGGCACTGGTTCTACTTTCCGGGCGATCGCATCCCCCAGGGCGTCCTGGAAGCGCCCCCGGCGCCATCCACACCCGCCTAACAGCGGTCCGTTAGGGTCGAACCCAGTTTCTACAGAAGGGAAGCTATGAACGAACCGCGAGCATTTATTTACGAAGTCTTTATGACGACCCTGGATAACGGCCAGCGCGTCATGGTCCAAATCTTCCGCGACCCGGACACCCGCCAGGTCCTACATTCCCAGCTGGCGTTTAAGACCCTGATCGACGACACCTGGGGCGTCCCCTACCAACTGGAACACCTATGACCTACGCAGTAATGAAAACACTGGCAGCGATCACGGCGGCCGCCTGGGGCGTGTTCACCGTGTCCGGCGCGAATGTCAACTTCTACCAGGCGCCCGAAATCGTCCCGGCGACCGTGTTCGTCGACGACCCAATCGTCGTCCCGACAACCAACACGACGACGACGACGGTGTTCCCGACCTGGGCGGGCTGCGACAGCGTCCCGGTGTATGCGTACCGGGCGGGCTGGTCTGAATGGGACATCGAAACCCTGATGAAAGTTGTCTGGCGCGAAAGCCGCTGTCAGCCGGAAGTGTTTAACCCGAAAGACCCGAACGGCGGATCCTATGGCCTGACGCAGATTAACGGGTTCTGGTGCCGACCGTCGAAGTACTGGTCGCAAGGATGGCTACAGGCGCATGGTATCGTCGCACACTGCGACGACCTGTGGGATCCGATGACGAACCTTCGGGCCGCGCGAGCGATACACCATAACAGCGGATGGATACCCTGGCGAACGGCGAATGACTGACATCTTCCCAGAACCAGGTCTTACAGAAGGGACCCGAAAAGAAATGATGGATGAGATCGACCGACAGATCGCAGCGGAAAACGCGATGCTGCGACATCAGGCCGCGATCATGGACCTGGCGAACCAGATCCTGACGACAAAAAAAGAAAGCTGGCTGATCCGCCAACTTAAAACCATGCGCGTCGACTTTCAGCTGTCGAGTCAAGACCACTACGCCGATGTGGTCACAGCTGCGATCATCGAACTGGGCGGCGAAGTATGAACCCACAGCTGGCGATGTTTCAGCAGGTGATCGGCCTGGCTGGGATACAGGAACGCGAAGTGATCGAACGGAATGTGGTGATCGTGGCGCGTGAACCACAGGAAACATCCCTGAAGGCCGCACTTCGAGCGCTACCTAAAACAGGTACGAAACGCGCCCGCCTGTATGACTACCTGAAATCGTGCGGCGGCGCAACGGACGAAGAAATCGAACGCGCCCTGGGCATCTCAGGAAACACGGTACGCCCGACGCGCGTGTCCCTGGTGCGTGACGGGCTAGTCGAGGACAGCGGCCTGGTGCGTCCTACGGTGTCCGGGAATGACGCAATCGTGTGGCGGGTACGCGATGCCATTTAACCTGGACGACTACGAACCAGTCGCGGTCCGGCTGTCTCGATGGCTCGAACAGTGCCACCAGCAGAACATCACACCGCGCGTCGTCACACACCTGGTCCACTACAGCGACCAGCGATGTGTGTTTCGTGCCGAACTGTACGCGAACGACATTCTGATCGCGACAGGCTGGGAAGAAGAAACACGCGGCGAAGGAATGGTGAACAGGACTTCGCACCTGGCCAACTGTGAAACCAGCGCTGTAGGCCGCGCCCTGGCGAACGCTGGTCTAGCTGGTGCTGATCCTTCGCGGCGCGCTTCGCGTGAAGAAATGGCGAAAGTCGTCCGACTACAGCCCGTCCCGGTCGAAGAAGATGTCCCCTGGGCGTCACAGAAACAGCAGAACTACATTAAGGCGCTGACGAAGTCGCGGCCCCCGGAAGAAGTCGAAGAAATCATCGCCCAGGTATGCGGTAGACCTATGCCGCTGGGCGAGATGACGCCACAGCAGGCGTCGAAGGTGATCGAAAGGCTGAAGGCATGAAACGCGCGGTCCCGTTCGTCGTCGTGTTCGTTCTGGGGGTGGTGTTGGCGTGGATGATGTGATGAAAAAACTAGACGCACTGGAAAAGTGTCTACGCCTGTTATCGCGTGTTGTCGTCCTGGGCGAAGCGCGCGGGCTACGCATGGAAACAGTCGAACAGAAACTGCGCTGGACCGCCAGGGAACTGGCGCGACAGATCTGGATGGATACAAAACAAAACTGAAGTATCTCGATCACATCGAGGCGTCACGGCCGCGCGACCGTGTGTAGGTGTAAATCCTGGGCCGTTAATAGCGGTCACTTCGCCCGTCAGACAGGCTGGGCATGACCGCGTCCATAAACAGGGGCGTGGCTGGTGTGATCCGAACGATGATCGGACGGTGTGTGGGTACCGGGGGGGCTATGCTCGCAGCAGGTCTACACGAACGAACTAAACACACTGACAGAAGAAACGCACCGACCCAGACAGTGATGACGCCTAACGATTTACAGCGCGGGCAAGGCGCGAAGCGCCGCGCCAGGACAACTGAGCGCAGCGAAGGCGTCAGGCCCTAAATGCCCAGCCCGTACAGCTCGAACGAATACCGAAAGAAACGCGCCCAGCTACTAGCTGATAACCCGCCCTGTCACTGGTGCGGAAAACCCGCGACCGAAGCCGACCACCTGGTCGAACTAGATCGCGGTGGATCACATGATGACATGGTCCCATCATGTAAATCATGTAACAGTAAGCGCGGACAACAGTATGTAAGAAAACGAAACGCCATCCGAAACCATCATCGACGCGAAGCACTACGCGACAAAGGCATCCCGATCGGAAACGAAACACGAACACAAAACACACCAGCGATTTTTTATGATGAACACACCATGAC
>Ga0315906_10006390_pt1 | contig 14585 bp, 13 predicted proteins | sample LakEriMetagenome_4_FD_203526 | JGI IMG/M metagenome (GOLD analysis project Ga0315906, IMG submission 203526) | Freshwater fungal communities from buoy surface, Lake Erie, Ohio, United States - Buoy 2 MA122 | ecosystem: Environmental > Aquatic > Freshwater > Lake > Lake biofilm | place: USA...
GCCGGCGTGCCATGGCCGCTACGCGAAAACGTATTTCTACTGGGTGTTGCTAATGGCGCCTTTTCGATTGCCGCCATCGGCGCAATGATGGCGATGGCGTCGCAAGGACGCAGCGCCCGCGAGGGGGTTCGTATGGGGATGTGGGGCGCATCACAGGCAATCGCCTTTGGTGTCGGTGGATTCTTGGGTACCGTGCTCGCCGATCTCGGCAAACTGCTCATGGGCGGTACCGCCAGCCAGGGAAGTGCTTGTGCATTGGTGTTTGGACTGGAAGCAATCGCGTTCGTCGCGGCTGCTTGGTTAGCAATGAATATTCGTATTGATCGTACGACCGGTGCTGTAGTTACCACCGCAGTCAACGATCGCATGAATCATAAACCGCTGGAATTGACGCCTCGAATGGAAGGGAGCGACTGACATGCTGAACCTAGACGTGTACGACGTAGTGGTTGTAGGGGGCGGGCCTTCGGGTTCAACCGCAGCGAGCGACTTGGCTCGCAAGGGCAAACGCGTCATGCTGCTAGATAAAGCCGGCCGTATCAAGCCTTGTGGCGGTGCAATCCCGCCCGCTGCCATTGAAGAGTTTTCCATCCCAGATGAATTGCTGGTGGCAAAGGTCACATCGGCGCGTATGGTGTCACCAAAGGGCATTGCCGTCGATATGCCGATTACCGGTGGATTTGTCGGCATGGTCGATCGTGAACATTTTGATGAGTGGCTACGTGCGCGCGCAGAGTTGTTGGGTGCAACCCGCGTCACCGGCAGTTATGAGTCGATCACGCGTGATAGCGCCGGCTACGCAATTGTGCACTACAGTACAGGTAATGAATGTGGGGATGGGGTTGAGCATAAGCGATCACACATGGTGCGCACCCGTCTGGTGATCGGTGCCGATGGGGCTTCGTCAAAGGTTGCACGTCAGGAAGTCGATGCCGCAGCCGATGTGAACTATGTCTATGCTTACCACGAGATTGTGCAGTCGCCCGCGGCGACGACCAGCTTCGATCCGGCGCGTTGTGATGTCTACTACCAAGGTGTTGTCTCGCCTGACTTTTATGGTTGGGTGTTCCCACACGGCAACACGACGAGTGTCGGCATGGGAACCGCGCACAAGGGTTTCTCCATTCGAAACGCCACCGCAGTATTACGTGAGGCGGCGGGACTAAAGGACGCCGCAACCGTACGCCGCGAGGGCGCACCGCTACCGATGAAGCCACTCAAGCGTTGGGATAACGGTCGTGATGTGGTGCTTGCAGGTGACGCAGCCGGCGTCGTGGCACCTGCTTCCGGTGAGGGTATTTATTACGCGATGTTAGGCGGTCGGCTGGCCGCTGAGGCGGCGCTGCAATTTTTTGCAACCAATCAAGTCAGCGCGCTCGCATCCGCGAGAAAGCGGTTCATGAAAGCGCATGGCCGCGTATTTTGGATTTTGGGCATCATGCAGACGTTTTGGTACAACAGCGATAAGCGCCGTGAGCGGTTTGTCAGCATTTGTCGCGACAAAGACGTACAAGAACTCACGTGGCAGGCATACATGCACAAGAAACTCGTTCGCGCCAAGCCGCTGGCACACGTCCGAATCTTCTTCAAGGATTTGGCACATCTGATGGGGTTCGCGCGCGTATAGCGTCATTGGCACCGCCGTCGGGTTGTTCCCACCGGAACAATCCTGGCGGTTGACGGCGAAGGGCATTTGCTGGCAGTCTTTCACGGTTATCGGCAATTTATCCTCAACTTCCCTTGGCGTCTCCCATGTCCCCTCGTCTCGTTGATCACGCAGATCGTTACACCCTCGCTGCGGAAGTACACGCACGTCTTTCAGTCGAGATCCATGCGCCAACACGCGCAAGTTATGTCGCGGTGCTGGTCACACCGGAGGACCGAGTCGCAGAGTTGGAGCACATCGTTACACTTTGTGAGCGCTTCGGCGTCACCCCGCCCCAGCCCGGGGCGACCCATTTCAGCGCGCAACTGGACAATCTACGAATCAAGTGGGAACGACATGGCGAGTTCTCCGGCTATACATTTTTTGTCGCTGGTGTTAGTCCGCAGCCGTTCACTGAATCGGCGGTATCGTTTTTGCCCGAGGACTGGCTGGAGGGCATTCCCGGCCAGCGAATGGTCGCCGCACATGCGGCCTTGGTGCCGCGTCAGCCCGTTCCAACTGCGGCTGAACTAGAAGCTTTTTTCCTAGGCAACATTGCAGTCGGTGCCGAGGTCAGTGAGGGGGCTGGCATCGCATTCACCGACTTCAAAATTCATAAGGATGGGTATTCACGTTTTCTGGTGATTGATGTCGGCCTCACACCCGACCAGGCGGGGCGTGTGGTGCAGCGTTTGTTCGAGATTGAGGCCTATCGAATGCTTGCATTGCTCGGGTTGCCGGTGGCGCGCCAGCGTGGTGCAGAAGTATCGGCGATGGAGCGCCGCCTCAGCAGTGTGACCGATAACATCGGTGCAGATAAATCCAACGCAGCGGTTGATGATGAGCACCTGCTGGGTGAGCTCACGCGCTTAGCAGCCGGAGTCGAACATGCGCTGGCCGGCAGCCAGTATCGTTTTGGCGCGAGTCGGGCCTACTACGATTTGGTGCGGACGCGAATCGCTGAGCTGCGTGAACGCCGCATTGCCGGTGTACAAACGATCGATGAGTTCATGACTCGCCGTTTAGCGCCGGCAATGGCGACTTGTACCACCGTCTCGCAGCGCCTCCGTGATCTGTCCGACCGAGTTGCGCAGACCAGCGGATTGCTGTCCACGCGTGTCGACATTGCGCGCGAACGGCAGAATCAGGCGCTGCTGGCGTCGATGGATAAACGCGCCAAACTACAGTTGCGACTGCAACAAACGGTTGAAGGATTGTCCGTTGCCGCCATTACTTACTATGTTGTCGGGTTGATCAATTGGGTATTCAAGGCGATTGCGGCGGGCGGGGTTGACGTCAATGTCGAGTTTGCCACCGGTCTGTCCATCCCGATCATTGTATTACTCGTGGCACTCGCGGTGAGGCGCGCGAGACGACGTGTTGTTGGCAGTGACGACGACAACCCGCGATGACCATCGCAAGTTTTTTCGCCAGCGGCCTGGCCGCAGATGTCATTTTGTTTGTGATGCTGCTAGAGCTGGTGGCGCTGTCGGTGATGTACCAGCGTACCGGGCGTGGAATCCCGCCGCTCGATCTGGTGTTCAGTCTGGGAGCAGGTGCCGGTTTGGTGCTTGCATTTCGCGGCGCACTGGTTGGTGCTGGCGTCGGCTGGATCGGCGGCGCGTTGTTAATTTCCTTCGCGCTGCATATCGCTGACCAGCTGCGGCGGGGGGCCGTAAATCGAAAGTCTAAAGTCTAATAGGGGCGGGCATTTGCAGACAGGAATGTCCCGAAAAGCGCGTGGATAAAGGAGTTTCAAAACGCGCTTTAGCGCTAGCAATACGCTCAGCACCGCTGCTCGGCGAGCGATTGGTGGGCGGTACTGGGATCGAACCAGTGACTTCCACCGTGTGAAGGTGGCACTCTACCGCTGAGTTAACCGCCCCAACGTATCGGACGTGAGTTTAAGCGTAAACCCACCATAATGGCAATTTGGTCGCATGCATCGGCGATTTTCCCGTTCGCCAACTGCGCGCCCACCATCTCATTGCACTTGAATCGATACCGACCGATATGTCCACAAAACCGGCAACAAAACCGGCAACAAAAAAACCGACCCTGACTCTTGCCAAATCCGTCGCCAAGCGTGGCGCTGACGCGACTGGTACCAACGCAAACGTGGGCACCGGCAGAAGTCACTCTACACGTGCCAAACAAGCAGCGCGTCGTGATGGGCGCGAGCTGCCGGTTGTGCGCGCAAAGATTAAGGACCCACTGATCAATGCGACGCCATCAACAACATCTGGCGGCAAGGACTATCGATCGAAGTCACAAAAGCCACCGATGCCGCTGAGGCCACCGGGCAAGTTCGGCGAACGAGCAGATGGGAAACCCGCAGCAGGAAAACCGGCCGGGGGCCATGAACGTACTGAACACGGAGGAGGAAGGCGAAGTGGCGCTTTACCGCGTGATGCGGAAACTTCTCGGACATTTGTTCAACGTGCAGTTGGGCGACGATCGACTGGAATGGGTATCGGTAGTAATCCCGGAGCCGTGCCGAGAGGAGATCGTGCCCAGGTTTCGCGTATCGACGGCAAGACCGGTCGCTACGATGGTAAACGCGATAACAAACCGATCCCCAAGGCAACGCCGGGCTTGGTCTCTGCGGCACCAGCGCGCGAGACAGACGGCATGATCCGGGTTTCCAAACTGTTGTCGGAACAAGGCCTTTGTTCGCGGCGGGAAGCGGACAGCTACATCGCCCGCGGCTGGGTATGGGCGGACGGTGAGCGTGTTACGGAACTTGGCACGCGGGTATTGCCAACTGCCAAGCTGACGCTAGACCAACACGCCTCGATGATGCAGGATCAGCGCGTCACAATCCTGCTAAACAAACCCATCGGGTATGTCTCCGGCCAGGCGGAAGATGGTTATCAGCCGGCGAGTGTGCTCATTACAGCCGAGACACAGGTTGAGTCGGACGAAGAACGCTTTCAGCACATTAATCGTCGCGGCTTGGCGCCGGCCGGGCGGCTCGACATCGACTCCACCGGACTCCTCGTATTGACCCAGGATGGGCGTATTGCCAAACAATTGGTGGGTGAAAACAGCCCAGTCGAAAAAGAATACCTCGTGCGTGTTGAGGGCAAACTTGCGCTTGGTGACCTGGAACGATTGCGGCACGGCCTCGAACTGGACGGCGAGGCGCTGAAACCCGCCGGGGTGAAATGGCAAAACGCCGACCAACTCAATTTTGTTTTGCGAGAAGGCAAAAAGCGTCAGATTCGTCGAATGTGCGAAATGGTCGGCCTAAAGGTTGTGGGCCTAAAGCGCATTCGTATCGGCAAGGTGGTACTGGGCGATTTGCCACCGGGTAAATGGCGGTTTCTGCGCGGCAATGAGTCTTTCTTATAAAGTTGATTCGCCGGTGTTCGTCCAATGCCGCGCCAAACGTCACGCTCTTGGCGTGACTCACATATAATCCGCCCGTTCTTTTCAAAACCCCGCTTCTGTCCAGTTTCAGTTCAATAAGCGCCCAGAAAGCCACCATGAAATTTCGTTTCCCCATCGTCATCATCGATGAAGACTTCCGCTCCGAAAATACCTCGGGCTTGGGCATTCGCGCGCTTGCGGCCGCCATCGAAACCGAGGGTATGGAAATATTGGGGGTGACAAGTTACGGTGATCTTTCCCAATTTGCGCAGCAGCAGAGTCGTGCTTCCGCATTTATTTTGTCGATTGACGACGAAGAATTTACACCGGGGCCGGAACTTGACCCGGCGGTGTTGAATTTACGCGCGTTCATCGAAGAAATTCGTTTCAAGAACGCCGACATCCCAATCTACCTGTACGGCGAAACCAAAACATCGCGCCATCTGCCAAATGATGTGTTGCGCGAGTTGCACGGCTTCATTCATATGTTTGAAGACACACCAGAGTTTGTGGCGCGCCACATCATTCGTGAGGCAAAGTCCTATCTTGATGGGCTGGCGCCGCCATTTTTTCGCGCGCTGGTCAACTATGCGCAGGATGGTTCGTACTCATGGCACTGCCCCGGCCATTCGGGGGGCGTGGCGTTTCTGAAGTCACCCATCGGGCAAATGTTCCACCAGTTTTTTGGTGAAAATATGCTGCGCGCCGACGTGTGTAATGCGGTGGAAGAATTGGGCCAGTTGCTTGATCACACCGGCCCCGTGGCGGCGTCGGAACGAAACGCGGCACGCATCTTTAACGCCGATCACTGCTTCTTTGTTACCAACGGTACCTCAACCTCAAACAAGATGGTGTGGCACGCCAATGTGGCACCGGGCGATACCGTAATTGTTGACCGTAACTGCCATAAGTCGATCTTGCACGCGATCATCATGACGGGCGCCAACCCGGTGTTTTTGATGCCGACGCGTAACCACTTGGGCATCATTGGTCCAATTCCATTGTCTGAGTTTTCGCCGGAAGCCATTCAGCGCAAGATCGACGCGAATCCATTTATTACCGACAAAACCGCCAAGCCGCGTATCCTCACCATCACCCAATCGACCTATGATGGCGTGTTGTATAACGTCGAAATGCTGAAGGATTCACTGGGTAGCCGCGTTGAGACATTACACTTTGATGAAGCGTGGTTGCCGCACGCCACATTCCATCCGTTCTACAAAGATATGCACGCCATTGGCGACGTCAACAATGGCCGCCCACGTTGCAAAGACGCGGTAATTTTTGCCACACACTCGACACACAAGTTGCTCGCCGGTATTTCGCAGGCTTCACAAATCTTGGTGCAAGAATCCGACACCGTTAAGCTTGACCGCACGCGCTTCAACGAAGCCTATTTGATGCACACCTCGACCAGTCCGCAATACGCCATCATCGCCTCGTGCGACGTGGCGGCGGCGATGATGGAGCCGCCCGGGGGTACAGCGTTAGTAGAAGAATCGATTGCCGAGGCGCTCGACTTCCGGCGCGCCATGCGCAAGGTCGATGATGACTTTGGTAAAGACTGGTGGTTCAAGGTCTGGGGGCCGGACAAACTCGCGGAAGAGGGCGTCGGCAACCGCGATCAATGGCTGCTCAAAGCTAATGAAAAGTGGCATGGCTTCGGCAACCTAGCGCCAAACTTCAATCTGCTTGACCCGATCAAGTCAACCATCATTACGCCGGGGCTTGACGTCTCCGGCAAGTTTGCGAAGACCGGTATTCCGGCATCTATCGTCACAAAGTTTTTGGCCGAGCACGGCGTGATCGTGGAGAAGACGGGGCTCTATTCGTTCTTCATCATGTTCACCATTGGTATCACCAAAGGCCGCTGGAATACGTTGCTCACTGCGTTGCAGCAGTTCAAGGATGACTACGATCGTAACCAACCGATGTGGAAGATTCTGCCTGAGTTCGTGGCGACACAGCCGCAATACGAGCGTGTGGGATTGCGCGACCTCTGCCAGCAAATACACGACATGTATAAGGCGCACGACATCGCGCGCCTCACTACCGAGATGTATACCTCGGATATGCAGCCTGCGATGAAACCCGCCGATGCGTTCGCCAAGATGGCACATCGTGAACTCGATCGTGTGCCGATTGATGATCTGGAAGGACGCATCACCGGCATCTTGCTTACTCCGTACCCACCGGGTATTCCGTTGTTGATTCCCGGTGAACGATTCAACAAGACGATTGTTCAATATTTGAAATTCGCTCGGGACTTCAACGCCCGTTTCCCCGGCTTTGAAACAGACATTCACGGACTCGTTGAAGACGATGTTGGTGGCGAGTTGTGTTATTTTGTGGACTGCGTACGCCTGTGAACCTCGAAGTCTCGACCGTGAAAGTTGCGGCGGAGCCAAAGCCCAAGGCACTCGCCGTTGAAGACGACGAGACCATGCTCGACTGGCTGTCTAATTGCCTGAGAGAAATGGGCTACGACGTGGTTACCGCAACTGACGGCATGGAGGCGCTAAATCTCTGCGGCGAGCATGTATTTGATTTGGTCTTGTGCGATATCCGGATGCCCAAACTTTCTGGATTAAGCTTCCTCAAAAACGCGCGCAACCGCAATCCGAAGTCCGTACGTCGCGTGATCTTTATCTCTTCCCTTGCCGATGGCGCGATGAAGCGCGAAGTCGCTGATGCCGCTGGTGCGGCGCTGTTGTCAAAGCCGGTGACATTTGCGCAGCTGGTGGAGGCGGTGAGGGTGTTGCCGAAATAACGTTTGGCGCGCGAAAGTGCTCTGAGTGTTGACGCGAGAGGCCGGGTCGGTTTAAGTCGTTTTGACCTTGGCTGACACACTCGTTATGAGGGCACTGAATTCTTGGCTGGGCAGCGGCGGCCGCAATCGGCCAATGCAAACTTTTCCAAGTTAAAGTACTCAGAAAATGCTGACAATTCCTAGCGCCGCAGTTGGGAAAAGTCCCTGCTTTGCAGCCGAGAATATACATCGGTAGCAAATTCATGAACTGCGCTCGCACTAAATCCACGCCTCGTCAGGTTTTGGAGAATTTCGGTCTCCAACGCGTCACCGCAGACCCCGTATTGCCAGCAAAATTGGTCTGTGACGATCCCGTGGCGTCCACAGTCGTCACCAAATTTGCAGAGTACGAGGGTTACGACTTGGGTTCGCAACATCTCGGCTTGCTCCTCGCCAACCTTCTTGGATAGATCCGAGACATCCAGCTTCGAATACAGTGTTGCTTCCAAAACGCCAAACATTGGAGCCTTTACTACCGTCGAGAGTGCTTCGTTTCTTTGGCCATTGGAAACGGCGTTGTTATCTGACAGCGCTTGTTGAGCAACGGCTTGAAAGCGTTTGTATTCTGGCTGGACTTTAACCACTGAATCCTCCTCAGGAGAAAGATCACCGGTTCCAAAGATTCTGTCGCAATTTGCTCTGGACCTCTCAAATGCGGTTTCGCGTTCAGGCAACGTGCCCGAACCAACGAGAAGTGCGGCAAATCCTTTCTCCGCTGATAGCTCCTTGATGATCTCTGCAAAAACGGGTTTGCCTTGTGGTGAATAGATGATGAAGGACGCACATTGTGTGCGCAGTCGCAGCGCTGCGTAGTCCACCTTTCCGATTTCAGAGGAACGCAGGAGTTGTCGAGCGTCGGTGCCTTGCAACCAAAGCACGGGGGCTTGCGCCCCCGCACGTTCGGCAGTCGTCTGCTTCGGTCGAGCCACGCTTTCGGCAGTCACGGGAGCGAACTGTTCCACGAAGACTTTGTGGGCGCTGCGCGCTACGTCGTGACGCATAACCAAAAGCCAAACTAAGCCGCAAATGCCCGCTAATGCTGCCGCCGCTAAAAATGCTGCTCGTGTTTTTGGCATTTGCAACCTCAGTCGTCTCATCGATTTTTTGCGATCAAAAAAAACTACACTAGTTCACGCACGGCTTAGGATTAGAGCATCCGTTTACATTGACTTCTACGCCAACAGCCGCGTTGCATCCGCCTTGCGCGCCTATGCCAAATCTGGGGCAAACCTGCAAAACCATACGTTGACCCCACTGCGCGCAAGTTTCTGACCCGCGCTTGCAGAACGCCATGCTGGTGTTTATCAACGTCCCAAATCCACCTGGTGGGAGTCCGGTAACAGATATGTTGGGATCAATTGGGTAGGAGTCGGCCAACGGTGCGCAATCGCCAAAGACGTAGCAGACGGGGTCGTCCGGTGGAATCCGCTCGCCCATTACAACAATAGGACCGTCGGCTAACGCAGATGTGGTGCATCCAACTGCAAATGCTAAAACGGCTAGTGAACGTGCAAATCTTAGTTTCATTGATTATTCCTTATTTGGTCAAGTTTGGTATTCGACGACTAATGATGAATGTTTCGCGCATCAGTCTCCGATCGATGATTAATTCGTAAGGAGTTATCCAGATGGTTGCAAACGGCAGAGTGTTTCTCTTGGCAATGGTCTTAGTCGCCTCTCTTTCGTTGGGTTGTAGCAGCGTACGTGAGACGACTTATCCCCTTGCCCGTGGCGCGCAAGACGAGTTGTTCATAGTGTCCATTGCGGACCAGCGGCTCACAGTAGTGAGAGACGGCCGGATTGACCGGTCCTACATAGTCGGCACGGCGCAGCGAGGTGTGAGCAACTCGCCCAATTCATATGCCACTCCAACGGGCTTCCATTACGTAGCCGAGCTATACGGGGCCGGTCAAGCGATCGGCACTCCGTTTGAAAGCCATGAACCCGTGTTGGCGTCGGAGGTTGCGATGGCAACTGCTGCTGGCGATTCCGAAACTCGCTGGCCGATCATTACGAGAATAATCCGACTCGCGGGTGGTGAGTATTCAAATAGGCTAACTTACGAAAGATTGATCTACATACACGGTACCCCATTCGAAATGGACCTCGGCATGCCTGCCAGCGGCGGATGTATCAGAATGCGATCAGCAGACGTTGTGGATCTTTTCTCCCTGTCGAAGATAAACTCCTTGGAACTGATTTCCGAAAAGGGAACGGCTGAAGCCTTGACCGACCTAGCCGAATGGCGACAGGCCACTGGCGCCCTTGAAGCTGCGGTCGATGCCGGGGATGTGAAGGCCGCTAGCACCCTCTGCTCGAGCTACGCTCTTGGTACTAAGGGGACACCGATTGATGGCGAGAAAGCAATCAAGTACTGCTCCATTAGTGATTCCGCTGGGGACTCCATGGCCGCCGCGCTGATCGGCCAACTTAATCATTTTGGCCTGGGCAATGTCGAAAAGAATCTTCCGAGAGCTGTTGCCCTCTATCGTGACGCAGCCAATGGTGGAAACGGATTGGCGCAGTTCCGCCTTTACCAAATGTTTGAAGCTGGCGAAGGGGTTGAACAGAATGCAAATGCAAGTTTGTATTTTCTGAATCTTGCCGCCCAACACGGCTACCCCGATGCGCGTCGAATTTTGGCCGCTTCGCAGCGGCATCAAAAATGAGAAATCAGAACCCAAGATTGGGACGAGCATTGTGTGTACGCCTGGCTACATGCCACCTGATCAGGGGTAGAAGAGCGTGGATATGATGGTAAGTTCTCGTAATCGCGCCAATACCCTCAGGAAGTCTAGTCGACGACTGTGTGTAGATCTTGATCGGCCCCGCTGCTGAGAAATCGTTATTCCAAGCGGCACTTTCAATGTATTCGCGCAAAATCTGCGACGTTTTGTAGAGGGTGGGCGGCAATGGTAAGCAGGGTACAGTAGCTAATTGCGTGAATCGGCAACGATGCTTCATCGATGCAATAAACCCAGCCACGGCTGGGTTTATTGTGCCTACGTGGATCAGGTTGGCATTACAGAGTGGGGTAATCGGTGTACCCCTTCGGTCCCGGTGTATAAAACGTCGACATGTCTGGTGCATTCAGTGCCGCACCTTTTTGCATGCGCGCGACCAAATCCGGGTTCGCCAAGAAAGCCCGTGCATAACCGATCATATCGGCGCGGCCATCGTTCAATGCCGCTTCGCCTGTCGTGGCATCGAAACCACCAGCAAGAATGAACGGACCGTCGAAGGCTTTACGCAAGGCGAGTTTGAACGCTTCCGGCACAGGTGGTGCACCCATCGCCGAGTGATCAAGCACGTGTAGGTAGGCGAGCTTCATCGCCGAGAGCTCGTTCACCAGCGCTAGGTACTGTGGCTCCAACTCATCGAACGGTCCAGTGCTGTTAAAGACGCCGTACGGGGAAAGACGAATACCAACGCGTTCGGCACCGATAGCGGCAACCGTCGCACGAGCAACTTCTAGTGCAAAGCGATTGCGCGCGGCGATGGAGCCACCGTAACTGTCGGTGCGGGTATTGACGTTGGCGTTCAAAAATTGTTCGATCAAATACCCGTTTGCGGCGTGTAACTCGACACCATCAAAACCTGCTTCAACCGCGAGTTTGGCGGCCGTTGCGTATTCGGCCACAGCGTGATCGATGTCAGCTTGCGTCATGGCGCGTGGTTGGCTGTGCGGCTGCATGCCCTTGCTATCGGTGTACATCTCGCCGGGGCAGACGACATCAGTCGGGCCAACGGTCTCGGCGCCTGCCGGAAGATTGGCGGCTTGGGTCACGCGGCCGGTATGCATAAATTGGATGTAAATCTTGCCGCCCTTGGCGTGAACCGCATCGGTGGTGAGTTTCCAGCCGGCGACTTGTTCAGCGTTGTACAAGCCGGGGATGCGCGGATATCCAATGCCGTTAGGTGAAGGTGATGCACCTTCGGTGATGATGAGGCCGGCGCTGGCACGTTGGCCGTAATACTCCGCCATCAGCGCGTTTGGGGTGTTGGCGTCAACGGCGCGGCTTCGTGTCATGGGCGACATGACAGCACGATTGGCAAGCGTGATGTTGCCAATTTTGACGGGTGTGAACATTTTGGTAGCGGACATGTTTTTCCAATAACTAAAGGTGGAGGAGAGAGGGATGAGTTGGTGCGGGGATGGCGTGATGTTGACGTGAGTGGACGCGTGGGCTGCAATGTTGCGGTCGTTCTACATGTGGGGGATGGCAGGCGCATTACAAGCCTGTCTCGCAAAGCGGATTCGATAAGAATTTAGGAACGAAACTCGCCATTTCACGGGCGTCTTCAGCAATAAATGCTTGGAGATGCCCGCCAATAGGCGACTTTGGTCACTTGCCGAGGCGCTTGTAAATCCAAACCATGGAACCCCTCTATCAGCTAGAATGCCGGTGCTTTCACGTCGTGTGGGAGAGCGCTGCCGCAATCAAGCAGCCGCCGAAGGCGTAATCACCCGAAATCGCTCAGGTACCGAGAACCACACAGACGGGCAACTCTGGAGAGAGGTCGCAGATGTTATGCGGCTCGCCGAAGGTGATACCGGTTCAAGCAACCGGGAAACTCTCAGGCATCAAGGACAGAGGGGACCCTGCGCACGGTAAGGTGTCTTCACCTGCTGTGCAGCGCGGGATCGCCGTCTGCGGTGCTAGTCGGACAGTAACGCGTGTCCGCTCCATCTCCAAAGACCGGTCGCTCCGCGCTGCTCGCGTCGGTGCCGACACCTTTCGGTGCGCAGGGGTCATCTACCAAGGACCCTCAGATCATGCTCAAACGCACTCCTCTTTTTGACACCCACCTCGCCTGCAACGCGAAGATGGTCGATTTCGGCGGCTGGGAAATGCCGCTGCACTACGGTAGCCAAGTCGAAGAACATCACCTCGTCCGGCACCACGCCGGCATGTTCGATGTCTCACATATGCTCAACATCGATATCGAGGGAGCTGACGTGCGCGGCTTCCTACGCACGCTCGTCGCCAATAACGTGGATAAGCTACAAACGCCGGGCAAGGCGTTGTACTCCTGCATGCTCAACCCGCAGGGTGGGGTGATTGACGATCTCATCATCTATTTTTTGAGTGAGTCTCATTTTCGTATCGTCGTCAACGCCGGTACGGCGGAGAAAGATGTTTCCTGGATGCAGCAACAAGCCTCTGCGAGACATCCGGACTTAACCATCACGCCACGGCGTGACCTCGCCATGATCGCTGTGCAAGGTCCCGCTGCACGTGAAGCGGTGTGGTCGGTATGGCCGCAACGCCGCGCGGCAAGTGAGAGCCTGATTGCTTTCTCGGCACACGTGGAAGGTGACGTCATGATTGCGCGCACCGGCTACACCGGCGAAGATGGTTTTGAAATTGTATTGCCGGCAGCTGAAGCGCCAGCGTTCTGGAACGCGTTGAAGGCGGCAGGGGTGGCACCAGCGGGTCTCGGCGCACGCGATACGTTGCGTCTTGAGGCTGGCATGAATCTCTACGGCAATGACATGGACGAATCGGTTTCGCCACTCGACGCGGGATTGGCCTGGACCGTAGCCTTGAAAACGCCGCGCGCCTTTATCGGCCGCAATGTCCTAGAAGCAAATGGCAAACAGAGTGCGTTCGTCGGCTTAAAACTGCTTGATCGCGGTGTGTTGCGCGCCCATATGAAAGTTGTCACGCCACACGGTGATGGTGAAATCACCAGCGGGACACACTCACCGACACTTGGTTTCTCGGTGGCCATGGCGCGTGTGCCTCTCGCCGTTGCGGTGGGTGACACGGTTAACGTCGATATTCGCGGCAAGTTGATGCCGGCACAAGTCGTCAAAATGCCGTTTGTACGCAGCGGCAAAGCCCTCATTTCCTAACCCTGCAGTTACTTCATTCATTTTCTCTGGAGACACTATGAACATCCCAGCCAATCTCAAATACACCAAGAGCCACGAATGGATCCGCTTGGAGGCCGACGGCACGCTCACCGTGGGAATCACCGATCCCGCACAGGAGATGCTGGGTGATCTGGTGTTTGTCGGTGAAGTGAAAGTCGGCGAGACCCTCAGTGCAGGGGAAACGGCCGGCGTAGTGGAGTCAGTAAAGGCAGCCTCTGATATCTATGCCCCGGTGACCGGTGAAGTCACTGAGTTTAACGGTGAGCTCGACGCCGCACCCGAGTCGCTCAACGGTGCGCCATACGACAACTGGATTTTCAAAATGAAGCCCGCCAACGCGGAAGACGTCGCGAAGTTGCTGGACGCGGCCGCCTATCAAGCGGTTGCCACCGCCGGTTAATCAGGAGTCATGATGAATTTGATGTCCCCTGCAGAGCTGGCCGACGGCAGCGAATTTCACGCCCGTCACATCGGTCCAAATGACGCTGACTTGGCGGCAATGCTCAAGGTAGTCGGTGCCGCATCGCTGGATGACCTGATCGGCAAGATTGTGCCAAAACAAATCTTGAAACACGGTCTGCTCGAACTGAATGGTCCGCGTACCGAACAAGACGTGCTGGCGGACTTAAAACGAATCGCAGCGAAGAACAAGGTTTACAAGTCGTTTATCGGACAGGGCTATTACGGCAATTACACCCCCGGCGTGATTTTGCGCAACATTCTTGAAAATCCCGCTTGGTATACCGCGTATACGCCGTATCAGCCGGAGATTTCGCAGGGCAGGTTGGAAGCGTTGCTGAATTTCCAGACGATGGTTTGTGATCTGACCGGGATGGAGATTTCCAATTCATCACTCCTCGATGAAGCTACCGCCGCTG
>Ga0315906_10006392_pt1 | contig 14579 bp, 8 predicted proteins | sample LakEriMetagenome_4_FD_203526 | JGI IMG/M metagenome (GOLD analysis project Ga0315906, IMG submission 203526) | Freshwater fungal communities from buoy surface, Lake Erie, Ohio, United States - Buoy 2 MA122 | ecosystem: Environmental > Aquatic > Freshwater > Lake > Lake biofilm | place: USA: Lake...
AGGTGGAGGTGGAGGTGGAGGTGGAGGTGGAGGTGGAGGTGGAGGTGGAGTCGGGCTCGCGGCCAGGATGAGGTTGGATTGGCTAAGCGCACCGGTGCTGACGCCCTGCAGCAGGATGGTCTGGCCGGAGGCAAAGGTCAGGAGTGTTCCACCTGCTGAGCTTGTCCGGTTGTTGAAGGCCGCAAGCGCTTCGGTGGACGTGAAGGCAGTCAGGTCGATACGGTCGGCAGCGACTGCGAAATCTGTGATGATGTCTGCGCCGCCGTTGGGCGCGTAAACAAACGTATCGGCTCCGCCGCCGAGAGTGATGGTGTTGTTGGCAGAGTTGCCGGTGATGCGGTCATTGCCGCTCCCGCCCACGGCATTCTCGATAATCGTGCCTTCAGCGATGGAAACGACGTTCACATAGTGTACGGGCGTCTGTCCTGGACGGTCGCCCAGGCTTGAGAAGGTGCCGGGACGCAGGTCAAGGATCTGAGGCTGGGCGAAGCCGGACAGGTTTATCGTGTCAACGCCGCTCGTGTCGAAAATCGTCATGGACGGCGGGCGCAGGAGGGTTACGCCGCTGACAAGCACATACTGAGACCAGTCGATGTTTGTTCCGGGGGCAGACGAATTGAATCCGAACGTCGTATTGCCGTTGAATGTACCTGACGGGTTGGCCCCATAGAGCAGTTGGGCTGCCGCAATGTCCGCCTGCTGCAGGCCGAGCACATACCGGTAACTGCCAAAGCCGGTCTCGAACTGGTCGAAGTACGACATCACTGTGTAAGCCATGATGTCGTTGGTGTAGATGTTATCGGTGCCGTAGTCGGCGGTGCCATTGTAAGGACCGGAATGCCCAAGCCCGAGGGCATGGCCGACTTCGTGAATGTAAGTCTGCTGAGCGTAGCTGTCGAACCACCCCGAGCTTGCATTCGCTTGCGGCGGCGCCCAGTTGGAACTGATGACGATGAGCGAACTTGTAATCGCCGAGCCGCTCGAAGACGTCCGCGCGTAGGCTGCCGGATCGCCCGAACCGTCACCTGCAGGATCATCGAGCTCGGAGTTCACAAAGGTGATGTTGGCCGTTCCTGTCGTGCGCGTGAAGGTTAGCGGGGTGACCGCAGCCCACATGTCCAGAGCGCGCTCTGCCATCGCGCGTTCATCCGCGTTCAGGTCTTCAATGTTAGAAGTGATCGAATTTGTCTGCCAACGAGTTCCGATCCCCGGATCAGCACCGTTCACGAGGTACTGTGCGATCTGGCCGATGGAGTAGGTCGGAAGCGGAGGCGCAAGGCTTGCTGAAAGCGAATAGTCACCGGTTCCTGTCACGCCGTTCGCATTCGCAAAGCCATGGGCGTTGATGAAGTAGGTACCGGTGGTTGTCGCTGTGAAGCGCAGCAGGGAATTCAGCCCAGGGCCGCTGTCGTCATTGGTCTTGAGCTGGACACCGGCATCGTTCATGATCTCGAGGAACGGGTCTAAGAGCGGCGTGTCGCCTGCACCGTTCAACGCAAATTCATAAGTCACGCCGGCCTGCAGCTGAACCGCAAACCAGTCCTCGTCCCCGCTGGTTTCGATCTGGCTGAAGATCGTGTCGCCGATGTTGAGCGTGAATGTGGTCGAAGTGTCGCCGGGGACTTCGCCAGCAACGTTGATGTCGGCGCCCTCAGGCGAGCCATTCGGCGCATTCAGCGGGCTGCTGCCGGTCTGTGTCATCAACGCGCCGGTAGCCACGGCGTTCTTGTGAGCGAGCAGTTCGGCCGAGTGGTCCTGTCCGCAGGGGCAGCAGGAAATGGCGTGGGTACGAAAGGCGTAGCTTGAAAGTCTTTCGACGGCCTCGAATGAAAGGCCAGAACCTGAAAAGCCTTCCACCGCGGCGTTCATCCGGTAGCTGCCGGGCTCGCCCCAACCGAAGTCTTCGAACGAATTGGCGTCAATCGTGTCGAAGCCGCGGCGGAAATCAAAAGGCATTGTATTCACTCCGGTAAAGCGCCGTCCCCACGCACGCTGTCATTTGCCGAGTATCCCCGGAAACCGGGTCTCGGCAAGGCAGCATGCGCGGGTTTTAGGTAAAGTGATCTACCTTAACGACAGATGATCGCCCGCCCTGCGACGAACGGCAGGGCGGATTCTCGTCAGGCGCGACTGTGGGCGTGTTGCCCGATCAGTTAACCAGGCGCTGGAGTTCCGAGGCGAGGTCGGTCTTTTCCCAGGTGAAGGTGCCGTCCGCGCCCGGCTTGCGGCCGAAATGGCCGTAGGAGGCGGTGGGGCTGTAGATCGGCGCGGCAAGCTTCAGATGCTTGCGGATGCCGGCAGGGGAAAGGTCGAACAGCTCACGCAGCGCCTTGGCGATCCGGTCTTCGTCCGCCTTGCCGGTGCCATGCGTGTCGACATAAATAGACAGGGGCTGGGCGACGCCGATGGCATAGCTGACCTGGATCGTGCAGCGCTCGGCGAGGCCGGCGGCGACGATGTTCTTGGCAAGGTAGCGGGTCGCATAGGCGGCCGAGCGATCGACCTTGGACGGGTCCTTGCCGGAGAAGGCGCCGCCGCCATGCGGGGCTGCGCCGCCGTATGTGTCCACGATGATCTTGCGGCCGGTGAGGCCGGAGTCGCCATCCGGGCCCCCGATGTAGAAGCTTCCCGTGGGGTTGACGTAGAATTTATCTTCCGGCGGAAACCAGCCTTCCGGAAGGACGGATTTGATCACGGGGCGGATGATTTCGCGCAGTTGTTCCTGACTCACATCCTTCTTGTGCTGGTGGGAGACGACCACGGCGTTGACGCCCACCGGGCGCGAGCCTTCATAGCGGAGGGTGACCTGGCTCTTGGCGTCCGGCTCAAGCTCCGGGTGTTTGCCGGAATGCCGCAGATCCGCAAGGCGCTCGAGAATCTGGTGGGAGTAGACAAGGGTCGCCGGCATCAGCTCCGGTGTTTCGGTGGTCGCATAGCCGAACATGATGCCCTGGTCGCCGGCGCCTTCTTCCTTGAAGAGGCCTTGGCCAGCTTCAACGCCCTGGGCGATTTCGGCCGATTGTCCGTGCACGTAGTTCTGGACCGTCATCTTCTCCCAGTGAAAGCCGTCCTGCTCATAGCCGATCTTCTTGACCACCTTGCGGGCGGCCTCGTTCATCTCGTCCTTCGTGATGACGGCGCCATTGTTCGTGCGAACTTCGCCGGCGAGGACGACGAGGTTGGTCGTACAGAGCGTTTCGACAGCGACCTTTGCGGTCGGATCGCGCGAGAGGAAGAGGTCGACCACGGCATCCGAAATCTGGTCCGAAACCTTGTCCGGGTGGCCCTCTGCGACGCTCTCGCTGGTGAACTCGTGGGTTTTCAGGGGCATGATCGGATTTCCTCTTTGGGCTTATGGGTTAACGGGCGAAGACGACGGTCTTGCCGGAATTCTGGAACACACGGTGTTCGGCATGTGCCTTGACAGCGCGCAGGAGCGCAATGCCTTCGATATGGCGGCCGGTTTCGACCATGTCTTCGGCAGTGAAGGAGTGGTCGATCGCTTCGGTGACCTGCGAGATGATCGGGCCTTCATCGAGATCTGCGGTGACGTAGTGAGCTGTCGCGCCGATGACTTTCACGCCGCGCGCATGGGCCTGGTGATAGGGCTGCGCGCCCTTGAAGCCGGGCAGGAAGGAATGGTGGATGTTGATGACACGGCCTTCAAGGCGCCGGCAGGCCGTTTCGCTGAGCACCTGCATGTACCGGGCAAGGACTACGAGTTCCGTGCCCGTCTCCTCGACAATCCCGAACAGGCGCTCTTCGGCTGAAGCCTTGGTGGCCGCGGTCACAGGCACCTGGAACCAGGGCAGGTTCCAGTGCGCGAAGGAAGCCTTCAGCGTGTCGTGGTTGGAGACGATGCCGGTCACCTCGATGGGTAACTCGCCGCGCCGCGCCGCATAGAGCAACGTGTTGGCGCAGTGATCCGACTTCGACACCAGCAGCAGCACCTTCATACGCTCCGCCGACGGACGGATCTGCCAGTCTGCCGCCAACGCTTCACCGGCTTCCTGCATGCCCGCCTTCACGGCGTCCAGCGTGTCGCCATTCATGTTGAACACGAGACGCGCAAAGAAGCGCCCCGTATCCGGATCTCCGAACGTGCGCGAGGACACGATGAAGCAGTCATGCTCCTCCATCAGCCGCGCGAGGCGCGCGACGATGCCGACCCGGTCGGGGCAGGATAGCGTGAGGATGAAGGCTTGCGCCACGCGCGTCCCCGAAGCCCTAGTAGCGGTAGTGTTCCGGCTTGAACGGGCCAGCCGATTCCACGCCGATGTATTTCGCCTGCTCGTCCGAGAGTTTGGTCAGCTTCACGCCGAGCTTTTCGAGGTGGAGGCGGGCGACTTTCTCGTCGAGGTGCTTGGGCAGCGTGTAGACCTTGTTCTCGTACTCGTGGCCGCGCACGTGGAGTTCGATTTGGGCCAAGGTCTGGTTGGTGAACGAGGCCGACATCACGAAGCTCGGGTGGCCGGTGGCGTTGCCAAGATTGACGAGGCGGCCTTCGGACAGCAGCAGGATGCGTTTGCCATCGGGGAAGGTGACCATGTCGACTTGCGGCTTGATGTTGGTCCACTTGAAGTTCCGAAGGCCTTCGACCTGGATCTCGTTATCGAAGTGGCCGATGTTGCAGACGATGGCCATGTCCTTCATCGCGCGCATGTGGTCGACGGTGAGGATGTCCTTGTTGCCGGTTGCGGTGACGAAGATGTCGAACTTCGGCGCGGCCTCGTCCATCGTGAGCACTTCATAGCCGTCCATCGCGGCCTGCAGCGCGCAGATCGGGTCGACTTCGGAAACAGCCACGCGGGCGCCCGAGCCTGAGAGCGAGGCGGCCGAGCCTTTGCCGACATCGCCATAGCCAGCCACGAAAGCCTTCTTGCCGGCCATCATCACGTCGGTGGCGCGGCGGATCGCGTCAACGAGCGATTCCTTGCAGCCGTACTTGTTGTCGAACTTAGACTTGGTGACCGAGTCGTTGACGTTGATCGCGGGGAAGGGGAGTTCGCCGCGCTTCTCGAGTTGGTAGAGGCGGTTGACGCCCGTGGTCGTCTCTTCCGAGACACCGCGCACGCCGGCCTTGGTTTTCTTGAACCAGCCGGGCGAGGCGGCCATGCGCTTCTTGATCTGCGCGAAGAAGTATTTTTCTTCCTCGGAGCCGGGGTTTTTCAGGATCGAAGGATCGGCCTCGGCCTTCTCGCCGACGATCAGGTACATCGTGGCGTCGCCGCCATCATCGAGGATCAGGTTCGGGCCATTGCCATCCGGCCACTGGAACATGCGGTCGGTGTAATCCCAGTATTCTTCAAGGGTTTCGCCCTTGTAGGCGAAGACGGCGGTGCCGTTGTCGGCGATGGCGGCGGCGGCATGGTCCTGCGTCGAGTAGATGTTACAGGAAACCCAGCGCACCTGGGCGCCGAGGGCTTCCAGCGTCTGGATCAGCACGGCGGTCTGGATCGTCATGTGGAGCGAGCCGCAGATGCGCGCGCCCTTGAGCGGCTGCGACGGGCCAAATTCCTCACGCGCGGCCATCAGGCCCGGCATCTCGGTTTCAGCGATCGCGATCTCCTTGCGGCCGAATTCGGCCAGCGAGATGTCCGCGACGTAGTAATCCTTCGCCTTGTCCTGAACAGCCATATCAACGTTCCTTTATATGTTTCCCGGCGCGAGTAACATGGACGCAGGCGAGGTGCAATCGGCGGGTGCGTTTTGGTCGCCCGGCTTCTGGCAAAAGCTCGGTCCGTGTGGCATCTGCGAGGCAGGCCTGAACATACGAGGAGCGTTGCAAGAATGTCATTGGATGTGAAGGCGCTGGAGATTCCCGATGTCTTGATTGTTCGGCCGGGGCGCTTTGTTGATGCTCGGGGGTATTTCAGCGAAGTCTACAATCGTGGCACCTACGCCGAGGCTGGCATCACGTCTGAGTTCATGCAGGACAACCAGTCTCTTTCTGTGCCTGCCGGTACCGTGCGCGGCTTGCATTACCAGTCGCCGCCCTTCGCGCAGGCCAAGCTCGTGCGCGTGTTGCGTGGTGCGATCGTCGATGTGGCCGTTGATGTGCGCAGCGGGTCGCCGACCTACGGCAAATGGGTCAAGGCGGTGCTGACGGCAGAAGGCGGCGAGCAGCTCTTTGTGCCGCGTGGGTTCCTGCACGGGTTCGCAACGCTCGTTGCCGACACCGAAGTTCATTACAAAGTCGATGCGCCTTATTCCAAAGCACATGATGGCGGTGTGTTCTGGAACGATCCTGATCTGGCGATCGACTGGGGCATCGGCTCGGCGCCGGCTGCGGTATCAGATAAGGATGCGGACGCGGTCCGATTCCGAAACTTCCAATCACCGTTTTGAGGCGCACGCCGAGCCGAAGCCGGCTGCAAAAGGCGCGGCAGATGCAACGGTCGGCAGGCGTCTAGGTGATCAGCGCGCGGGTATAGGCGCCCGAGCCTAGGCGGGCGGAGATGGCGACAGGGCCTGCGGCGCGAAAGTCGTGGCGGCGTTCCGGCTTTGATGCCGCTGCGCGCAAAGCCTCGACGCCTGCATCGAAATCCGGCTCGGCCCAAACGGCGCCTGGAATAGGGGCGTAGACACCGGTGCGGTCGACAGCCGGGATCAGTTTGCTGGGCAGCAGAACTGCGCAGCCGGCATCCATGAAATCCAGATTTCCAGACCAGCCCGTGGCGATCACGTACTTTCCGAGCGCCATGGCTTCGGCTAGCGGCACGCCGAAGCCTTCTGCCCGATGCGGCGAGAGGAGCACGTCGCAGGCTTGCAGCAATTCCGCCTGCGCTTCGGGGGGCAGTGTCTCTCGAAGCAGGCGGATCCTGGGATCGCCAGCGATGGCCTGCAAGAGCTCAGCGGCATAGTCCGGATACAGATCAAGGTTGCGGCACTTGATCGTGAGCTCGGCCTGAGGGGCGTCGCCGAAGGCCGCCTTGAACATGCGCACCGAGGCGAGCGGATTCTTGCGCTCCAGCGACGAGCGGGCATCTGCCAAGGTCAGTATACGCAGGGTTTCGTTGACCGAGGCGGGCGATAGTGCCGGTAGCGCGGTGAAATGTGGCACGACCTTCACGGGGCGATCAAAGCGACCGGCGAAGGCATCCGCCACAAAGCGGCTGGGCACCCAGATTTCGGAGACAAACTTTTCGGCCGCGCGCCAGGCCTCGGGTGCCACCGAGAGCTCCCAAACCCAGCAGGCCATGATACGCCAATTGTGCCACCGGCGCAGGCCAAGTGCCTTCAGCGCGGCGGGCACTTCCGGCGGATTGGCGACGAGGATCAGCGTGCCCCGTGCGCCACCCGGGAATGGTGCCAGCGGCAAGTGCGTCTCGAGATCAGCCTGGTTGAAGCGCGCGCTGAGATCGACGGCGACAGGGCGGAAGCCTTCGCGCTGCAAGGCCTCGAGGCAGCTGACCGCGGCGCGGCCAATACCGCTGCCTGTGCGAAACATCCCGGCCACGACGAGCGGCGCGCCTTCCGGCAGCGGCGGCATGCCCGCCGCAGGCCGGGGCAGCACAAGGTCCCGCAGGAAGGATTTCCCGGCACGGACGAAGGACACGCGAGGGTTGGTCAGGTACCTTCTCCCCGATGGCCAAACGGGGACACCGATAGCAAGCTGCCGATTTGCTGACACATAGGCATCACGGCGAGGGTTCGTGCGTCAAGGTCAGCCATTGCGAAACATCCAGTCCGGTCAGCGAAGAAAACTCGATCACGCTGTCACGATACAGGGCACGGAGAAAGCGGATGTCATCCGCTGTGATCGGATCGAACGTTTGAATGCCGACATGTGCCGCCAGCCGCTCAACGGCCGGGAAAGGAGCGACGTTGAGGAACCGCGAGATCTGCAGCAAAGTCGTGTTCGGATTCTGCGCGAGGTCCTCGGATTTCAGGAAGAGCAGCTGGTCTCTCGAAAACGTATCGAGCAGCCTGCGAACCTGTTGTGCATAGTCCCCCCGTTCAACGTAAGAATACGTTCGCCAGGCCGAAGAGAGCGGCCGAGCCGCGTCGAGGCGCTTTTGACCAGACCGGATAGCGTCGGAAAAGCTGAGCGTCTCGGCATTCCGCGAGACTTCCATTCGCCAATGAGAGTAGGCGCGCTCGATGGGGTCGCGGAAAAGAACAACAAGCTTTGCTTCCGGATTGTAGCTTCGGATGCGCTCGGGAGCAGGCGGCCAGAATGTATAGATGGGCGTTGCTTCGCCTCGCGCAACTCCGGCGGCAGCATTCTCATACTCTGCATGCAGTGCAGAATGATCAGGGCGCGACCAGTCGATACCTTCGTTGTCGAAATGATGCGGCTCCTTGCGCTGGGCCATTTGTATTCCCGGGTGAAGGCGAAGGTACATGTCTAGCGCGGTTGTCCCGGCTTTCTGACTACCCGCAACAAAGAAATTGACCCTCATTTCGTCGCCGGCGTGAGCCGCTCGGCCAGGTGGTCAAGATACGCTCTCGCTTTTGAAATGTTCTCGGGGCTGACCTCGGCTAGCTCCCTCACACGTGCTTGCATGCGGGCGATCTCGTCCCACTCTGCCTGAGTGAAGCGAGAAACGGTGACGCTTCCCACATGGCGGCGATGATAGTTCAACGGACGCGGATCGAAGGCGATTTTGCCGAGGCTGGCCATGTGGGCATAGACGCACCAGTCGCCAGCGACCCGGTAAGACCGAATCTCAGGGAAGTGCGCCGCGAGCGTCGCGGCGAGAGCGTCGCGCCGCATTAACGCGCCGCTGACATTGGGGATCGTGTTCTTGACGCTGAAACCCTGATCGAGTTCCGCTTTGCCTTCGTTGACGAAGGGCCGGCGCCAGCGTTCGCGGTCGATGTCGGCTACATAGTCGAGATAATGGGTGGCGAGGAATGTGCTGTTTTCTGTGACCTGGTTGGACTGTGTGTAACTCAGCACAACATCGGAGTCCTGGAAGGCGGCGCCAGCGACTTTCGTGAAACGGGCCGATGCCCAATCGTCAGCCTCTGCGATCCAGACGATATCGCCGCGCGCGAGCTCGACACCTTTCTTCCATTGAGCAAAGACGGATCCGGAGTTCTTCTTGTTGGGCACGATGCGGTAGTTGATGCCGCAATCCTTGAGCAGGAGTTCCGCGACCTCAAGACTTTTGTCCGTAGACGCATCATCGAGGAAAATGATCTCCCAGACGGGAAGGTTCTGCGCTAGAACCGTGGCAATCCTGTGGGGCAGATAGCGCGCGTAATTGTAGTTCGGGATGATGACTGAAATGCGCGGCTGCGCCAGACCCGCGATCCGCAAAAGGTCACCTGCATAACTGCGGTGGCCAAAATTGCGCCGGATCAACTCCGTTCCGCTGATTGCGGCGGCGCGGCGTTTGCTCGAGGCCGAAAGCAGCTTTGCCAGCGCGGAATTAAACGTCGGGGTCTCCGCGTCGGGGAGCACGTTGATTGCGCTGCAATGAGCGAGTTCTTTAAGGCCGGTTGTGCCATCGACAATGAATGCAGGCGTGCCACAAGCCAAAGCTTCCAGAACTGTTGATGGAAACGGGTCTTCCCTTGAAGAGAGTGCATAAGCCGATGCTGCTTTGTAGTAAGTGCCGGTGTCGTTCTGGAAGCCGACCAAGTGAATGTTGGACGCAACCTCACCGGCATTCGCAAGAATGGCGAAGCACTCGGTTTGCATTTCCGGATCAAGCTCGCCAACCCAGATGAAATGCAAGGTCGGATTTGAAGACGCGCAGGCGACACCCCAGCGGCAAAATATATCTACGCCTTTCCGATGATCGCCATAACCTACTCCGACGATGAAGGTCGAATTTTCCGGTAGTCCCAAGCGGAGCCCGATTTCAGCGGCAGCGGCTTCCTTCTCCTCAAGACTGATGATCGCTTCTGATTTGTAAAGTCCTTGAGGCAGAACGATGCTGCTTCGCCACGCTCTTCCCAGTGAGTGCGTAGCTGTCCGTTGGCGGACGTAATCGGCCGGAAAAATGACCCGTTCTGTCAGGGTATCGAAGGCCTCAAGACCGGACTTCAGTTGTAGTTTTTCGATAATGTCAGGCATCTCGTGCACTAGCGACACGCAACGGATTCCTGCGTTCGCAAGATATGGCGTAATCCAGGCGCTGGCTGCCGAATTGATGAATGCGTGTGCGTACCCTTCAGAACGAAGCTTCGAGATTGAAACGTCGACATCGCTGGAACGTGTAACATTCGCGGTTAGGCGCATAACTCTGCCATATCGTTCAAAGTTTGGCCCCAATGGTCCATCCCCGCAGGCGATTGTAGCGACTTCGCAATTGTAGCGCTCGCGAAAAGCTGCGACGAAATTCAGGGCGATCATCTGCGCGCCGTTACGCCAGAGGTCGTGTACCACAACGATCACTTTCGCTGCAGGTGCCTCTTCGTTCAGTGGTTCGACGGGAACGAGATCGCCGGGTTCAATCAGCGCGCGACCATCTTGTGCAAGAGCTCGACGAGTAGCGTCCAGCCAGCCATATCCATGATCGCAATCCGGCTCCAGATACGCACCCTCGGCCCATTCGTTCCAAGCATTGATGAACACAAGCCGTTCGTCGGCGTTGGCAAACCGTTCGGCAGCATCTTCTGCGGCATTGCGCAGCCATTGCTCATAGGGCGCAGTGCCGCCGTCCAGCATTATCGTGGCATTGATCATTCGCCGCGCTGTATTGTCCCACTGCGGAGAGGCGCCCCTGAAAAGCTTGAAAGTTGCGGATGTGTATCTGTCGGAACGGGCCGACAACTCGGACAGATCGTAGATGCGCGCTTGGAAATTGTCGCTCGTCGGCTCAACGAGGCCAGCGTGAGGTTGCAGCCCCATATTGTTCGGAGGGAACTCGATAGCCGCGTCGAAGCCATACTCGTTTGGTTTTCCGGATGCGAAAGACAGAGTGTAAGCGAGATAAATTTCTCCGATTCCATTGTCACGGCACCATCTGCGCCAGCGAGCTGCGGTGGCTTTCGCATCCGGCAGGCGGTCTGGACGATATACGATAACCAGAGGACGGCCATTGACCGTCAGATATTTGTCAGACCTCAGATAATCCGAGAGATGACGAATGAAGGCGATGTCGTCTTCGGGCGAATGATACTGCGTGATCAGCTTCTGGTCTTCGCGGCCATCCCAGCGCCGGCTCCAGCTCTCATTCGCCCAGCAAAGACAAAAGGGGAATGTGATCGCCGCGTCATTTGCCCAAGCCTTGATGGGCTCTTCGAGCAGTGTCTTGCCGCCGAACCAGTAGAAATAGAAGCAGAATCCAGCGAGCCCATATTGATGCGCCAGCGCTGCCTGCCGCCGGCGCGTGAGAGCATCCGCCATCAGGTCGTAATAGCCGAGTTCGCCGGGGCGACGGGGTTGGCGGTGACCCTGGAACTGGGGCCGGGCGCGCCGCACGTTGGTCCATTCGGTAAAGCCCTTACCCCACCATTTGTCATTCTCGGGAATAGCGTGGAATTGCGGAAGGTAGAAAGCGATTGCGCGGGCGAGCAAACGCTCCGGCCGGGGAAGCGACGAGGGGTCGACATAGTTCGGCACACGACTAGCCGGTCCGGTCCCTGCAGAGTGCTTCATCTCGGCGATTTTTGCCAGTTGCGCAGCCATGTGCGCGGACTCATTCTTCCATACTCGGTAGCTTACGCTCCATGAAAACAAGAAGGGCAGGCGCCGGAACAGCGCGCTTATCATCCGTTCCCGGCTGCCTGGCGGCAGCGGCAACCTGTTCCAGACCGTCCAGAACGTGTGCGAAACGCGCCGCCGAACATGGTACAGCATGCCTCGCGCAGCAGATACTTCCGTCATTCGCGAACCTCGGAGCGTTGGCAGACCTGGCATGGCCAAGCGTTCCAATTCCTAAGACTTTCCGGCGACGTGAAGCAATCCCCGCAGGACGGGAAAGTATGTTTGCGGCTCGCCTGCCAGGATGTATGCAGGCGTTATGAAAACGGCATACTTCACCATCTGCTCCCGCAACTATCTGGCTTATGCCCTGACGCTGCAGCAAAGCCTGAAGCGACAAGCGCCGGACGCGCCCTTCTTCATTTACCTTGCCGATGCGCCGCTCGATCTGTCGGAGATGCCGGATGCCAATATCATTCCCGCGTACGAAATCGGTCTGCCGAACCTTCTGGACATGGCGTTCCGCTACACGGTCATGGAGTTCAACACGGCGATCAAGGCGGACTGTTTCCTCGACCTGCTGACCCAGCGGGGCTTTGACGCGGCGATCTTTCTCGATCCCGATATTCAGGTTTTTGCACCTCTTTCGGAAGTGCATGCGGCGTTCGGCAGCGGCGCTTCAGCTGTTCTGACACCGCATCTGCTGGAGCCGCTGCCGGCGGGTGCCTATCCGGGGGAAGCGGAGATCTTGAAGAGCGGCATCTTCAATCTGGGCTTCGCCGCTTTTGCGAACACGCCCGAAAGCCTCGCCTTCATCCGCTGGTGGGCCAGCAAGCTGCATACTGAGTGTTATTCAGCGCCGGAGAAGGGCTTGTTCGTTGATCAGAAATTTGTCGACCTCGCGCCTGCCTTCATCGAGCGGCTGACGGTGCTCCGTCATCCGGGCTACAACGTCGCCTACTGGAACACGGCGAGCCGGTCCGTCGAGGGCACGCGAAGCAGCTTCACCGTGAACGGGGCGCCGCTGGTGTTCTTCCATTTTTCAGGCGTCGTCCCCGGCCAGCCGGAAATCCTTTCCAAGCACCTTGGCGGAAGAAAGCAGGACATAGCACCAGCGATCTCAGAACTCGTGCGCGGCTACCTTTCCGAACTCGCCGTCCAGGGGCACGCAAAGTGGTCTGCCATGCCCTACGCTTATGCACGCTTTCGCAATGGCAGCACCATCTTGCCGCCTATGCGCCGATCGCCGCCGGAGCGTGGCACCCCGGAGGACTGGTTCGCGGCGCCCGATTCGGCTTTTTGGAATGCGCCGGACCCTAAAGTCGAGCAGAATATGCACCGGCGAATTACACGCCTGATGTCTGCAATCTGGGAAATGCGCCCGGATCTGCAAACAGCGTTCCCATTGGGTACAACGAGAGGCCGGCGCGAATTTCATGCGTGGTATAGAAGGCACGGTAAAAGAGAGTACCCGTCAAGCCGCTATTAACCGCGCGCCGTGAGATTAATACTCAATTCTACTGGATTTCGTAGTCTATGATCAGTATTCATTTTTTTGTATACACTGCATGAAGTACTGCGTTGGTCGACTATTTCTCGATTTTTTGAGAGCTGCGGTTTGGACGGGCTCAGTATTGAATGGTCGGAGTTCTAGATATTGCGCCGCTGCAAGACAAAAAACTGGAGATCCAAAACGTGAATACCAGACAGCCTTTAAGCGAGCTTTTGACTGATGCGGAAAGGCGGCGACCCAAAAAAAGGTTAATAATTGTGCTTGGCATGCACCGTTCGGGCACGAGCGCCGTTGCGCGATCACTTCAATCATTCAATGTCGCGCTGGGAGATCGGCTTATCGCGGGCGTTGAGGGCGATAACGACAAAGGCTTCTGGGAAGATGCCGATATTCAATCGATGAATGAGCGTATACTAGGCAAGCTGGGGAGCGCTTGGGACCGCATTTCAGCAATCGACCATCGGCGATTGGTGGGAAGTGAGTTCTCATCAGAGCGGATTGATGCGCGGTTGCTTCTCGAAAGAAAACTTGAAGGGCGCGATGACTTTTCGTTTAAGGACCCTCGAACGGCTGTGCTGGTGCCATTTTGGCGATGCGTTGTTGAAGATTTAGAGCTCGAATCCCAGTTTGTCATAGTTGTTCGCAACCCGCTCGAAACAGCCGCCTCGTTGCACAGGCGAAATGGATTCGATCAGGTAAAGAGCCTAATGCTTTGGCTCAAGCATATGAATTCAGCAGTCCAGTTCACAAACGGCATGCCGAGGGTGTTCGTAAGATACGAGGCGCTGCTTGCTAGACCTTTGGAACAATTGGAGCGGATTTCGCGAGCCACAATGCTTCCTATGCCTCAAGAACAAGATCCTAGTCTGAAGTCATTCCTGAACGACTTTTTGGACGAAGCGCTGTATCGAAATCGCATTTCTGATTCTGAGCTCGCACGTAGTTACAATGTGCCGAAACTGCTTGAAGAATATTTCAGGCTCGTTTCAAGTTGGTGTCAAGCGGATACGGTCGTCCTGAGTAAAGACGAGAAATCCATCGTGTCCAAAGTCTCAGTATACTTGCAAGAGGCTGACCCGACATTTAGTTATCTTGATCGAGCAAACAATGCGATTTCAAGCCTTCAGAAGGAGTTGGCGAGAAATTCTGAAGAACGTCAATCTTTGCTTTTGCAAAGCTTGAGAATAGGCGATCAGTTAGAGCAGACACAATTGCAGTTGGACGCGTCCGAGTTGGAGTTGTCGTCTGCTCGGGCTGAACTTGTCGTCAGTGCTGCTTCGCTGTCCGAGGCTCGTGGCGAAGCCGAGAATGTACGTGAAGAATTGTCACGAACACGTTTGCAGTTGGACGCGTCCGAGTTGGAGTTGTCGTCTGCTCGGGCTGAACTTGTCGTCAGTGCTGCTTCGCTGTCCGAGGCTCGTGGCGAAGCCGAGAATGTACGTGAAGAATTGTCACGAACACGTT
>Ga0315906_10006397_pt1 | contig 14575 bp, 11 predicted proteins | sample LakEriMetagenome_4_FD_203526 | JGI IMG/M metagenome (GOLD analysis project Ga0315906, IMG submission 203526) | Freshwater fungal communities from buoy surface, Lake Erie, Ohio, United States - Buoy 2 MA122 | ecosystem: Environmental > Aquatic > Freshwater > Lake > Lake biofilm | place: USA...
ACCACTTATCCGTTCAATAGTAATGGACAAACCGGAGTGGTTTTCATCCGCTCCAGCAATCCGCTCGTTGGTAGGCCGATCCCTACCGGTACCATTGAATTAACCGGCATCAACTCTCAATATGGAATGCAGTATCAAATGTTGCCACGCGATTCCAATGACCTGGCGGTTACCGGTGCATTATCAATCACCAAGCAACCTTATCCGCAAAATATCACTACCACGGGTTTTGACATATCTTGGGAAACCAATGTGGCAGCAAATCACTTCTTGCGTTATGGTCTTACCACCTCATTGGAATTAGGAACGTTGGCGGGTCCATCATCAACCAACCAATCAATCGTTAGTGTTACAGGAGGAACTGCATCTCAGCTGTATTATGTTCAAGCGGTTTCTTTAAACGGAACCGACTCCGCCTTTTCTCCCATTCGTCCATTTATTACTCAGTCATTGTCGTCAGGCATCATCAAGCCATATTTCACTCAGCCAGTCGATAATGCCAACGGTGCTATTGGAAACAATTATGCGGTTTACCTAAATAACTCAGCAGATGACACCATCAAGGCATACATAGACCGAACCTCGTCTACACTTGATATTGCCATTTACAGCTTTGATTCTCCTGGAGGAAATTTGATTGCTCAGGCAATCAATGATGCCTATGCTAGAGGTGTTCAAGTGCGCATCATTTCTGATGGCAGTAACACCAACAATGCTTTGCAGTTGCTCAATCCTGCCATTCCCGTGCTTCAATCTCCGATCACACCTCCATTTTACTACGGCATCATGCACAACAAATTTGTGATCATGGACGCTAACCATACCAATCCGCTGAAGCCTGTAGTTTTGTCAGGTTCTACTAATTGGACAATTGGACAATTGGAAGACGACCGCAACAATTTGGTGTTCATACAGGACAAGTCGCTGGCCAAGGTTTATACTATGGAGTTTGAGGAAATGTGGGGAGGTTCAGGTTCACAACCCAATTTGGCATTAGCAAAGTTCGGGCCCGATAAATCGGATAATACGCCACACATTTTGAATGTGGGCGGAAAGGTTGTTGAAAGCTATTTCAGTCCTTCGGATAATGTAAACGCACAGATAATCCGAACTATTCAATCTGCTGACCATAATCTAGCATTCGCCACGCTTGTACTTACGCGAACAGACCTAGCCTATGCAATTGAAGACCGTGCCCTGAATTACGGTGTTGGGGTATCAGGCATTATGAATGATTCCTCAGGAGGAAGTGGAACAGCTTTCCAAATCATTCAAAATGCCATTGGCGCGAATATGCTACTGTTTGATTTTGCCAACAATCCAGGTATCATGCATCACAAATATGCCTTGGTGGATCATACTTACCTCAACAGTGATCCGATGGTTTTGACGGGCTCTCACAACTGGAGTTCAGCAGCTACTCAACGGAATGACGAGAACACCCTGATCATACATGATCATAATATAGTGAACCAGTACTTCCAGGAATTCCTACATCTTTACAACGGAAACGGTGGAAGCTTGGGTGTTGAAGATGTAAATAGTACCGATGTATACGGGATGACAGCATATCCCAACCCTACTGATGACTTTGCATATCTGAATTTCCAGTCAAGTAAATCCTATGCCGGAACATTGACAGTACATGATATCGCAGGAAGGTTAATGTACAGCGAAGTTGTTTTCATCAATCAAGGCACTAACCAATTTAAGTTGGATGTTTCTGAAGCAGCTACTGGAATCTATTTAGTGGCTATTGGTAATGCCAAGCCCGTGCGTTTGATGGTTAGATAATCAACGCAACGCCATCAAGAATTCTTGTGCTTTTTCGAAAGTAGCATCAGGGTTCTCTGCATGCAGCCAATGGCCTGCATTGGGTATGGTTTCTATCCGGGCATTCGAAAAAAATCGATTAATAGTTGCCATATCGTGCTGATTGATATAGTCAGAATTAGCGCCTTTCAGGAACAGGGTAGGGGTTGATAGTGGTGCTGGAGGCTCGGTGGCTTGAGTAGCTACATCCATGTTTTCAGCAATCACTTCCAAGTTAAAACGCCAATCCAATTGGTCTTTTTCTTTCCAATACAAACTCTTCATCAGCCACTGCCTTACACCGAAGTCGTGTATGATGATCGCAAGTTGGTTCTCTACATCTTTCCTGCTTTTAAGATGGTCGGCGTCTACCGATTTCAATGCGGAAATCACATCCGTGTGCTTTGTGGTGTATGCCCTTGGAGCGATATCGGCGACTATTAAACCATCCAATGCAAATTGGTTTTGTACCATCAACTGCATTCCTACTTTTCCGCCTAAACTATGTCCCATCAAGAATTTTTTCCCTGAAGGCTGCTGTTCTAAAAGTTCTGCCACATCCGATGCCATGGTTGCGAGGTTGAACTCATTGCTGTGAGGCGATAGTCCGTGATTCCGCAAATCCGTTAACACAACCCGGTAACCATCCTCCGCGAATCGCCTTCCCAAAGTCAACCAATTATCTGAAGAGCCAAACAATCCGTGAAGAATTACCAAAATGGGTCCTTTATCCCCAATTATGCGATTGAATAGCTGCATGCCGCTAAGTTAACGCAAACCTGACTTATCAGGTTTGTGCAGTATGTTATTTAACAGTTAATCAATTAGATAGGAGCCTAATATGATCCGTTGTTTATTGGTAAATTTGTCACATGGAATGTATCGTAAGAAAGGGAACGCCAACCGATGTTACAGCTGTATTGGGATTGATTCGGGAGTTAGCGCTCTATGAAAAGGCACCATTGGAAGTAACCAATACCGAAGAAGACATGTTGCGGGATGGTTTTGGATCTGAACCGGCATATCGGTTGTTAGTGGCTGAATTGGATGGCAAAGTGGTTGGCATGGCGATATATTTTATCAAGTACAGCACATGGAAAGGCAAGGGCGTTTATTTGGATGATATCGTGGTTACCGAAGACATGCGCGGACAAGGTATAGGGGCCAAGTTATTCAAGGCAGTGATGCAGGATGCGGTTTCTCTGAATGCAAAACAGATGCATTGGCAGGTGTTGGATTGGAACGAACCAGCCATCCGTTTTTACAAGCGTTATAATTGTGATTTCGATGGCGAATGGATCAATTGCAAATTGAACGCACATCAGCTTATAGACCTAACAAAATGATTGTTTTCAAGTTTGGTGGCGCTTCAGTAAAGGATGCGGATGCGGTTCGCAATGTGTGTAACATCATCCGAGGCTACGAGGGCAATCAACTGGTAGTGGTTGTATCTGCAATGGGTAAAACCACCAACGCATTGGAGCTCGTGGTTCAAGCAAGGTTTTCAGCAAACGATATCCCTACTGCCAAGCAGTATTTACAAGAGGTTCGGGATTTTCATAATAAAATCGCAGCAGAGTTGTTTGTCGATAAGTCCAATCCCGTTTTCGACCGGATGAACAATGTTTTTGTGGAGGTAGAATGGTGTCTGGATGATGATATTTCAAAAGGTTATGACTTCATTTATGACCAGGTTGTTTCATCGGGTGAGCTGTTGTCCACCATCATCGTTCACGAGTATTTGCAATCGCAAGGCTTGCGTTTCGCTTTCGCGGATGCGCGCGATCTGATCCGAACAGACAACCATTACCGCGAGGGTCGTGTACAATGGGAGGAGACGGTAAGTAAGACTACCGCTCAGGTCAAAGGCATGTTCGCCGCCGGCCATACAGGTGTGATCACCCAGGGGTTCATCGGCTGCACATCCGAAAACTACACTACTACCTTAGGCCGAGAGGGCTCCGACTATACCGCATCCATCTTGGCTTATTGCTTGGATGCCAAGTCGGTTTATATCTGGAAGGATGTGCCTGGCGTATTGAATGCCGATCCCAAACATTTCCCCAATGCCCAGAAATTGGAAAGCATGAGCTATCATGACGCCATTGAGTTGGCCTACTTTGGTGCCTCAGTAATCCACCCCAAAACCATAAAACCTTTGGAAAACAAGGGTATTCCGTTGCATGTTAAATCCTTTGTGGATCCTAAATTATCGGGCACTGTTATTGGCAAGGATTACCAAACCAAGCCGCTGGTGCCCTCGTATATCTTCAAAGACAATCAAATGCTGGTGAGTATTTCGGCCAAGGATTTCTCTTTCATCGCCGAAGACCATCTCAGCACCATTTTCTCGCTTTTTGCTCAGGCGAATGTAAAAATCAACCTCATGCAAAACTCGGCCATCAGTTTCTCTGTTTGTATCGATAACGATAGCCGAAAAGTTCCCGACCTCTTGGAAACCTTAAAATCACGTTTCAAAATATTATATAACGAAGGCCTGCAATTGTACACTGTTAGACACTACTATTCTTCCACTATCGAATCCCTTACACATGGCAAGGAAGTCTTACTTGAACAACGAAGCAGGCTAACTGCACAACTTGTACTAAGAATAAGTGACAAGTAACAAGTGACAAGTGACAAGTGACAAGTAACAAGTGACAAACTGTACTAATTAGTAAATCGTTTCATGCTTACTATACCTGATCGTTCCTCCATCGTCCTCTGGTTACTCACCGGGTGTTTTTTGATTTTTACCATGGTTGTGGTAGGAGGTATCACACGACTTACCGGTTCTGGACTCTCCATTACCAAGTGGGATGTGGTAACAGGTACTCTTCCTCCAATGAATGAGACCGATTGGCAGCATGAATTCGAGTTGTATAAACAAACACCGCAGTATCAACAGATAAACGCTCATTTCGAGCTGTCTGATTTCAAAGGCATATATTGGTGGGAGTACATTCACCGGTTGCTAGGTCGCTTAATTGGCTTGGTATTCGTTATTCCGTTTTTGTGGTTTGTGATCCGGAAAAAGATACAAGGTTCTTTGTTGTATAAATGCCTTTTGCTGTTCCTGCTTGGTGGGTTGCAGGGATTCATTGGTTGGTATATGGTTGCAAGTGGTTTGGTTGATGAGCCTAGTGTTAGTCATTTCCGCTTGGCATTGCACCTTTGCACGGCCTTTATCACTTTTTGCTTTACACTTTGGTTTGCGATGGATTTGATTAACACCGAAAAGGTTCGTCCGCTTGGATGGCAAAGCAAGTTGCTTACACTGGCCAAAGGGGTGTTGGTCATAACCTTCATTCAGATAGTTTTCGGTGCATTTGTTGCTGGTTTGAAGGCAGGTCTCATTTACAACACCTGGCCACTGATGGGCGATAAGTTCATTCCAGATTCAGTCCATTACGCCGTATACACCATGGGATGGCATGGTCTCATCGACAATATGTCGGGTGTGCAATTTGTGCATCGCAACCTTGCTTATCTGGTTTTCTTTGGTGTGTTATTCCAAGCATTCTATATGTGGAAAAACCATCGCAATGGCCAATCACCGCTTTTAGCTGGACAGCAACATGCGATATGGGCAGTTACCGTGTTGGTAGTGCTTCAGTTTGTATTGGGAATTTTTACGCTATTGCATAAAGTGCCTCTCACACTTGGTGTGATTCACCAAGCTGGAGCACTTTTGTTATTGGGTTCTCAGGTTTATCTGCTGCATCGTTTGACTCACGTTTCTATTCCGGAGCAGTCAACACGTCAGTAAACAACCAACTTGGCCGTTTTGCTTCGGTTATATTGGTCTTTCAATCGGACGAAATACACACCGCTTTTCCAATTCGATGTTTCAATTCGCATCGATGTCATTCGATCTTGAACAGGAAGGGTGATCACAATCCTGCCTGTCAAATCTGAAATTTCCAATGTTGTTGGATTTATTTGAGGTGGGAAGGTTGCGTAGCTGTAAGTGCTAGCAGGATTGGGCATCAGTGTTGGAGCGGTTGACTCTAATCCGGTCTCTTGAATGGCGTTTGTTCCGGGCAGCACTTTGGTGATGGATAGATCGTCGAAGTAAAAGCCATCATATTCCAAGAAGCCATCACTCACTAAAACAAAGCGGACAAGCACGTTGTATCCGATATAATCATCCAAAGAAATCTCCTCTTGCACCCAGGATGTTTGAAATCCTTCGTACAAAGGTTCGCCAGGCACTTGGAAATTCCCTCCTTCCACTGTGTAGTTGCCGCATAGCGATGACCAAGTTGCTCCGTTGTCTATGGAAGCTTGCACCTGCACATAATCGTAGTTGGCCTCCAAAGCCCACTTCGCATAGAAGGTGAGTTTTGCCTTAACAGCGTTGGCCAGATTCACCGGAGTGGTGGTTCGGATTGTTTTGTAATCATTGGAGTTGTAGTTTCCGATGGGGGAGTCGGTGATGGAGGCATTGGGTGAATAGAAAACCGATGTTGAAATGCCCCATTGGTTTCCATTGAAACCGGTATTGCTATTGCCATCGGATGCGAACAGTATGGTTGAGTTTCCAAAATACTTTACGATGGTGTCGGTTCGCGTGTATGCGCCATTGTTGATAGATAAAGTGAATTTTATTTCAGCTCCATTGGTCATTGGAGAGACCAATGCGAATGAAATGGAGTCTAAAACGCTTTGCAGAGGCGACAGGCCCGAAACGGTTACAAGTGTTCCGGTTTGAAACACATTGGGTGTGATACCTGATAAGGTGATGGTATAGGAGCCGGTTGTATCCAAGCCCAGTTGTTTCACTTCAAACTTGATGTATCCTCCGCCAGTTGAAATAAGCTCTGGACTCTTTTCTTTCACTGACGCATATTTGCCTGTGAGTAGTGCCGCAGTCAAGTTTTGGTACATGGTGTTTATGCAAAGCGGAATGATCTCATTTGCAGGAGGCCAAAATCCAAACGATGCATCGCCGCATTCGGGAGTCATAGCGAAAATCTTTGGTTTGGTGGCTTGTTCGCCATACATCCAATCGTCGGAGCTGCCATTTACGATATACCCAACCGTTTGGTCGGCGGTACCGAACGAATAACTATTGTAGGTGGTCAAAATGTTGCCATAATCTGCATACAAAGCCGAGTCGGGTGTATAAATGGAGTAGTCGTACCCCCAAGGATAAATCAGCAGATTGCCAAAGGTATGGTAGTTGAGCGCGATTTTGAACTGGCGACTGTTCACGAAATCGCGGATTAATTGAGTCTCGGGCTCTGAGAATGGTGAATTTCCACGATGTGTTTCACTGAATCCGTCGGGTGACGATCCACTGTCATCATATCCCCAATTATAGCCGTAGTTTCGGTTCAAGTCAACACCGAAAGACCCGTCTTGGTTGTCTCGGCGGTTTTTCCTCCATAGACCTCCGCCTTGTGGGTCGTTGGCCTCATTGAACAAATAACCGTCTGGATTCAGACATGGCATGAAATACAGTTCCGTGTTTGCAATGATGGCGGCTACTTCGGAATTGGTTGCCTGGTTCTCGAGCAAATACCACATATAGAAAATAAGTTGCGACATACCGCCTGGTTCGCGTGCATGGTGAACGGCAGTGTAAAGCATTTCGGGTTCGCTTTCATCCACATTCGGGTTGTCGGATATTTTAACCAGGTAAATTGGGCGGCCTTCAATGGTAGTGCCTCCAGGCAACGGTGCTTTGATGCTAATCAGGTTCGGATATAGATTGGCCATCTGATCCAAATTGTCGAGCATCTCTTGATAAGTGAAATACCCAGCATAGGATCCCAAAGAGAAATTCGAAGGCACTTGGTATGTAGGTGCGTTCGTGGCTTGGCAACCGTTGGGAGCCGACGAGATACGACTATGTTCGTGTGAAGACATGGCTTGCTCACGATAATGCTTTTTGACATCCGCAATTTGAATATCATATTTGAATCCAGCTTCGCGCACCTTGCGAATCTCGGACGTGTCAAGGTCGGTGGTTAACCAAACATTCCGTCTGATGTCACCATGGTCTGTTTCAATTCCTAGTTGCGATAATTTGCGTAGTCCTTGCTCACCAGTGTATATCCGAACGCGGCTGTGAGAAGGGTCTTGGGCCAGTACAGGTTGGTAGTTGCCAATAGCCAATAGGGTGGCGGTTAAGACGATGCTTAGTTTCATAGAGCAGGGGTATTTGCTTTATTCAATATCATTTTGATTCGCAGAGTTGTTTAAGACCTTTGAGGGATGACTCGAAATCCGGACCAATCATCCACTCAGACATCAAGCCCAATGGCCGAAAAAAAAATGGCAGATTCATGCGCATTTCCATCGTAACCACAAGTTTTTGTGCTTTTCCATCAATGGATATTGAGCCTTGGTATGGGCTCATGCCTTCGAAAACAAGTTCGTATATCATGTTCTTGGGGTAGTTGCTTTCGATGATGGTGAGTTTACCATTTCCCATTTTTTCGCTTTTCCATGCATGTGTGGCACCAATGCCAGATTCGGGACCGCTGTAATTGGAGACCATTTTGGGGTCGGCTTTTTCCCAATAAGACCATTTTTTCCAGTTTTGAATGGTGTTTATTTCTTTGAAAATAGTGTCAGCAGGAGCATTTATCTCTGTTTTTCGGGCGATTACAGATTTGGACGGCATGACGGTCGCTGTGATCAGCCACAATCCAACCAAACAGGCGAGTATAATCAGGATTGTTTTCAATTTCATGGTTTTCTATTGCAATTTTAAGCAATATCAGACAAGGTAGGGTGGTTTTAAGGGATGATTCAAAACCATACCTTTGCGTATCATATAATCAAGGATTGAAAAAGCTGCTATTCATTCGGTTCAGCTCCATTGGCGACATAGTTTTGACTACGCCAGTGGTTCGGTGTGTATCCAAGCAATTGCCAGGAGCCGAAGTTCATTATCTTACCAAAACAGCTTTTGCGGGCATTCTCAAATCCAACCCTTATATCCACAAGGTACATTTGTTAGATGATGATGTTAATGAGACTTTGAGTCGCCTAAAATCCGAGCGGTTTGATTTCGTTGTTGATTTGCATCACAACATACGAAGTTCACGTTTCCGAATGGGTCTTGGTGTTCCAAACGCTGCATTCCCTAAATTGAACATCGAAAAATGGCTTTTGGTGAATTTGAAGTGGAATAGGATGCCGGATATCCATATCGTAGACCGCTATTTTAAAACCGTTGCTGGACTAGGTGTGAAGAATGATGGCGAGGGTTTGGATTACTTCATCCCGGAATCAGACCGTATTGATTTGAATATTTTGCCTGAACCATATCGAAGGGGTTACATAGCGATGGTGATTGGTGCGCAACATGCCACCAAGCGCATGCCAGCGGTTCGACTAAATGACATGGCATCAAAGCTAAAACTCCCCATCGTTTTGTTAGGCGGTAAAGATGATTTCCAAAACGGGGAAGTCATCGTTAAGGGTAACGAATCCATGGTTTTCAATGCTTGCGGAAAATTCAATCTGAACCAATCGGCTTCTTTGGTGCACGACGCACGGGTAGTCATAACGCATGACACCGGATTGATGCATATCGCTGCCGCTTTCCGAAAACGGATTGTATCACTCTGGGGTAACACCGTGCCTGCATTCGGCATGACACCTTATTTGCCTTCAGCATCCAAGGGAAGTCATGTGTTTGAAGTTGAAGGTTTGGGATGCCGACCTTGTTCTAAGATCGGATATGATACTTGTCCGAAGGTGCATTTCAAGTGCATGACTGAAATTGATGTGGATGCTGTCGTTCGCAAAGCTCATGATATGTTTAATGAGTAATAAACCTAAGTTGCACAGCCAGATGTTTGTTTCTAATTCGTGCTCACACGTGCCTGGGTCATATTCAATTCGACACAATCGAATTGGTGGATTTTTCCGGATGCTATCTATTGTGTTTTCTCTGCTCGCATCAGTTGCCAACTCAGCAGCAGCTCAATGTGCCAACGTGATTTCAACCTTTCCTTACAACGAAGGATTTGAGGGCGGACCTGCTTGGACCTCAGGCGTGGTGTCGGGTGTCGATAATTGGGTCTGGGGTACTCCGGCTCGTTCTACGATCAATACTGCGGGAAGTGGTGTAAAAGCGTGGTGTGTGGGAGGCCTTACAGGATCGGGTTATTTATCCTCTGCACAATGCTACCTGTTGAGTCCTTGTTTTGATTTTTCGTCGCTTGACCACCCATGGATCAGTTTCAAGATATTCTGGGAGTGTGAGCGGCAGTGGGACGGTATGGTGTTGCAGTATTCATTGAACGGAACCACATGGGCTAACGTTGGATCTGTTAACGACCCGGTAGATTGTCTGAATCAGAACTGGTACAACTACGGTAATATCGCATGGCTCAATTCCATCTCGGTTAGGCATGGTTGGTCGGGTAGGGTGGGATCTACGGCGGGATCCTGTACAGGAGGTTTCGGTAGCAATGGATGGGTTACGGCTACGCATTGCATGCCGAATTTGGCTCGTCAATCAAATGTACGTTTCCGTTTTCTTTTTGGATCAGGAACATCGTGCAATGCCTATGACGGTATGGCATTGGATGATATTTTCATTGGTGAGGCACCACAGTTGAATGCGGATTTTTCGTTCACATGTGGCGCGCAAAATACGGTTTCATTTAGTGATCTTACTGGAGCGTGTGCTTCGGCTTACCAATGGAATTTCGGTGAACCTACATCTGGTACGGCAAATACTTCTTCACTTCAAAATCCAACGCATACCTACGCTTCACCTGGTACTTACAATGTCACTTTGATTGCAAGCAACTCCTGTTCTGCACCTGTTTCTATTACTATTCCAATAACTATCGAAAGCGTTTTGCTCAACACCACGCAAGTCAGTTGCAATGGTGCTGACGATGGTTCGGTAGCTGTGGTAACAAACGGCACGGGACCTTATGGTTATTCGTGGTCTCCTTCCATTGGCACAGGTGCATTAATCGATAACCTTTCGCCTGGGACGTACTCTGTAACAGTTACGCCTTCCGGCGGATGTCCGGTAAACGCAACAGCAAACATCACAGAGCCTCCATTGTTAACGGTGAACGCATCTGCTTCTCCTGCTGTGGTATGCAAAGGTGGACAGGTAACATTGGGTGCCTTGGCCAGCGGTGGAACACCGGCTTATTCCTATGAATGGAATCCTGGAGGGTTATCCGGTTCTGTACAATATCTTTCACCTTCATCTGGTGCTGCTTATTCTGTGAAGGTTACCGATCAAAATGGATGCACTGCTACCGCTTCAACTTCTTTTGCTGTTTCACCTGAGGTGTTGGTTGAAATTGATGCCAACAATTTTGCAGGTTGTGAGCCACTTTGCGTGGATTTCACAGACCTTACAGTGGCGCCGCAACCTATAGCAATATCGAGTTGGATGTGGGATTTTGGCGATGGAAGCTTTTCGCAAAATCAAAATCCTACACATTGCTTTCAAGATGGTGTTTTTGCAGTTAATTTAACAGTTACCAACTCGGATGGATGTACTTCAACATCGGCTTCGCCTTTGCTTATAGATGCATGGTCTGCTCCCCAAGCTGATTTTTCCTTTACTCCATCCAAGCCCGATATGGAAAATCCCGAAGTATGGTTCTTGAACTTGTCTACGGGATCAGATCAATGGTTGTGGAGTTTCGGCGATATGGCAAATTCAATTTCAACTATTGAAAATCCAACGTTCATTTATCCTGATACGGGCACATATGTGGTATCCTTGGTAGCTACATCCAATCTTGGTTGTAAGGATACATCGAGCCAAGAGTTGGCCGTTTTGCCTATGCTGACATTTTACATAGCCAATTCCTTTACGCCGAATGGTGATGGGATTAATGATATATTTCTTCCGATTACCATGGGAATAGAACCAGTTGGTTATTTGATGAAAATATATAACCGCTGGGGACAATTGGCTTTTTCAACCGACAATCCAAACAGAGGTTGGGAAGGTTTCGATTTTAAGAGAAGTCGTGAAGAGCCCACAGGGGCTTATTCATGGCAAATCAAATTCAAGGATCATGATTCAAAAACCGTGACTCGTTCAGGGACGGTGGTTTTGGTGAGGTAACTAAATACTTTTGTAAGCAATCCCTTTACTTGGCTGTTCATGTTTGTACATTTTGGCTTTTGTAACGCAAAGAGTTCGTATTGGGTCTTTTTGGAATAAAGCAAATCAAAATGCCGCTGAATGGCTGGGATGGTAAGTATGCTGAAACGCGTTCTGATGCTCAGATGGACGCCTATGTTTGGCGTTTGAGTTGTAAGGATTTTGATGGCCGCACCATTGTTAAAACGGGCAAAGTGTCATTGGTTCGTTAATCCTTTAGCCAACCTATTCGGTTGATTTCTACACACCTATCAGACTCAAAAATTAACTACTTTTGTAGTCTGTTATTGGACCCGTAGTTCAACTGGATAGAATGACAGATTCCGGTTCTGTTGGTTGGGGGTTCGAATCCCTTCGGGTCCGCCAGTATGAGAAAAAGCATCCCGACAAACGTCGGGATTTTTCATTATTGGAGGCCTTTTGCAAGCTTGCTTGCAAAAGGCTTCCGAAATGAAAGCAAAGCGAAGCTGGAGGCTTTTTATTGCAATACCGACCAATTAAATAATCCCTTCGGGCCGCATGATTAATTCGTGGTCCTCGCCTGAGGCGAGGACCAATTAATAAGTTCACCCGAATCTGTTTTTCTACTCCAATCAAATCCGTGCTTATCAGCGGTTATTCTCCATATCCGCTTTCCTGTTTTTCTTCATCCATGAATAATCCACTAAATCCAATATTGGCAGTAAATTAGCGGCATTAATTATCGCCATTTTGCACCTCACCGACACCCATATCCACCTATATGCCGAGGAATTCTCTCTTGAATTGGATCAATTGATTGCAGATGCCCAAGACACGGGCGTTTCTAGGATGTTACTCCCCAATATCGACTTGACTTCCGTAGAAGGGATGTTCAAATTGGTGGACGAGCATCCAGAAATGTGTTATCCGATGGTGGGCTTGCACCCATGCTATGTGAAGGAGGATTATCAAGAGCAGTTGACAAAACTTAAATTCATTTTGGAAAACAATCTGAATCGTGTGGTTGCAATAGGTGAAATCGGACTTGATTTTTATTGGGATCTCACCTTTCGTAAGCAGCAGGAGCAAGCTTTTCTTATGCAGCTCGAATGGGCAGAACAACATCAACTGCCTATATCCATTCACAGTCGTGAGTCTACAGCCGAACTGTTGGAATTACTGCTTAGCTACGGTGAAGGGAAAGTGAAAGGCGTATTCCATTGCTTCTCTGGTAACATCGAGCAGGCAAATGAAGCCATCCGTTTGGGTTTCATGCTCGGAATAGGAGGGGTGGTCACGTTTAAAAAGGCCTCGTTGGCAGACATTGTTACCGACATACCAGTTGAACATTTGATTTTAGAGACCGATGGCCCCTATTTGGCCCCCACACCGCATCGCGGCAAGCGAAACGATCCCGCTTACTTGCGACTGGTGGCTGAAAAAGTAGCCGAGTTAAAATCGATTTCAGTGGAAGAAGTGGCGTGTGTAACTTCGGCCAATGCTGCTCGATTGTTTCACCTCTAGAGCCAAAATCGGATCTCTTCCTGCTTTTTATTTCTTGACCTCGATTGGAATGCCGGCTTCCTCAGAAAGTTTTTGCGCCAGTTCCAATCCTTCTTTCGAAAAGGGCCAAACGAACAGTTTGTTTATGGGATGGTCCTTGGCAATGGATTGAATGGCTGAGCGGGTTAGCCGACTAGCGATGCCTCTTTTGCGGAACTCATCCAGAACCAAGGCGGAGCATAAGTAAAGCGCATCGTACGGAAGGCCTTGCTCCGTTCGTAAAAATAGCTCCCGCTCCGAAATGTCGCCTTTTATAAATGCTTCCATCAACGCACAAGTGGTTGGTATGAGCAACACCCATGCTACAGGTCCCTCACCGTTGTCTTCTTCCGATACCGAAGCTGGATGCAAGGACTCCAACTTATAAAGCACATCCTGGTCCACATCCAGCTGGTCGGGGTCGTTTCGCACATCAAAGACCTGCTCCGCTAAGGCGATCATCCGTTCGTAGTTGGAGCGTTTGTGGACAGTCATTTAAGCAGGTTGTGTTTTATTGAAAAATTAAAATTGCCGATCAGTATGTTGTCAGAGGGTTTTTAAGTGAGGCTATTTTATTGAACTGAAATTCGGGGATTTTCCTTCGCTCGCCCTCAGCCTTTACGAAAGCTATCGGACGAAGGCCCCCGCAGCGAAATTATATTTGAAAATGCGACAACTCAAATTTTTATGTAAACTTTTACAATTAATAGAGTTTGGAAATCGGGCGACTAAAGCCACTTGCACTGAGCCTGGGCGACCTGAGCTTACTTGCCCTGAGCCTGGTCGAATGGTTTACCCCATGGCGAAAATATTTTTCTTAACGCTTATCTGCAAGTTTCTGCATACACTATAACGTTTAATTTGATTAAAGGAAAAGCATTGGAACTTCTTTTACTCGTCCTGAGCAGCTGAAGCACCTGTGTTGTTTGAAATCCATTTTATTTCAGATTAACTTAGGTTATTGAATTCACTTAAACGTTTAATATGCATATCTAATTTGCAGGTGTTTGATATTGCAAATAAATTTGAGCAGGGGCGGGGCCGGAGGCCCCGATTCTAAAGTTCAATATGTTTTGAATTAGGTATATTTTATTGAATCAATTTAAACGTTTAAGTGGCTCGTGCAATTTGCAGATATTTGATATTGCA
>Ga0315906_10006399_pt1 | contig 14575 bp, 19 predicted proteins | sample LakEriMetagenome_4_FD_203526 | JGI IMG/M metagenome (GOLD analysis project Ga0315906, IMG submission 203526) | Freshwater fungal communities from buoy surface, Lake Erie, Ohio, United States - Buoy 2 MA122 | ecosystem: Environmental > Aquatic > Freshwater > Lake > Lake biofilm | place: USA...
GTGCTGTTCCTGGGTCATTAGCATCATATGATGTTGCAGCAGCAGAAATACCAGTGTAACTTGATCCATCTGAACCAGTAATTGTATAGGAGGTAATTGCTTTACCACCAGTTGCTGGTGTTGTCCATGTTATTCTGTTTGTATTTGCAGACAAAGCAGATCCAGAAGGTGATCCTGGTGTGTTTGGTACAGTTGTTACTGTAATTGATCCAGTTGTGTCTGTTGCTGGGTTTGAGTTTGCTGTACCAGCATTATTCTTACCTCTAACAGTAACTGTATAAGTTCCAGCAGGAAGTCCAGTTAGTGTATATGAGGTTGAAGATGATCCTGTCTCAACTGTGCTAGTTGCTGGGTTTGTAGTAACTACATAAGTTGTTGCTGCAGGAGAAGTAGCAGGCAAAGTCCAAGATAAGTTAATCGCACCATTATTCCAACCTCTACCAGTTCCTACATCTGTACCAGTTAGACCTGTTACTGGATCTGGTTGTAAAAAGTTATCCTGTGCTGATGACTTAATACCTTTTCTTTTGCTTGTTGCCATGCTATTCTCCTTTTTCTACTATTAAATTTTATTACGCTGAGAGGTCGCCCATTACTACCCATGTATCTGTTGCTCTCTTGAAAAGAGTTGCAGATGACCACTGAGCACGTAACTTCAAACCTGGTGTAGCATTTACAGTTACACCTACTGCTCCAGCAATTGTAATCTGACCTGCGCCAACCTGTAGTAGATCGATAGATGTTCCTACTGGGAAGGCTGTGGTTGAATTTGCTGGAATTGTTACAGTAAATCCTGTTGCCTTATTGCATTCAATCATGCTATCTCTCAAGGCTAATCCACCTGTAGAGAGGTTATAGGTATCTGTTACTGTATTGATTGTAGTTCTTGATGGAACGCCTTCTTTTGTTTGAGTTCCGTCTGAGAAAACCACTCCAGAAGATGGAGTAACTGTGGTAGCCTCAAGTGCTCCTATAGCCAAGTCATCTAAAGATCCTTGTGTAAAGTTTACAGTTGTTGTAGGTTCGTCTGTGACACCCTTGAACAACTTCCACTTTCCAGCAGATGAGTCACGAACAATACCTGCATGCTGATATGTTCCATCGTTAAAGGATGAAACAAGACCAAGGTCAACAAGGTTTCCTGTGTTTCCTTCACCGATATAAATAAGTGGGTCAGAAATCACTAAGTCTGTTGCAGAAACTGTTGTTGTTGTTCCAGTAACTGTTAGGTTACCGTCTACAATAAGATCTGTCTCTACTGTTACATCACCTGTAAATGTTGCTCCTGCAAGTGAAGCCTTTGCATCAAGTGCTGTCTGTGTAGCAGTTGACACTGGCTTGTTAGCATCTGAAGTATTGTCTACATTTCCTAATCCAACCATTGTCTTTGTGATACCTGCAACGGTACCAGTAAATGTTGGTGATTCTAGTGGAGCCTTTGCAGCAAGATCTGTAGTGAGATCTGCAATCTTAGACTGTGCAATTGCTGCTGAAGCATTTATGTCAGCATTTACAATTGTGCCATCTGCAATCTTAGCAGAAGTTACTGCACCATCAAGAATTTTAGCAGATGTAACAGCATCTCCAGCAATCTTGTCTGCAGTTACAGCAGAGTTAACAATCTTTTCTGTTGATACTGTATTATCTGTTGGTGTTCTTGTGTCTGAAAGACGAGCATCGTTTGTTAGAACAAGTGCTGTAGTGTCTGCAATGCCGTGTACGCTTGTTGTATCTGAAGTGTGAGCATTTAGAGCATCTGTTATTTCTGTTCCAACATATGACTGTGTTGCAAGTTCTGCAGTGTCTACAATTCCGTGTACGTTAGTTGTAACTGCACTGTGAACAGTTGCTGAATCTACATATGCTTGGGTAGCAAGATCTGCTGTATTACCAATACCATGTACGTTTGTTGTGTCTGAGTTATGTGCACTTACGGCACCTGATACTGCATTATCTGCATATGTTTGGGTAGCAAGATCTGCTGTATTTGCAATACCATGAACATTTGTTGTATCATTGTTATGCTCTGCTAAGTCTGCATCAAGAACAATAAGACTTGTGTCTGCAATGCCATGTACGTTTGTGCTATCAGAACTATGTGTGCTTACTGCACCATCAGCATATGCCTCAGTAGCAAGGTCTGCTGTATTTATAATGCCGTGTACGTTTGTTGTAACAGCACTATGTACTGCTGCAGCATCTACATATGATTGAGTAGCAAGGTCTGCTGTATCTGTAATTCCGTGCACATTAGTGGAAAGATTTGTATGAGAAGAGAGATTTGTTGCTACTGTTATAAAGAAATCTGGATCGTCGCCAAGGGCAGCAGCGAGTTCGTTGAGTGTATTAAGAACACCTGGAGCGCCATCTAGGATCGCATTTCCATCTACATAATAGTTTAGGGCAGACCATAGTGATGATCCATTACCTATCTTAAACTTACCTGTGTCGGTTTCAAAACCGATTTCACCTGCTGCTAAAATTGGGTTAGCGCCTGACCACTGTGCTGCGGTTCCTCTGCGCTGTTGCATTCTTGTTGCCATTTATCTCTCCTTGTGGTATTTCTACCGTTTTATTTCTGTGCTAATTATAACATCAGTTTTTAGTTGAAGTTATCTACTGGGCTACCGCCATCATAAACCATAGTCCATGAGTTGGTATTATAAGATCCACCATCTACTGGAGAACCTTGTGGGTCATTAAAACTACCTCCACTTACGAAGGTAGAAACAATAAGTCCTGTTCCATCAATTGCTGTATCATGAATATGTTGTGGCAAGTTCAATGTATCATCGATTGTTGCCATTGTTAGCCATGATCCAGAATAATAAACATTAACTCTTGATGTTAATGTGTCAAACCATAAATCACCATTTTCAGGTGAAGAGGGAGGGGTAGAACCTACTGGAATTCCTCCAGACAATGCGTCAACATATGCCTTAGTTGCAGCGTGAGTACCTAATGTAGGCGTTGCTACATCTACTGTACCTCCGAAACTTCCGCCACCAGTGACGATAAGTCCATTTTTAACCTTGAAGTCCTTGTTGACTGTTGCCAAGATTACCACTCCCTCTTCTATTTATTTTGTTATGCTAAAAGCGTTCCGATAACAGCAACTGTTGAGGTGTTGTTAGCGGTTGTGACACGAAGACGAACATCGTTGCCAGAAACATCTGCTGAAACTGATCCAAGAGAACCATTTGTTCCAACCATTGCGTATTCTGTAATAGCGACATTGTCTGAAGTGTCTAGTGTCAAGATAACCTTGGATACATCTGTATGAGATCCATTGGCAATCTTAACTAGGAATTCAGCAGAACGATATTCTGCCTTCAACCATGAAACTGCTGTGTTTGTGCTTGCTGTAGCGATAGAAGCGGTTGCTGCTACCTGCTTTGCAACTGAGTTCAGTTCAACTGCTGTGAAGTTTGGAACAACTGCTTCAAGAGCAGATACTGCACGAGCATCTGTGAAGTACATTGTGCCAGAAGAACCTGTTGCGTTTGGATCTTCTGCAAGGTCTGCAGTTGTTGAATCTGCAACACCATTTTCTGCAGTAATAACAAGACCTGAACCATTACCTGTAATTGTGATATTTGTAAGGGTTGTTCCAGGACCAGTTAAGAGGTCTGCTGCTGAAGTCTTAGCCTTAGCATCTGTAAAGTATTCATTTGTACCTTCTTCGATGTCTGTTGTGCTAAGTGCATTGATAGCATTTGTAATTGCATTATTACGATCTGAAACTTCATCAGAAATCTTTCCATCTGTGTAGATATTAGCATTTTGTTCTGCAGTAAGGGCTACGCCATCAGCGTATCCTTCGTATGCAGTTGTAATTATACCTTCACGAGTATCTGTGTAAGTATTTGCTGCTGTTTCTGCTGCTCCTGCTTCTGCTGTTGCAAATGCACGAGTTGCAGTTACAGTTTCATCAATTTCAAATGTTGTACCATCAAGAGTTAAACCGTTACCAGCAAGGTATGTACCTTGACCTGAGAACTGTGTCCAATCCTGACCAGCGAAAGATGATAGATAGTGATCAGCCTGTACCCATGCTGTTGAAGCATAGTTGTTGCCTTCCATTACGAAGACTGCTGCTCCTACCAATTCAGAGAAAGCATCTGCATCTGCTGGACGAGATGCTACAAGTGTTGCACCTGATACTGAAAGTTCCCAGATACCATTTTCTGAATCTGTTGTTTGTCCTGTAAGAAGCAAACGATATCCACCATCATTAATATCAAGTGGTGCATGTCCATCGATTACTGCTCCGACAAAATCTCCTGCTACGTTTACGTTAGAAGTTGCAAGAAGGTTTACTGCTGCCTTCCAGTTAAGACCAGAAGAAAGACCATCTGCATATGCCTTAGCATTATTTTCTGCAGTTGTTGCTGCATTATCTGCGTATAACTCATATGCGGTTGTTATTGCAATTTCACGAGCATCTGTGTAATCGTTAGCATCTGCAAGGGCTGCATTAGCCTTTGTTGTTGCATCTGATGCTGCATCTGCAATTGCATCATTCTTAGCAAGAAGGATTGCTGCATCACGAGCAATAACTTCGTCTTGAATTTCTCCATCTGTGTATGTTTCTGCTGCAGCAATTGCTTGGTTCTTTGCTGTTTCGACTTCTGTATCTGTAGCAAAAGATGAAGCAACTGTTGCTGTAAGGGTTACATTTTGTGAACCATCGAATGATACGGAACCTGAAAGGTCTCCGCCCAATGTAATTGTACGAGATGTCTCAAGAGATGTTGCTGTATCTGCATTACCAGTTACATCACCTGTAAGATCTGCTGTAATTGTACCCGCAGCAAAGTTGCCATTAGCATCACGCTTTACAACTGTGTTTGGGGTATTTGCTGAAGTGGCTGTACCACCAATTAAATTGACGATGTAATCTTGATCGTCTTGTTTCTTTGTAAGAATGTCATGGTTGTTGATGGTACCTGTTGTGCCTTCAACAATCAGACCATTCTTTACCTTAAAGTCTTTTACGACTGTTGCCATTTTATTATCTCCTTAGTTATGCCTTAAGTCCAATTCGTGCAAAACGAACTGTGACTGGCTTAATCGCAGGGTCTGGAGTAACCGTCAAGGCCACTGTATTTCCAGTCCTGGAGACGCTAATGGTGCCAATATTCCCATCATTGTCTATTGTGCCATACTCAGAGACGTTTACATTTGTACCGTCTACCAAGATGGTCAACTCTGTTGCATAGAATTTATTGTCCCCTGCTGTTGTCTTAGCAATAGAAACAATATACTTAACCATACGCCACTCTGTGGCATCAAAGTTATCAATTACTGTGGCATTCTCAATACCTGTAATTGTATTTTCATTATTGCCCATTGAGCCAAGGTCCGTAGAACGGGCTGAGGCTGAGTCAATTAAATCTTCATAATCTTGTTGCGTGGGGCGATCCCCAGTTTCAAACTTTGTCTTTAGTGTAGGTATGGATATCTTTGCCATGGTGATATTATAACTCCTTTTTGTTACAAAATATAATTACTATATCCAATAATTTGAAGGGGTATTGGGGGTGGATTATTCTTTGAATATCCAAATACACCAACATTAATAAATTGGACACGAAAAGGCAGAACTTCTTCTATTTTCGCTTTTGGTTGTATGTGATCAAACCTTACATACCTTTTATCTATTTCTTTGATCTGTGCGTGAGATCTTCTATGTGTTGTGTTAAATAGTTCTTGGTTTACTGGTATAAGATTTTGATTAATCATTCTGTTACATCTTCAAGGATAACCATTGATCCTTTGGCTACCGTCCAGACTCTTCCCTCAGACAAAAGTTCTGTGAGTTGAATGTCAAAGATATCTCCTGTCTCTAAAAGTTCTGATTGTGCAGATGTTAGATTAACTGTAAAACTTCCTTCTGTATCTTGAAATTCAATTGGTTCTGGAGATAATGAAACAATAATGTTGTCAGTAGATGGACGATAAATGTCCATTTTAATTTCCCAATCTTCTAAGTACAATGGTTCTCTTACGTCATTGGTTACATAAACTCTAAATGCTGCAGAGTCTCCCCTAACTACCGTCCAACGAATTTCTGGTGGAGCAGCACCTAATGCATAAGAGTCTGTGGGTTGATTTCGGAAGGTAGCCATGTGTTGATTATATCATATTAGGCTAATCCAGCCTTCAATGCTCCCCAAGTTCCATTACCTTTTGCCTGTATAACGATTACTCCAGTTGTAGGATTGGCAACGGCAACGATTCCAATTGCTCCTCCATTTACAGTAGTTGTAAGAGCACCAGAAGAATCTACATATAATAATTCTCCTACAGCAAAACTACTTGTATTAACATTTGTTAAAACACCAGCAACAACAACTTCTCCGCTTGCACCGTCTGCTAATGATGTTTTTGTCAAACCAAGAAAAGGTTTATTATCTGAAAGACCTGAAGTAAATAATGCAATCTGTGTTTTATTATTTGTGTGACCTACAGCATATACTGGTTTTGCTGCACCTATAGTTGATCCTGAATTATTTATTACCTTTACCCGCACATTTGAAGCATCAAGAGAAGATATCGCATCATCAACATCATCTGCTAATTTTTTAATATCATTATGCACATTTACAGAGTCTGTTGCCTCTGGATATGTTAGACCATAGTTATTAGTTATTTCAGCCATAGAGAATAATTATATCATTATTTGACTACCTTCCCTAAATTGTGTTATACTAAGAAGTAACATGGCACCCCTAAAAAGGTGTCATTCGTTTCTAAGGAGGAAACTATGATTAACTTTATGAATAATAACAGGAACATCATTGGTACACTCAGCATATTGGCTATGTTTGGCGTTTGGTCAAATGTCGCCAATGCTTCTGAAAACCGATTAGATAGTAAAACTATCGTGCTTGAAGAGACTATAGAGGCCACGCAAGTGGCCAAAAGTGTTTCTAGGGCTAAAGAAGATCAGTTAGAAAAATATCAAAACGCTACATCTCTATCTGATAAAGATCTAAAAAATCTACTGAAACTAGTAGGTTTTGAAGGTCAAAATCTCAAGGAGGCATGGGCTATTGCTAAAAAAGAAAGTAATGGTCGACCTTTTGCATTTAATGGCAACCATGAAACTGGAGACAGTTCTTATGGTATTTTTCAAATAAATATGCTTGGAATGCTTGGTCCTGATCGTCGTACTAAGTATGACTTAGATCATAATGTTGACTTGTTTAATCCCGTCCTAAATGCTCAAATTGCATTTCATATGTCTAATGGCGGGGAAAACTGGAGTGCCTGGAAAGGTATAACCCCCAGAACAAGGGAATTAATGGCAAAATTTCCACATTAATTAAATAGGGCTTGATAATAAAATATTTTTATATCAGGCCCTATTTTTTTTACCATTTATTAATTGGGCATGAAGATTTTTCTAAACTAACTTTCGCATACATTAAACATCCACATTTTTTACATTGTTTTGTAAGTTGAATTAATTCTGGACAACCAAGACATATTTGATATCTTTTATTTGCATTTTCTATAGTTGTTTTTTCTACGCTTGGATTTAATAAATGCCAAGGTCTTGTTTCACCAAGATTTTCTATATATCTTTTTAATGGTGACTTTTTTTCTTCCATTTTATTTTTTCAATCTATAAATTAGAATGTACAGTTACCACATGTAGTAGAGGTACAGTACAGTGAAGGTGGACAGTCATATCCTGCCCCACCGCCTGCTTGGCTTCCGCATTCTAGTGTACAAGTACTTGTAAATGTTGGTGGGAAGAAAGGACTCTGGAAGGTTGGTGGGAAGAATGGTGTAACACTAAACGTTGGTGGGAAGAATGGTGACTGGAATGTTGGTGGGAAGAATGGTGTAACACTAAACGTTGGTGGGAAGAATGGTGACTGGAATGTTGGTGGGAAGAATGGCGCCTGGAATGTTGGTGGGAAGAATGGCGCCTGGAATGTTGGTGGGAAGAATGGATTAACCGTACATGTAGGAGTTCCTGATGCTTGTGTAGGACCACAGACCCATCCAATTGGAGGATATCCGTTTGCGTTTTCTTGAGCAGCATATGCATCAGCACAGGACGATGTTGTTGAGAAAGGACCGTATGGATTGTTATTGAAATCACAGTATCCGTAGTAACTTGTTGTAGTCTGTTGGAACGTTGGTGGGAAGAAAGGACTCTGGAAGGTTGGTGGGAAGAATGGTGACTGGAAAGTTGGTGGGAAGAACGGTGTAAATGTAGGTGGGAAGAACGGAGGAGTGGTGCAAGATGTTATCGGAGTTGTTGTAACAGAGCCAGTCAATGATGCACTTATTGTGAAACAGAAAGTCTCAGCAGCATTAGTTGCCTCTGTTGAGTTTGCAGCAGTAACAGATCCAACAGTATTATCATCGCAGCAGAAGTAGTATGTTGTTGTTCCTGAACTAAAGAATGGTGGGAAGAATGGAGGGAAGAATGGTGGGAAGAATGGTGGGAAGAATGGAGGTATAGTACATGATGTTATTATTGCAGTCGTAACAGATCCAGTTAATGATGCACTTATACCAAAGCAGAATGTTTCTGCAGCATTAGTTGCATCTGTGCTATTTGAAGCAGTAACTGTTCCAACGGTATTATCGTCGCAGCAGAAGTAATAGGTTGTTGTTCCTGAAACAAATGATGGTGGGAAGAATGGTGGGAAGAATGGTGGGAAGAATGGAGGAATGTTGCATTCTGGAGTTCCACTTTGTGCTGTTGGTCCGCAAACCCATCCAATTGGTGGGTATCCATTTGCGTTTTCCTGAATAGTATATGCTTCAGCACAGGACGATGTTGTTGAGAAAGGACCAACAGGGTTATTGGCTAAATCACAGTATCCATAGTAATTATATACTGGTGGTGGGAAGAATGGTGGGAAGAATGGAGTAAATGTAGGTGGGAAGAAAGGACTCTGGAACGTTGGCGGGAAGAATGGTGGGAAGAACGGTGTAAATGATGGTGGGAAGAAAGGACTCTGGAACGTTGGAGGGAAGAATGGTGTAACACTAAATGTTGGTGGGAAGAATGGAGGGGCAACATAAGTATAATAAACAAAGGTTACATCAGTATCATAGTCAACTAATGTGTCTGCTACTGGAACTTGAGAAGCAACCTTATTATCAAGTTGTGAATCTGAAGTAACTATAGAAGAGTCACCAGCATGCTTAAGCCCTGAGTTTGTTATTGTTGTAATTGCTACGTTCTTTAAAAGACCTACAAGTTGTGGGACCTTTACCATTCCCTTTGCTAAAAACGGCCATAATGAACTTAGCATTACGGACCTACGCCATCAAATCGCCAATAAGGACCCAGGTATTCGTATCAGTTTTGATAAGAGTTGCGCCAGAATACCTTGCAGCAATTTTCTTGTTTGAATTTTTGCTATTAATTGTTACGCCAACTGTGGCAGCAAAAGTTACGTTGCCAGTATTTAATCTTATTACATCAAGTCTCTGCCCAATAGCGAACGGTACAGAAGAATTCAGTGGAACTGTAATTGTTCTATCAGTAGCAGAATCAATTAATAATGTTTGTCCTGCATCTGCAAGACCTAAAGTATAGTCATTAGTTTTTGTAGCAAGATAGGCAGTATCCAACATACCAACCCAAGAAGTTCCATTATAGATTTGAACTTGGTTAATATCTGTTCCGCCATCTGTTTGCTCAATAAAACAAACAGTTCCCTTAACAGGTGATGCAATTACAGCATTTCTTGAACTAGGGTTTTGAAATCTATTTACTCCAGCCTTGGCACGAATAACATCATTTACAGTTACTACTGCGCCAAAGTTATGTACTTGAGTCCAAGTGTAAGGAACATTTGTATTGGCAACGCCAGCGATTGCATACCAAGTTTCGGATGCAGCATCATACATATATGCAACTTTGCTATCTGAACTAATATGTGCCATTAAAATTTCACCGCCCTTAGATCAGACTCTGTTAGTCCTAATGCAACAAGTTTAGCAATTGCAATTTCTTTTGCTACAGTAGCATCTTTTTCTGATTGAATTAATACAGATGCTTCTTGGGTTACTTTCTTATATGATTCAAATTCTTCATTTGTCATATTACGCTCAATGCCATTTTCAACAATCTTAGTTGTTATATTAGGTGACTTAGCCATTATTCGTAACTCCAAACTTGATATGTTCCATTGTCAAACTGACCTAATGGGGAAAGTGTTATTTGTATAGAAGATATTGGAGTAGTGTCTCTAAAATATCCGAAGTATTGACCAGAAGAATTATCTGCAATTGTAGATACTGGCTTAAGAATTGAAGATGTGTTTGCAAGATCAACATATATTGTTATATCATGAGTTGAAGAATCATTAAATGCTGGAGAGTGCAATGCGCTTGCTGTCAAAAGTCCGCCAGTATTTATATAGTTAGGTCCAGTGTTATTATTAAAGTTTATAGAAAGCATTGCACTATCTGTAGCATCATCATGACTCCAGTCATGCAAAACCACAAATAATTTTTCTCCATTTAATCCAGATACGCTAATGCTTGATCCAGATAATGTTCCAGATGATTTTTGTACCCATGATTTTTGTTGATTATCTTGCCATGAAGGTAGACCAGACGACACTGTTAGTAGTTGTCCCTCTAGCCCAATAGGCAATCTAGCAATTAAATCATTTCCAGTTCCATAAATAATGTCTCCAGAGGCATCTACGACGCTTTGAATATTATCAACAATGTCCCAAGTATCTGTAGCATCATTATAAATATATGCCCTTCTTGGAGATGCATCCTTATCTACCCAAACCATTCCATCAACTAGATTTTCTGTAGGTGCATCATTTTGGTATAAGGCTGTTGCATATGTTGTTATTATTGATCCGCCAGTTGAAGTTGAATCCATAGCGATAAAGCCATCAGTTGGAGATGCTAAATTTTCTATCTCTGTACTGGTTAAATAATCTGATCCAATTCCTCTTTCATCTACGGTTGTTAGATCTTGTCTAATACTTTTTAAATGTTGTGCTATACCGCCACTTACTTGTGCAAGAGTTGCTGGTGGGGTTCCTTCTGCTCCGTATAGAAATAACTTTAGGGCAGCCTGTATATCTGCGGTATCGTCATAACCTGGTTGCTTAGTGGTATAAATTCCACCAATATCTTCTGCTGCCATCCTAAATCACCCCTTAGATTATACCACTGAAATGTGAAGGTTGGCCGTCCTGGATCCAGATATATCTGACCAGTTGGTTCCATCAAATTCCTTGGCATAAAATGTTATTTTTAATCTTTCTGGATCTACTAAGTTTGCTTCTATCTTTTCTGTTTTAATTGAACTAACTATTGGGTATCCTGCTGATGTTGCAAATGTAACCTGTACACTAAAGTTAGAGGCATCTGTTGATCCTATATATGATGGATCTACAATATCTGAAATTGGAATATAACAATAGTTTTGAGTTGTAAAGTCTATACTTTTATTTGTTACATATGTATTAGGAATTAATTTAGTTAATGTTTGCCATTGTAATGTTCCAAGTACATCTACGTACTGATATAACATTAAATATTCATCATCTGTTGTAAGTAAATTTACATAAAGATCAAAAATATTAGGATCTTGTCCTATATCAACTACATTTGGTTTTCCATTACCTACAAATATTAAACTGCCACGATCTCCTTGCGGACCGAAATCTACTTCAACATTTATTGTATCTGGTCCACCTAAAACAACTAAGTCTTCGGTACTTAAAACTACCTCTGCCATCTTTATCCTATGTTATCAGGAACTACTACCTGACCCGTTACTGTTATGTTTCCAGTCATTAGTGTTATAACTGTTTTGTAGTCTGCACCGCCAGCGTGTCTACTTATTTGTACATCATATACATATGTTTTTGTTGGATCTAAATACTGTGCATCATCTGGTCTTATTGCACATGTAACATATGTTCTATCGTCAGAAATTTTTGCATAACATTCATGATATCCAGCAGGGTTTGGTGTTGTTGGACCACCTGAAGCACGTTCTTCTGCAAAAGCAAAAACAGCACTATCAAAATCTACAGTTGCTGGATTGTTATCATCATCGTATACGAATGGAGATAAAGAATACGCATCTCCATTTGCTGTTTTTGGATATACACGAAACTCATAAGTGTCACCTATGTAGTAGTTTATATTATAAGTTCCTGGAAATGCCATGATCCCTCCGTGTTAATTATATCACAGATACATATATAGAATTCATTATTACTGAGGAGTCATAATCGGTTCTGATTTGAGGTACTGCCCCAGAACTCCACATGGAGTTATTTTCTATAAAGAAATGTTGTGTTACGTACATATTGTAGACATATTGGTATTTTAACGATGCTACAAACTGTGAAATTTCGGTGGTAGATTTAGGGAAAAATGTTCTCATCCAAACCTCTGTATTATTAGAGTTAGTAGTTAACTCAAAGTTATAAGTGACAATTACTTGCGATCCTATTTTTAAGCCATGCAGATTAAGCATTCTTTGTTCTGCATTCCATAGGCTTGTGCATCCTTCTGGTAGATATTTCTCGTTTGTATTACTACCTTTTGAGTCTACCCAGACATTTACCCAGCCATCCTCTCCACGATCAATACCAAGACTTACTGGTTTTCTGTTATCGTTAAAATATGCTGCCCATCCTGCTTGTTGTCCAGACGAAGATAAGGAACTTAGACCGTCTTTACCAGGTGTGCCTCTTTCGCCTTTGGGGCCTGGTGTGCCGTCTTTTCCAGCAGGTCCTTGAGGTCCAGGTAGGCCTTGTGGTCCTTGAGGCCCCTGTGGCCCAGGAACGGGTACATAGTTGATTAAGACATCTGCATTTGTTGTTTGTGTTTGAACTACTTGTGCAGCATAACTAGATTTTTTGCTGCTATTTGGAAAGTCCATGGATTTAGAAACTGGCATGGAGTTATTATCCCATATTATTCACAAATATAAGAAAAAGACATATGGAATCTATCAGTAGTTTCTAAAACAAATGGGGAGTTATGGTCAAATGGTTGATCTTGTGCAGAACTACCAATGTTCCAAACTGTCATTGTTGAACTTGCTGGAGACAAATGTCCCTTAAGACTGTAATGATCAATACCCTGGTTTGTTATATTATGAATTGATCCGCCATAGACATCTGTATGATATTTAGATGGTAATGGTATAGTAAGAGAATATTGCCCAGTTCCAAAATTAGTAACTGTTGAAAATAAAACATCTATTTGAACTTGAACAAGATTTCCAATCTTAATATATGATCCAGTTGCTGGGGTTCCTGTATATGTTAAATCTGTACCGCTCCAAACTGGATTATAAGAATTAATTGTTGTTGTTCCAGTGTCTAAGTTTGCATCTTGACCGTCTGCACCGTCTTGACCTGGTTCTGCAATTGTTGTCCAATATGAAGTTCCTGGAGGATATCCTGGATTTGGTTCTCCGACTCTGTAATAAGTTCCTCCAGCGTATGTAACTACATCGCCAATATTATAATCTGCTCCATTATTATATTCACCAACAAAATTCCATAATGCGTCTGCACCATTAGCGCCTGCAGGACCTGGTTCTCCTTGTGGTCCTTGTGGTCCTGGATCTCCTTGTGGACCAGTTCCTCCAGAACCTCCACCAATACCAGGGTGTGTAAACCGTGCCATTAGTTTTGGCTCTCCAGCCCAGTCTGCATTACTGCCAAGTTCATTGTTGTTGAGCCAATTGCATACAATGCATCGGCACTTGGAAGTTCAAAAGATATTGAGTGGTTTGGCATAATTCTAAAACCATAATCTGTTGAAGAAACTGTGTCATTTCCACCAATATAGATATATCCAGTGTCATTAATATTTTGAAGCGTTATGTCCATACCACCATGCTTGCCATTTGGAGTAAGTCTTACTGGTGTCGAGTTTGTTAGTGCTACGATTGAGTGTTGTGCCATTGTTTTCTCCTTTTACCAGATAGAACTTTCCCAAGGAATTCTTTTCCAAATGTGAACATTTCCATCTTCGTAATCTTCTATGCAAAAATAAAGATGATCTGACGAATAAGCAATATATCCAGCCTTATCTCCAACCTTGCCTAATGATGATGAAGGCATATCTGTTAAAACAAAATATGTATCTCCTGCTGGACCTTGTGGACCCGTTAATCCAGGATCTCCTTTGTCGCCCTTTGCACCTGGCATAGGGACAATCTTAATAACTGCCATTATAAAGTACCTCCTGGTGTTACGTCACCTATAACATAAATTGTTCCAACAACTGGTGTCCAAATAATATCTTCAATTTCTTCTGGAATAATTACCTGTACATCGAAAGGTAGTTCTGAGACGGTAGCCTTATAACCACTTCCCCAGTTTTTAGTAACTGAAGCATAAGCAGTAATGTCTACAAATCCTTCGCCTGGTTCGCAATCTAAAGCATCTAATACATTGCCAGATTGATCATACGCTGTACAACGATAAATCCATCCTTCTGTATTATAAGATGAAACCTCATCATCTTCTTTAAACTCTACTCTTAATGTTGCTGTATCTCCACGAATAACTCTCCATTGAATGGTTACTGGATC